>TARA_R110002110_G_scaffold970_5_pt1 | contig 25816 bp, 17 predicted proteins | sample TARA_R110002110 | Tara Oceans TARA_R110002110 (sample SAMEA4397330) | marine metagenome | biome: Polar Biome; feature: [SRF] surface water layer (ENVO:00010504); material: water (ENVO:00002006), including particulate matter (ENVO:01000060) such as... | depth 5 m
AGTCAATACGGCTCCGTATACCGTACCATATCCGGAGGCAACTTCCGCTCCGACGATAACTACCTCTACAAGGCCGAACAAAAAGCATCGTTCAAAAGTCTAGCCGGCCGCCCAACCGTCAACAAGTCCGCAATGGACACCGCTCTTCGAGCGTCGATAGCCCAGGGGCCCGAAGCGGGCAGAGCCGGAGATTACTTCGACAGCTTCGAGGAGTTCCAGGCGAACACCCCAGAGGGCTACAGCTCTAGGTCCAAAAAGGTCTACAAGCAGAGAATTAAGCGGGGAGCGTATGCGACACAATATGAGGACACCAACGAAGTTGATGATCGCCTCACCGAAATCGCCAAACGGGCGGAGTACCGGCGGTGGCAGAACAACAACTCCGCATACACCGCAAAGGTAAACGCTTCACGGGGCGGCGTTACCGGACAGGTGCAGTCGAACTACAACCCCTTAGAGGACTAGACATGGCAGATTTCGTATTCGACAAGTTCAAAGAGTTCTTGGGGGGCGCGGTTGCGGTGAGCGGCACCCCCGGCCCGCAAACGCTCGAATGGGCGGATGTCCTCTCAAACACCGGGACATTCCATTGCGTACTCATTGTTGGCGACATGTTCGCCGTAGGCAGCATTGTGCAGGCCGTGGATGAGGCTGCGGCCCTAGCCTCCGCCTCCGTGTCCGAGTATGTAGGGACCGGCTATGTCCGCAAGGCCGTCACGGGGAAAACCGTCGCCACCACAACCCCGGCAGTTGTCTTCAACGGCAACCCGTCATCGGCCTGGTCATCGCTCGGGGCGGCAAGTGCCAACTGCGATGGAATGATGGTGGTGTTTGTTCCGCTCCCGGCCTCATCCCTGGCAACAGATAATGTCCCCCTGTTCTATTTCGACTTCAAGAATGCCACCCCCACCAACCTCGCCTTCAACGGCAATGGAGGCAATGTAACCATCACATTCTCTAACGGCATGGTCACGCTGACCTAGAATGTCTAGCAAGACGGCTACATACTGGGGACCGAGGCAGGTTGCGGCAAATGGCTTCCTGCCTGTGTCGCCCCTGACGAATGCCGCCATTGAGGGCATTGCTGACGAGACGGGTGCCAGCAGGCAGCTATTCCGGGTAGCCCAGCCGAGCGTCTCGCCGTACTGGAATACAACCTTCGGCGCATGGAGAGATGGAACAACAGCCTTCTCCCTTTCGAGTAACTGCTATGTCGGCGCAACCGTAAACGGAGCATCCTCGCACGGCACAAACCGCACAACCCTGATCGGTGCTGGCGTAAAGGCGGCTGTGTATGTGACCGAGCTGGAGCTACCGAATGGAAGCACCTATATGCCCGCCGGGGCGTGGAAGGTTAGGCTGCACTTTATCAGCGACAATACCGTATGCAGCCTAACCGGCGCACAGCTCATTCTCGTTGACTCATTCACGCAAGCATCGGCTACCTGGTGGGGCACGGACGGTTCTGCCAGCACCGTAATTCATACATACACGCCGGCCCGCCCAGCCGTTCTAAATAGCAGCGGAACCAAAACGCTCTCGTTCAGTACATCGGCCGGCGTTACCGTACCAACGGGATCAAAGATCGCGGTCCTGTGCTTTGTCACGAACGCATCGGCCACCACTTCCACATTCGTCTACCGGCACAATCGGAACATCCTCACGCCCTATGAGGAGACTACCACCATCAGCATGGACCCGGCTGGGGTCGGGCTATCAGCAGTACCGGCAACCGCCGTTGATGTACCCACGCCAACGACTATCAGCCAGGGGCCGGCCGCAGTTGCCCTGTCAGCATTAGGCGCATCTAGCATTGCTCGGACGATGATTGTGGCGGCACCGGCCACGGTCGCCCTGGCTCCGCAGGCCCCCACCGTCTCGCCTGTCCTGAGCGTCTCCGCCGAGGCCGCCGCAATCGCCGTTGCGGGAGTTGCGCCGACCAGGATTGACCGGGAGGTGCGGTCGCCTCCGGCGGCCATAGCATTTCAGGTGCAGAGCGGAGCGGTGGCCGCAGACAGCACCGTGGTCATCGCCGCGCCGGCAGCCGTTGCGCTTGCTGCGCTGGCAATATCGGAGCTGCTTGCCCCTTTGCCGTCTGAGCGTGCAGCGGTCAGGGTAGTTTCCTCAACTGTGCGGAAGTATCTAACCGCCACCGCGCACACCGCCGCAAAGCGGTCGCAATGCGCCTCAATCGGGGGAGCCGTCGTGCGCTCACCTTCCGCAAAACCCACGCCCCCAAGGAGCCCGCGCAGTCGAGGGAGAACGATTGCGAGCGTCACCGAGAGGTCGGAGGTAGCCAGATCGCGCACGGTGCCTATTCCAGCGCGGACAGCAACCTCACGGTTTTTCGTTTCCGCTTCGGGTGAAGCGCGGCAGCGAAACGCGGACTGGAGAGCAACGGTGGCAATCCCGAATAGTGATGGCCCGAGCCTGACAAACTCTTCGGGGGTTCTATAAGGGCTTGGGTCATCACACCTACACATCATGCAATACACAGAAATACTAGAAGGCGCGGACTCTTGGTTTGTTGCGCGATTGCTGCTACCGGATCAAACAAATCTGTCCCAGGCGGCTATCTTGGCATCCACCTTAGATGCTATCAGGGTCAGGGTCTACGACATAAGCTCCGAAACCACCGACCCCGACTCGGTTGGTGGGGGGCTGCACTATTCGCAGGATGTGGACTCCACCTCTCCCGGCACCGCGCTCAACGCCATTATCCTGCTCCCCACAAGCGGCAACTCCCTTCAGACGGACGGCTACTGGAACGGCACCGATGACGAGGGGTACAACTTCAGATACCGCCTCCAGAACTCGCTCGCCCTCCTTGAGGGGGGTCGCAGGTATAAGGTGGAGTTCCATATCAAAACAACCGACTTTGGCACCATTAGCTGGACCGCCGGCCTCTACACGCGGAGCATGTTGCTGGAATGAGCGAAGAGCAGGAAGCAACCACGGTCGTACATGAGTACACCCCGCACGGGGCGGCGCTTGAGCTATGGACCTTGCGCTCGGCCGAGGTTCTGCTTGAAGGGCCGGCTGGAACGGGCAAGACTCGCGCGCTACTGGAATACATCAACTACCTCTGCGAGAAGTACCCTGGCATCCGCGTACTCTTTCTGCGTCAAACAAGAGAGTCGCTTGCTGAATCCGTACTAGTCACCTTCGAGGAGGAGGTCCTGTGGGACAACCACCCAGCAATCAGCGGCACAAGCAACCGCAACAACAGGCAGCACTACACTTACCCCAACGGTTCGCACATCGTTGTGGGTGGACTGGATAAGCCGGCCAAGACTTTCTCGACACAGTACGATGTGATCGCCGTCTTTGAAGCGCGGGAGATCACGGCCAACACCTGGGAGTGGCTGGCCCGTGCAAATCGTAACTTCAAGATGCCGTGGCAGATGCGCCTCGCTGACACCAACCCGGCCGGCGAGTTCCATTGGCTCAACTCGCACTTCGATCAGGGCTACCGCGAAGTTCCCGACCGGCACAAGGATGATCCCCGCGTTCGATTGCTGTCACGCCACACGGACAACCCAACTTACTACGACAACAAAAGAGAAAGGTGGACCCGCAGGGGCGAGGCGTATGTCCAGGGCATCCTTGCGAAGTTGACCGGCGCGCGTCGTGCCAACCTGTACGAAGGCAAGTGGGCCAGCGAAGAGGGCATCATCTATGAGGACTGGGACCCCGCAATCCACATGATAGATGTCGAGGACATGCCCGAGCCCAAGTGGTACTTCGGAAGCTACGACAAGGGACTGCGGCACCCCGGATGCTTGCAGATCTGGGCGGTGAACGATGATCGCATGTACCGCGTAATGGAGATCTATCAAACCAACCAGACAATGGACTGGTGGGCGGAGCAGGTCACGGACGCGAACGAGGATTACCCGCTCTCGGCCCTGGTCTGTGACCCGTCCGAACCCGAATACATCAAGGTCTTCAATGACCGGCTAGGATCTGTGCGTGGCCGCGATGGTGCCCGTATCGCCCGAAAGGCAAAGAACCCAATAAAAACAGGGGTTGATATGGTTCGCTGGGGCTTGTCTAAGGCAAGCAATGGCCCACGCATCTACATCTGTCGTGGAAGCCTCGTTGGCCGCGACAAGACCCGCATTGACGCAAAGAAACCCTCATGCCTAGAAGAGGAGATCCCCTCCTATGTGTGGGCTCACAGCCGCGACGGTGCCCCCATCAGGGAGCGCCCGGACCCGACATGCTCCGATCACGCAATGGACACCCTGCGGTACGCCGCAATGTTCATGTGGAATAGGGATATGTCCATGGAAACACTTATCCCAGAGTACCCGGAGGGCAGCATTGGCGATATTCTCCAGCACTCCGATGCCCACATGGAGTTCAACTAGATGCTAAAAACAAGCGCAAGCAACCTAATGGCCGAGGTGGCCGCCGCCATTGTCTACCGTGACGATCACCTTGACGGGTACGAGGGGAAGATCTCTCGATACACCGGGCCCCACTACGACCGCCAGGGAAGCGGGTCGCAGGAATACAGCCCCGAGAACACCTACTACGAGTATGTGAGCCTCATGGTTCCGCGCATTGTCTTCGACAACCCGAGGGTCCAGGTGCAATCGCGCCGGCCAGGGGTGCAGACCGATGTTGCGACAGCAATGCGCCATGGACTGAACAGGTGGGCAAAGGATGTGTCATTGCGCAAGATCCTGGCCGAGCTGGCTACCGACATGCTGATGGGATGGGGCATTGCGCTGGTCCGGCCAGACTTCAAGGAGTCCATGCCGTTCTCGTCCAAGGGCGCGTATGCCCCAGAGGAGACTGATGGCTGGCCGTCCGTTGAGAGAGTTTCGCCACGGAAGTTCTTTGCTGACCCGGAGGCTGAGAGGTTTGGCGGATGCCGCTTCACGGGCCACACCTGGAGCATCGACAAGGAAGACCTGATTGACCTAGCCGAAAAACACGCGGACCAGGGCTGGAACATTGACGCTATCCGCAGCCTGTCGCCGGGAGATGACCCTTCTGAGAGGCAGGGGTCGAGGGCTAGTCGGACACCCGACCGCTCCGAGGTCCATTGCTATGAGCTGTACATCCCCGAGATCGAGCTAGATGATTCCCTGGGGGGCTCTAAGGGGTTCCACGGCACCATCTACACCCTCGGGGTGGATCAGCCGCTAGGTGAATCGGATGACGATAGCGATGCCAGATCAGCATTTGTCCGCGATCCCCGCCCGTACTATGGCCCGGCAAGCGGCCCCTACATCCTATTCGGGGCGTACAAGGTGCCCAATGCGGTCTACCCCCTGGCCCCCCTCGTTGCGGTTGAGGAGCAGATCGAGGACCTGAACAGCCAAGTCCTGGCCGTCAGCGAGTCAATGCTGCGCCACAAGCGCATCGTTGGTGTAAATGACCAGCGCACCGCCAAGATCCTGAAGGACACCGAGCATGATTATGTGGCCGTGGTGCCCTTCGAGGACGGAAAAGCCCTGGTGCAGGAGTTCATGCTTGGGGGTCAAAGCGACCAGCAAGCCAACTGGATTGCCACCTGTCGCCAGAGGGCGGACAGGACCCTGGGTATGGATGAGGCTATGCGCGGAGCTGTCTCCGGGCAGGGCACAGCAACGGAACACAGCATCGCCAGCGAGGCCAGCAGCACCCGCATGGCCTTTATCAAGCAGGGGTTCACCGATGCCACAATCAACATGCTGAGGGGGGTCGCGTTCTACATGTACCACGATGACTCCATTGTATTCCCGGTCGGGCAGGAAGCCGTCGAGGAGCTGGGCATGGACCCAGGGACCGAGCTGATGTTCCAGGGAGGGGGCAATGACGGCAGCGACTACAGCTTTGATGACCTTGAGCTGGAGATTGAGCCCTACAGCATGGAGCGCGCAAGCGAGGGGCTGGCCCAAAAGAGGGCTCTGGAGATGCACTCAATGCTGCTCAATAGCCTCCAGCTGATGCAATCCTTCCCGGATTACCCCTGGAAAGACCACTTCACAAAGATCGGCAATGCCATGAACACGCCGGATATTTCCGAGCTGATCGACGAGAACCTGATTGGGCGCTTAGCGGAGGACCTTTCCATGCAACGCCAGATGCAGACAATGCAGGCAATGCAGTCAATGGACCCCAGATTCGAGAAGGATGCCGGCAAGGGCGGGGTCAGCACGGGGGCCGCACCCTCCAAAAGGGTCCCCATGGCGGGGCAAGCAATGGCCCAAATGCTCCAGGAGGCCCAGCAGCAGGGCCCCCAGGCCCCCCCTCCTGGTGTCCAGGGCCAGTCTTCCAGCGGCCCAGCGCCGCCCGCCTAGCCAAAAAGTTACGACATTTCACTATCCCCTTTGGTTCCCGCGCCCGTAGGCGTAGACTTTCATGCATACGGATCCGTATGATTCAGCCAGCAATGAGCAATAACAGCAACAACGGCAACGGCAGCAATGCCGGCAAGCGCAGCAACCTCACCATCATCTCCCGAAAGGATGTGAACTTTGCGAGCAGCCAGCTCCCCAAGAACTGGAAGCACCACAAGGGCGAGTTTGATAGTGCCGGCCGCCCCGTCTTTACGAATCGCCGCCAGATCGAAAACTCGATGGCTAGGGCGCGCGAGGAAGAAGGACTCAACATCGAATACGACCAACTCTAATGACCGACACCCCCGAACCTGTGGAGGCTGAGGAACAGCCCCAAGCCCCCGTCGCTGACGCACCCGTAGAGGAGATCCTCTCTGGGGAATCAGATGCCGCCGCTGTAGAAGCGCGCGAAGATGCAGTCCTCATGGAAATCGACGGCGGTGCCGAAGATGGAGAGGACGATGCCCCCGTTGCGGCCGATGCGCCCGACGAACCAACCACCACCTCGGAGCCTAGCGCCGAGATGGACGAAGCCCTGAGCGTCTTGCGACGCGACGGGTTTCAACGGGATGACCTCAGCGCATTGAGCGATGAGCAAGTTCTGCGTTTGGCTGAACATCGAAAGAAGGTTCAGACAGACATTGACCGGATGCTTTCCAAAGCCAAGCCCGATGAAGCGAGCGAGGAGCAGAGCCAAGCGGAACCTGCGGAGCCTAATACAGCAGAGGCACCCAACGGACACCCCCAACAGGACAACCTGCGCCAAGCGGCAGCCCTCTTCGGAGAGCATGTCGGGCTGGACACGGAAAGCACCGAACTACTGGCGAAGTCGTATGAAGCAATCCTGGCTCCAATGCAGGAGCAGGTGCAGGCTGTCAATCATCAGCTTGCTATGTTTCAGATCGAACAAGCTAGGACGGGGCTTGTGGGTCAATACCCGCAAGTCGCTGATACTGCCGGAAAGGACTGGGAGCGTGTCCTTGGACGCATGACCAAACTCCAGGATAGTGGAGGCTACGACACGGTAGCCGACCTCATGGAGGATGCGATCGCGTTCGAGTTCAGGGACCAGTACAAAGAGCAGGCCCAATCAGCAAAGAAAACTATCCGCTCATTGAGAGCAAACGGATCGCCCTCCAATTCCAAGGGTGCCGCATCGCAATCACCGGGGACAACCTCCGGCAACCTGGAGGACGATATTCTCAATCTACTTGAGAGTGGCGCACCAGACCGATTGCAGCGCGCACGCGAGCTTGGAAGGCGATAACAACTAGGAGATATTAGGCTATGGCCTCTGCACTTTCGACATTTACAGATTTCGTCAACACGACGGGACCTTCGTTCCTTACATCCGCTGAGGATGTGGTGAACGAGGCTTGCAAAAACAACTACTTACTTCGGCGCTTCATGGCCGGTGGTGGTCCCTCCGAATCCGCTCAGGGCGGATCGAAGATCAAGGACACCATCATGTTCGATGAAGCCTCGACCTTCCAATACTATGAGCCGAACGAAACCTTCGCTTGGCAAAACCCCCAGGTCGTTGAGAACTGGGAGATTGACTGGCGCTTCTGTGTCGATCACATGGCATTTACGGATTCTGAGATTGAGTTGAACCTCGGTGGCGGCCTCGGTCGCTCCGCGCGACACCAAGCCTACAAGCGCCTCAAGCGAATCAAGGAGCAACGCCTCTGGACCTCGATCCTCAACGGGATGGAGGATGCGCTGTTTGCCCAGCCCGTCACCGGAGACATGGAAGCCAGTTCGGGCACCAAGCCCTACAGCATCCCCGCGTTCGTGAACGAGACGGCTACCACCGGCCTCTACAACGGGTTCACATCTGTTCAGGGGTTGTCCCCCACGACCCACCCCAAGTGGGCACCGCAGCAGGAAACCTATACCGCTACCGGTGCGAACGCTGATGGCAACATCATTGCCGCATTCGACAAGATGTTCCTGGATGTCCAGTTCACGCCGCCGCCCAGCCACCAGGAGTATTTCGAGGACCCCTCGCTCAACGCAATGTTCATTGCTTGCAGCAAGAAAGGCCAGAACATCTACACCCAGTTGTTGCGCGAAAGCCAGGACACCTTTGTTACCGCGTCCCGTCAGGACCCGGCATACATGGCTCCTAAGTTCGCCGGCATTGACCTTGTGAACGCTGTTGCGCTTGACACCTACGCCGGATACGGAACGAACCAGGTCGCAACGGAAGGCGATGCAACCGCTAACTTCTCCGGCCCTAGGTACTACTTCCTGAACGGAAACTACATGAAGTTCATCTTCCACCAGACCCGCTACATGTATCAGCATGAGGTGATGCGTCACCCCAACCAGCCTTTCACCAGCATCGTCCCTGTGGACAGCTGGTACAACTTTGTTTGCCGTAGTCGCCAGCGTCAGGGCATTGTGTCCCCGGCTTCCGACCTCTACACCTACGCCGTCTAGGAGATAATAACATGAGTAACTTTTTTGGAGCAGGCGGTCCCGCCGCCGGTATTGGGCCTAGGAGTGTGACATTGCAGTTGACTGCATTTGCCGCAATCACTAAAGGCGATGTTGTTGCCGTTTCACCCCTGGTGAACAGCGACGAGCAGTTTTACACAACGCAGCTGCCGGCAAGCGGCAACACTAGTGTTGATGATAATGAGTTTGGCATTTTTGCTGTGGCGCAAGAGACTATTGCCTCTGGAGCAAAGGGCATGTTCCTTATTAGCGGCATCACCACGGCGAAAATCTCTGGAACCCCCGCAATCGGGGCGGCCGTGGGTGTCAAGGTTACCACCAAGGATCTCATTGGCGTTCTCGCTGGTGCCAAGGTCGTAGCCTATATGCTTGAAACCGGCGTTGACGGAGATCAGAAGAAGGTGATGTTCGACGGCTATAACGGCTTCGGAAACAGGGTCGCCTGATCCCAGGTAACTAACTGGGCGGGGAGGGGCTTTGCCTCTTCCCGCCTACCACCACAACTGTAAGCGAGCGAGTCCACAATGAGCCGAGTAGTGCGCAAGCCGGTGAGGAATCACGGCACCTTCAACCTGACAAGTACGGGGGCCATGGTGTCCGTAGGCGACAAGGATACGGTCTTCAATGTTGTGAAGTACAACGGTGTGGCGCACACGGCGACCGGCACCCAAGCAACGCCTATGACCATCCCTGATGGGACAACGGACATCCTGATTAGATGCCGACTCGGCCAGGAGCCGGTGATGGTCCAGATTGCAAGCTCGACAGCGACAATCTACCTTTGGGAGATCGGCGGGGCGGTAACATCGCCGTCAGCCGAAAGCTGGATTAGCCTAAGCAGCGTGGAGAGCGATGGGACCTGGCCTAAATTGCAATTCGCTGACGGCACCGGCGCAAACGCTACCCAGACAATGGACATTTTCTTCTTCAAGGGTTAGATGCTATGAGCCGAGTCATACGAAAGCCAACTAGCGAGAACGCCTCCATCGGGGTGAACACTTCAGGAGCGCCCGCCGGGGCAATGAGCGTGCAACTCGCAACTATCATCTTCGACTCGTCCCCAGCTATAACCTACTGGACGATTCCTGAGGGGACCACCGCGATCATGTTGAAAACCGTGAACGCCACCAAGGCTCTAGGGCTCGGCATCCAGACCTTCGACCCCACCGCCGTAAATGCGACAGACCCCGACTGGTATCCCGGCGTGGTCAATCCTTCTATTGCGCTATGGGAGATTGGGCTCTCGGCAGATGGGCCTGACACCGAGGAGTGGATCATCCTCGACTCCCTGGAAAGCACCCAGTACACCTACGGCGACCCGGACGATCGAACTGTAACGAGGTTCCCGAGGCTAGAGATTCACAAGGCCCCCCTTCTTACCGGCAACACCCAGTACATCCGCGCCATCTTCTTCCAGGGGTAACCCATGACTCTACTTGCTTCAGACGCTATCGCCCATATTCGTCACACGCTTGCAAGTCAGGATGTGCCCAGCGTTGGGGCATTGCGGATCTTGAATGACGCGGGGCACTACCTCCTGTCCGCCCACAACTGGGCTTGGTGCGAGGGTGCGCAGGCCGAACTTCCCCTGACCGCCGGCCAGCCGTATGTCTGGCTGCCTGATGACTTCCGCGAGATCATCTCTGTCCAGGCGGTCGAGAGCTTGAACGCCGGGTTCATCCTCACGACACAGGACCGCATCCTGAAGCTCCGGGCACTTGCCACGGCAAGCAGCTTCCACTACCACGCCGCGCTTGTTCACGCGCAAATGGCGAAGGCGGCTACGGCTACTGTGACATTCACGGTTGGGCCTGTAGCCACAACCGGCGGGGTAGCTATCTCGGACGGATACAACCCCACGGTGGTATTCAAGTTCCTTGAGGTGCCCCTTGTAGACACCGATGTAGCCTCATACCTGCCCCTCCCCGCCACAATCGCTGCCGGTGCGCAAGCCCTTGCGGATTCGATCAACAACAAGGCAACCGTCTATGTGTCGGCTACGGTAAGCGGCGCTGTGGTGAGCATCACGCACGACCGCCCCGGCCTGGCCGGTAACGCAATGACGATTGTAGAGGATGTTGCCTCCGACAGAATTGAAATTAGCGTCACCGCAACCGGCACAGTCTCCGGCCCCCCTCTCCCGCGCCTGGACATCTGGCCCGAGCCCGGCACCTCCGAGGCTGTCGGCCTCCGCGTGTACTACCGATCTGGATGGATGCGCGTCACGGGCGACAATGTAATGCTGCGCCTGCCCGAGTGGCTTGAGGCGCTGTATCTCCAGGTGGTCCGCGCATTCGCCCGTGGGTACGAGCGCGAGTCTGATGCTGGAGCTGACCAGCGCATTGCGGCGATTGCGGAGGGCCCGCTGATGGCTGCCGCAAAGCTCAGGGATAGCGAGATGCTTCCGAACATTGGCCCCCTTCAGGGCGGCGCAGTCCTCAGGACGCGGGTTGGCGAGGACCCGGTGTGGAACTTCTCATCCACCGGAGGCCCCAGCTAGTGCCTAGTCAGCGCGTACCTATCCCGTACCCGTCCAAGGGTATATCTGAGAACTTCGGCTTCAACTATCAGGAGGAGCTGACTTGTCGGGATGACCGCAATGTACGGACAATCGACCCCAGGACCGGCAGGTTGCGCGGGGCACAGAGGGCCGGCCTTGGACTTCACGCTGGCGGCGGCCAGGCCAATGGGGCGAACAAGATCAAAGAGCTTTGCGCGGTCAGCAATGCGCAGGCGCAATTGAGCTACTCGCAGGATACCACCGGAACAGAACGCTGGACGAATGGGGATGGGGTCAGCGGGTCCATCATCGACATGCGGCGCGGCCTCTACGGGTCCTACTACGCGGTAACCTCCATCAACGATGCGATAATCCTCAACGAAGACGGGGCGGAGCTTCACCGCATCAGCGCCCCCGAGGTTGTGCCCGTCTCACCAGCGACAGAGAGAGTCTTTACATCGTGCATCTCCGTAGATGAATACCAGAATATCTTCGTGGGAACATCGGCGACAAGCGATGCTTCCGCAACGGATTGCGCCCTGTATATCTACCGCTTCAATGAAGATGACACCTACACGCTTGTGTACACGATCACCTACCAGGAGCAGGTCCTCGATGTTCACGCCGCAAAGGGGAAGCTGTATGTGCTAACGGCCACAAGCCCCCACGGCAACGACATTTACGAGAGCGGAAACGCAGGCGGACCCCTCTACGAGTCTTACTGGAGGCTGCGGGTATACGAGGACTACTTCCCGCTCGATAATGTCCCTGTCGAGAATGACAACCTGCGTGTAACCAAGAGCCTCCAGACTAGGCCAACCGATGGCCAGGTTATCGGGATTGACTCATTTTACCGCAACGACCAGTCCGTTGGGCGACTAGGCGTAAACGAGACGGGCTCCGTACTCATGTCTATCGCCAGCGTCGGCGCAGGAAAGCAAGAGTGGGGGTGGCTCGGATGGATTGAGCCCGGAGCTACCCAGTCACCAAAGCTGGTTGACAGCCTAGAAGTAAGCAAGTGGTATCAGGTCGGTGAGGTTGCACATGGAACCAATGGCATTGGTCTTGACGCGCAATGGGGCGGCGTTGAGGGGGTGAAGGAGGAGCGAGTGGTATGGTCCGCTGGCGATCCCATCGTTGCCTTTGCCACGGTGGAACTGGACTCGTCCGTATTTCCCACCACCGACGATGCTCTGAAAGTACATGGCCCGTCGGCAAGCGGCGCTGAGGGAAACACGGCAAGCATAATCTTTAGCTCCAGCGGCCTCGCAAACGCTGTCACCATTAGCCCGGATGACCCACTCGCATCTGGCCCGTGGACATGGACGGTCACGACTGGGGCGGCCTTGCCGGGAACCGCCCAGGCGACCGCAGAGCAGCTCACCGCCGCAATGGAGGTCCTCCATGCTCATACCGGTGGCGTTCCAAGCAACACCTCGGCGGAGGCCGAATGGGTTTCCAAGGGAGTTGACACCCGCATAATCCGTGGGGCGGCGGCCAGCACAACCCTGAGCATCCTCGACCCAGACCCCAGCCGCGTCTTCACAACCAGCGATGGCTATGTGCAGGTTAGCGTCCACACCAACTCTTGGGCAACGCCGGAAGCGGCAACGGCATGGACAACGCAGGCCGTCGGCATTCGCAGAACAATCGTTGAAACGCCTGTAACCGGCGGCATCCTCAGCATCATCCACGCTGACGCATTCGGCTTAGCGCCAGGAGGAACATTCACCGGCTCGACACCTCAAGCCTCATTCATTCGGATCGGTCAGGATAAAACGAACGGGGCCTATTTCCCCTGGGGGCGGGCATCGACAGTCGCCGCTTACAACGCCAAGGATGTCCTCTACATCCCCAACGACATCGACACCGTGACCGCCTTTACCCTTGGCGGCCCAGCCTACATCTGCGCTGCGGCCGCCCCGCTGTTTACCCCAGAGTACGGCCAAGCCTTCACGCACACGCCGTTCATCATCACGGCCGGCCCGGTGGTCGCGGCCGCAACGGGCTCCCCCAGTATCTACCGGCATGATGTGGTAACAGTAACTCAGTCAACAACGAACCCTAGGACGATTGCGGTGATTGCTGCGGTGGGCAACAAGGTGATGCGCGTCAAGGACACCGAGATTGTGGATGTCGCGGAGGGGTCCGTGCTGGATGCGAACGCCCCTTACATCCAGATGACTCCTGGGTATGAGAAGGTTTACATTGCTGACGGAAACGGATACTTCGTATTCGATCCCAAGAGTACGGATTTGAGCGCCAACGGCGAGGTTTCGCGGCTCAAGTCGGAAACATACGGCGCAATCCCGCCGCGCTGCCGGCTCATCGAAACCTATCGTGGGCGCTTAGTCCTGGGCCGCGACCCCGCCGACCCTGGCCGCTGGCACATGTCAGCAATCGGGAATCCCAACAACTGGGACACCTTCCCGCAGATCCCGAGCGCCTCCCAGGCCGCCAGCTGGTCAAGCGCAAAGGCTGGGCTGGTCCCTGACATCATCAACGCAATGGTGCCCTGGAACGACGATGCGATGCTGTTTGGGGGAGACAAGTCGATCTGGCAGCTCTCGGGCGATCCGATGGCCGGCGGGGTCCTAGACCTAATCACAGACGAAACGGGGATGAGCTTTGGCCGGCCCTACTGTAAGGACCCCAGCGGCATCCTCTGGTTCTTTGGCAGCACCGGAGGCTTGTACCGCATGATCCCAGGGGAGATCCCCCAGAGAGCGTCCCTGGGCCGCGTAGAGCGGCAGCTGCGAGAGATCGACCTGTCCACCTACTACATCCGCCTGCAATGGAACCAGATAGACGAGGGTGTTCATATCCTCCAGATCCCGTTCGGGGCCGGCGGGGCCATTGTAGACCAATGGTTTTACGAGGAAAAATCAGACGCATTCCACAAGGACAAGTTTGGATCCCTCGCGACCCACCTGATCCAGCCCACCGCTGTGATCCGCCTAGACGGAGACACCAGCTCAGACAGAACAATGCTGATGGGCTGCGAGGATGGCCGCATTCGCCGCTGGGGCAGGGATAGCGCCGGGGCAATCCCGAAGTCGGACGAGCAGACAACGACGGCAAACCTCGCAATCGACAGCTATATCCTGGTGGGGCCCCTGGTCAATAGCCCGACCCAGTCCGCCCAGCAACTTACTGAGCTGGATGCCGTCCTCAGCTCGTCCCAGCAGGGGTGCAACTTTGAGATATTCGCATCCGACGAGCCAGATGTCCTTGGGGCCCCGGCGGCTACCGGGTCATTCATCCCTGGCCGCAATGACAAACGCCTCGTCAGGACCAACGGGGACCATGTATATCTGCGATTGCGCAATTCCAGCGTTGGGGAAAGCTGGGCTTTTGAAGGCGGCAGCGCCCTGGTATCATACGGGGGAGATGTAAGGCGATGAGTCAGAGCAGCAGTTCACAAAGGGATCGCAGGAGTAAGGCCCCGCCGCAATCCGGCGAGGATAGGCAGCCTGAAAAGGATGCCCGCAGCCGGCGTTCAGCATCGGGCGGCACGCAAACCTCCCAGAAGTTCAACCCAGGCCAGTTCGGTGTCACATCGGACGGCCTGGTGAGCATCATTAGGCACCCGCTCCCCGCCTTGCACTCCCCCATTGACATCATCGGGGCATACGGGCCGACCAACAAGCCCACCGTGACGGTCGCTGGCGGCATCCTCGTCCTCCAGCTGGGGCTAAACAATGTCATCTATCCGGCCTGGAGATCCCCTGGGCACACAAGGCTGGGCTCTGGCGGATCGCTTGAGCTGTTCTTTACATCCTCTGGCGCGGCATCCGTGACCGCAAAGGTCGAGTCGTTCAACATTTCCGTTGGGGCCACAATCCCCACAAGCCCAAACGCAACGGAATCCAAGTCCGTGAGCATAGACGGCGGCAAGTCCTCAATGCTTTCGTTCAGCATTGGCATTGCGGAGGGAATCAGCTCCATAAACTTCCGCATCACCTTCACCAGCATCGGAGCTGGCACCGCCCCCCAGCTCTACGCTGCAAGCCTAGCCCACCTCTCCGAGTACAGCCACAGACACGCGGAGGCCAAGGGTTGAAGCGCGCAGTACACACTCTTGACTCCACCGGAATTGGCAAGGTCTTGCCGCTTGCGCGCGACTTCTACGCGGAGTCCGGCAGCATCCTTTCGTCCGAAAACAACTTCGACGATAATGTGTGGTCCTCCGCAATGCTCAAGTGTATTGAATCGGACACGATACGGGTCCTGTACACCACCAAGAGCGGAAGGGTGGACGGGGAGTGCGTCGCGCTTATGACCGTTGCCCTTGTTGTGAGCCCGTTCGATGGGCGCATTGAGATCCATGAGGCAATGTGGTATGTCGCGAAGGGTCACCGATCACTAGGTCACGGAATGACGCTGCTACGCAGCCTGGACACGCTTGCGGGGGAGACTGGAGCAGCGAGAATAATAATGACACACTTAGAAAACAACACGGGCGATCGCCTAAGCCACATCCTTCCCCGGTTCGGATACAAGCCGCTCGAAGTGACATACTCGAAGGAGGTTATCTAATGGCTGTTTCGGCGGCAATCATTGGCGGCGCAATTATTGGCGGCGTGATGCAGAATAAGGCTGCGGACAAAGCCTCTAAGGCTAACGCGGCGCAACAGGCAAAGGCCCTGGCGTTCCAGGAGAAGAACACAAACCTAGCTATCGGCCAGATAAAGAGCGGCTACAAGTTCGCAGAGAAGGGGGTACTCGCCAATGCCGAGGCCGGCAAGCGGAACCTAGTGGCCCAGCTACAGGCTCAAGGCAAGGGCGCTGGAAGCACGATGTCCCTGGCGGCAATCCGCAGTCAGTCACTCGACGCAAGCGGGTCCATTGCGCAATTGCAGATGCAGGTTGCACAAAGCATTGCGGCCGCACAAATGAACAAGGAGTTCCCCATGATCCAGAACGATGGCCCCACGGGCAACTGGGCTGGCAGCATGGCGAGCGCCGCTGGCGCGGCGGCAAACGCGTGGAATAACCGCACTACGCCGGGAGCGGCTGCGTCGAACCCTGTTGCGGGTGTGTCCGCGTCTGACTTCACCCCAGTATCCGGCGGCAATCACGGCGGAGGCATGGGCTGATATGGTAAGACTATTCACAGCACTAAAGAACCAGGGAGCCTCTGACCCCGCCGCAGGCGTGGGCGATGCTTTTGGCGAAGAGCGGGACCGCCAGGAACGCGCAGAGAAACAGCGCATGGATGCTGAGGCCCAGGAGTTCAGCATGGCGGCCACCCTGGAGACGCAGAGGATAGAACAGGAGGGGCTCAACCTGCGAAAGGAGCAGTTCAAGGAGGAGAAGCTCGAAAACATCTTGGCCAGGGGTGAGAGGGAAGCTGAGAACGAGGCAGATCGGGACTTTACAGGTGGCGAGAACGAGGCAGATCGGGACTTCAGAGGTGGCGAGAGCGATAAGGATCGGGATTTCAGAGGTGGCGAGAACGATGAGGACCGGGATCTAACGAAAGACGAGAACGAGGCAGATCGGGACTTCAAGGGTGGTGAGAACAGAGAGGATCGAAAGTTCAAAAGGGACGAGAACAAAAAAGATCAGGACTTCAGGGGAAATCAGAACAAGAAAGACCGACAGCTCAACAGGGACGAAGGCGATGCAAACCGAAAGCTAAGGGGAGATCAGCTTAGGAATGACGCTGCCAACAAAAAGGCTGCGGCTGCCGCCCTCGTTCAGGGGGTAACCAACTCCAACACCGCCTACATCCTAAAGATAACCGAACTCAACCTTCAGAACGGGCCGACCGCTACTGATAAGGACAGGCTACTGGGCGAGCTAAACGCCAGCCTACTGGCTATTCAGGAGGCGCAGGCTAACGATGCCGATCCGAGGGTTATTACCGAGATGGTCCGGGCGCATAGCGGGCTCCGCGTAAGGGTCGAGCGGGAACTAGCGGACCTAGCAGACAAGGCGATAGACGAAACCAACGGGGCCGCAATGGAGGGCCTGACAGAGGGGATGCTTGAGATAGGCATCCCGCAAAGGGTCATAGATGGGGTTGTTACCGGTAAGCCGGATAGCATCTCAACGGAAATGCACGCGCTGCTTGAGGTGAAAAAAGAGTTTACATCTTTTGAGGGGCTCTCGAATCAGGTTTCGGCACTTGGTGACCCCGAAAGCCAAAACCCGCATTCAATCACATACAGGGCGCTGGAGGCTGCCCGGAGAACCAAGACCACAGCTAAACGGAACGGGGTACAAAATATATACGCCGCATCATATGCCATTGCGGCTGACCCGTTGCAGAGCTACGCTAAAAGAAACGCCGCAATGACAACCATGCTGTCGCTTGCAGGCGACATAAACGGGGGCTTCGCCGCAATAGTGGATGGCCAGGTTGAACACGCCCGCACGGTTCGTGAGGATCTAGAAGATTCCAGGGCCAACAACGAGATAACCCATAATCTAAACTTGGGGGTGGGGACTAAGGGGTCGTTCGAGATAGGCGGGGACCTCTCATCTTCGCTCTTTGATTTCGTTGGATCGGGCCTGGGCTTATCGGATGACCCTAGCGATGCCCAGATAAGGATGAAGGATGTTGCGACAATGGTCAACGGGGCAAGGCCGGAGATGCTTCGCCCGAGACAGGGTGGGGAGCCGCTGCCCAACGCAAGCGCCCAGGGGGGGCCAGACCTACCGGCGCGATGGTCGAATAATATCAAGCGGGAAATTGCGGCCGGCAAGTTCACGCTGCTTGAGGTGCAGCTTCTTGGCGCTTACATGTACGAAGTAACGGAAAGCGCCGAGTGGGAGGAATTCAACACGCAATGAGCAGCAACCCAGCAGATCCGGCCCAGCCTAGGCCCACCGCCAAGTGGGACCCGAGGAGTCTCCCCGCGCTCGGCAAGAGCGAGGACGATGACAAGCCTCGCCGGCCCTCCAATAGCGTTGCGTCTAGGATTGGCCCTGGGTATTCAGGCACCCACTACCTACCGCAGGCCCCGGCTGAACAGGAGGGCGCGGCCCCCGATAAGTACGAGCCGCTCAGGGAGGCCCGGAGGGAACGCGCGCGTCACATGCTGGAGCTGGAGAAAGCCGGCCACATAACGCTAAGCAACCAGCAAGCGTTCAACTACCAGCGCGAAGGTAGGAATCGGGAAGACATTGGAATGGAGGAGGCGTGGGGTAAAACATCCCTCGGCGGGGACAAGAGCAAGGCTGAGTACCTTCCGTTTGCTGGCATTATTGGCGAGGGCATAGAGATCTCCAACATCATTGGCGCATCCAAAAGGTTCTCTCGTGGCGAGGGTACTCGCGCTGACAGCGACACCATTGCGCAATTCCTCAACTGGAACGACAGGTCGATGAGCGCCGGCGGAATCGGCGGAGCAGTTGGCAGCCAGTTTTTCTCGACAATCGGTGAGATCTTCATAGCCGGTGGGGTTGCGGGCAAGATCGGGGTGACCACCGCCAGGAAAGCCGCCCTCGTAAAAGTCAGGAAGATGATTGGGGACATGGCCGTAGAGGGAGTAGCAAGCGGCGCAATCAAGGTTGCCGTGAACACCGCAAACAAGCTCGGTGCCCAGAAGGTCATCAAGAACAAGTTTGTTCAGGGGGTGGGGAAGGTTGCCATGGTCCCCGTTAAGGTTGCCGGCGAGGCTATCCCGTGGGGTGTCGAGCAGATGGTCATGCAGACCGCAATAAGCCAGACGGTATCGGCGCTGGCCACAATGGACGAGGATGGAGAGGGCAACTTCCTTACCTCGACAGGCAGCCGCTTGATGAACGCGACCCAGCTGTATTACCTGCAAGATAAGTACGGCTACGAAGTGACGGAAGACGGGCTCAGCGTTATAGAGAATCAGGGTGTCGGGCTACTAGACAAGATGCCTCGGGCCGCATTCGAGCTGACGGTCCAGATGATTGCCGAGGGCACGGGGGCCGCGCTTGGCGATACCATCATTGCGCTCAACAAAGCCCTGAACATGCAGTTCATCGACGAGGCGATTGACTTCCTAATGAAGAAGGGCGTTAGCAGGAGCGTGGCCACCACCACCGTATTCAAGAACATCAAGACGATAGGCTGGGATGGTATTGTCGGCGAGGGTTTTGAGGAGGGCGTTGGCGCTGCAATAATGCAGGTAGCCGGCCATGTGACAGGGGACGAGCAATGGCTCAAGTCCAACGAGGAGTTCTACGACCCCACAAACCTCAAGGGACTAGGCATCGGCATCTTCCTTGGAGGCGGCGGCATGATGACAATCGGCGGCGCAGTCCACGGGGCCGCGAACCGGCTTATGACTGGCAATGAGGCCCCGCTTACAGACCGGAGGAAGAACCTCGCCCGTGGCAGCAGCCTGGAACAGCAGGAGCGAGAAGAAGCAATAAGGGCCGCCCGCGATAAAGCCGCAGGCCAAGGCACCCCCGTCCGCAACAACCTGTCCAGGGGTGACTACGACGAAGCCGCGAGGCTCTACAGGGCAGAGGCCGAACACGATGCGAGGATTGCAGGGGCCGCAGAAGGTAAAGACCTGGAGGATCACAGCGTAGACTTCAAGGTTGTCAGCGATGCGGCCGACGCAACGACCGATGCGGTAACGGAGGGAACGAAAGCCTTTAGCGAAATGAGCCCCGAGGCTCGGGCGCAAGAGCTTAAGCGATTGCTCGCCAGAGCCCAGATTATCAGGAACCAGAAAGACGGCCCAGAGGCAGTTGAGGGTTTCGACCGCGCAGCACCCGCTCAACAGGAGGCAACGCCTGATGCACAAGCCTCAACACCTGAAGAGTTAGCGGCAACAACTGCCCGCCTAAAAGAAGACCTGGCCCGCCTAGAGGCCAAGGAGGCGGCGGACAGCGCCATGGGTGCGCGCGACATAGGCGTATACGAGGAGGCCAGGTGGGCCATCAGGGAGGCCAAGGAGGCCGTCTTGCAAGCCGAGCTGGCTGAGAGTGAGTATGTGCCGGGCCAGGAAGCAACGCCTGCTCAGCAGGAGTCTGCGCCCGAAGCGCAAGAGGAAACGCCGGCCGAGAAGTCATCCCGCCTAACGCTAGAGCTGTCCGACCTACAGGACGCGGAGGCTGTTGCGTCCCGCGACCACGACCGCGACCCCCAGGAGGCCGTGAAAGCCAATGAGGCCATCGTCGCGGCCGAGGATGCCCTTGCAAACTCAATGCTGGCTGAGCAGGCGCTTGATGGGGGCCCGTCCATTGAGGATCAGGTCGGCGGTGCTGAAGCCGCAATTGAGCGGGGCGGCACAAGCGGAACCGACACAAAGCTCGCGGACACAGAGCCCAGCAATCGCGACAAGCTAACAGGGGAGGGTGACCACAAGACCCGCGCGCACTACGACAGCAAGATCAACCAGGAAGCCTGGGAGCGCGCCAAGTCCAATGCTGAATCGCCGGGGGAGATGGTCCCGTACCACGAACTTTCTGATAAGCAGAAGGTCATGGTCAACATTCACTCAAGGGCGAACAAGGCCGTTGTGTTTGTTAGGAACCTCGGTGGGGGCCCAGCCCTCTACACAGACGGGGTGGTGGTCTACGACGCTGAATTGACCAACAAGAGCGTGAACACCAGAACCATCGACGGGCGCAATCAGCCGAAAATGCTGTCGGCCGAGCAAGCCGTTGAGGCACACTTCCTCCACGAATCGTTCCACCGCCTAGCCGACAAGTACGGTCTAGTCTGGATGGGGAACATAGCGAAGATGATGGACACGATGATGCCCGGTCTGCGCAGGCAGAGTGCCGCGAAGTACAAACAGCAGCATGACGCAGCCGTTGCTAGGGCTAAGGCCAAAGGCGAGCCGGTGCCCCCGCCGCTCACCGACGCAGATCTTTTTGAAGAGAGCATCTCGCGGACTATGGAATCCTTCGTCAACCACCTGGGGGTGATGGGCAGCAGTAATGACATCCAGGTGTTCAGGCGGATGCTTGCCGACCAGGGAAGTCGCGGCGTGATGCGCACCATGTACGAGATGCTTCGTGGTGCGCTATCAGCAATCCCCGGCGTTCCCGAGCAGCGGGTAAGGGGCCTCGATCCGTTGCGTGACGCGATTGGTGGCCTTGAAAGCATGTCGGACGCTCAGGTTTATGACAGCGTAGCAATCATGGAGGAACTCATGTCGGCATGGGTTGGCGCGGGGCGCAAGCTCGATGGGCACGAGCAGACCATCCTCTCGTGGAAGGGGGAGGCGCGCGCCAAGGTCAAGGAGGCGTATGAAGCGGCTCAGGCACCTGCGCCCAGAGCAGCGGACCCGGATGCCCAGGAGGCACCGGAGGATGAGGCGCTCCCGGTAGTCGATCCGCCGCCAGAAGCCGCGCCGCCGGAGCTTGGCTTCGATGAGAAGGATCTGCGGACCCCTACCTGGGCGAGCCAGGGCCCAGGGTCGTACACATGGGACTTACCTGACGGCACCAGATACGAGGTGATGAGTTCCAAGCTATTCGGGGAGGATGGGCCCGTAAAGTGGCGCGTCACCGAGATCGACGCTAACGGCCAGCGGGACACCTGGACCGACACGGCTCTCTTGCGCGATGCGAAGGCCGCCGCCCTTGAGGTCGCCACGGAGGGCGCTCCCGCCCGCATGGAGCGGGCTAGGTCGCGGCAGCCTACGCCACAGGCTGCACCCATTGCTGACCCCATTGCTGACCCCATTGCTGCGCCGGCTACCCAGCCGGAGGCCACGCCCAAGCCTCAGCCCAGGCGCAATCTCAACGATGCGGATGAGGCAGGGATTGTCAGCTACGACAAGGACGAGGGCACCGTTAGGTGGAACCTTGAAGCCTACGATAGCCTTGACGAGATGAAGGCGGCAACCTTCAGGGAGCTGACCGGCAACCCGGTTGCTGACACCTTGGCCGCGCACATGCCAGGGGAGATGTCCAGGGCTATCGACTATTCCAGAGAGCAGGCCGGTCTAGCCCGCAATGCCGCTAGTGACCTCCAAGCCCTGAAGGACGGCTTAGAGTCGGGCCAGCTTCCTACGCGCAGCCAATTGCGGGAGGCGCAAAGGGCCATCAAGGAAGCCAACAAGTTCATAGAGTACATACGCCCGCCAAAGCTATTGGGTTCCAGGGATGACCCGCTATCGGCACCCCCATTCCCATCCGTCCTCAACCTTATGCCAGGCGGAGGCATAGAGGGCGTGGCTGTCGAAACTATAGACCTCGACAGGGCTGGACCGGCAATGTCTAGCTCGCTCGACAGGGCCATACAGGGCACCATTAGGCACGCGAAGTACATGGACAGCTTTGCGTCCGCTTACGATCTCGCCAACGACATCCTTGATGATGTCATTGAGGCGGGGACCATTGAGATCTCCAAAGAGTACGACGCGGCGACAGGCGTAGCTGGCCGAGTGAGGGCAGTCGGCAAGTTCGCCCAGGCCCTTGAGGCCAAGCGGCTGGAGTCCAGCCCCGAGGAGGCAACGGAAACCCCCTTCACCGCAATGACATTCGGCCAACTCCTGGGGGAGACATTCTCCACGCACCTGGCAGAAGCAGAGATAAACGCCAGGTTCAAGGAGCTGGAGTCCACGCTGAATGATTTAGAGAAAAGCAATCCAGGCGCAACGGAAACAATGATGTTCCCGATTGAGCGCGTTCGCCAGTCCCTTGTGGACTCGGTACAGGAAGCATACAACGATCGGTTCCCGCTCGGCACCGCCGTCAAGGCCCTTGGGCAGGCCATCGACGCGGCGCTCAAAATCAACATCGACGAGCCTGGGGCTGACTACGCTGGCAACATGGAGATCCTTGTAGCGGCCGGCGCTTCCGTGATGAGGCACTCGATAGATAACCCAGTCCCCACCACATTCCTCGACCAGGCCGCCGCATCGGACATCGACCCATTGCAGGCTGAGCTGAACCTAAGGCGCTGGGCCACGGCCGACGGCGGGGACATCATGCGCAATGCGGACGGCAGCTACATGCTTGGGGTACACGCAACGCCCAACAGGTTCGCCTCGTTCGGCAGAGAGGTCAACCCTAAGGACTACCATTTCGTTTCGCTGGACCCCACCTACGGTGCCCAACAGTACGGCTACCTGAACACCCACAGGTCGCCCGACAACTTCCCGGACCCCCTTGGGGCGGTAACGGGCGACGGCCTGTTCTCGCACACGGTTCTTGTTCGATCAAAGCGGGCTTACGATGCGGAAAGGCCGGCCGACAATAGGGACTTCAGGAAAGCCCTGCTCAAGGTCAAGGGGTCTAACCTTCAAAGCCTTGTGGCCACCCTACTCCTTGGACGGGACGCTGCCATTGAGGCTTGGCAGAACGAGGGCAAGGGGATGGAGGTCTGGCACACAGATGCGATACACAAGCAGCTACACGAGGCGTACAGGCAGCTCACGGAACACCTCCGCGATAACGGGGTCCACAACCAGCCCTTCAATCTAAAGGCGGGAGACTTCAAGGTTGAGGGCAAGGACAACAACAAGAAGCTGCTCAGGCTCGTTGACGCAATCCTAACCGAACAGCTAGAGCGCAGCCCCCTATCCGATAGAGAGGCGGAGGAGTCGGCAAGGTATGAGGACGATGGCCGGTACGAGATGCTCAGGGATGACTGGGCCGCCATTGAAGGGGAAAAGAGCTTGACCCCTGCTCAAGTGCTGGCCCAGGCGGTACGATCCTGGAACCCCCTAGCGAGAGAAGCCCCCAGTATGGATGCCAAGGAAAACTTCCTGGGAGATACAAACTGGCCCTCAATGGAGACTCCGCATTCGATTGCCGCCCTGAAGATGGCCGGGTTTGATGCCATGTTCGTCAAGGAGGGCCGCCACAAAAACCTAGCGGTGTTCGACGGCTCCAGCATGAAGTCCGTGTCTAACACCGGCGAGTTCGGCAACACCGCCAATGTCTCCAGAAACCTCAGCGACCTAGTAGACCTCGGACCATTGGACCGCACGGTTGGCGCAAGGCTAAACAGCACGCTTGGACAGGAGGCGCGGATACCCAACGCCCTGGCCCTTACCCAGCCGGTGGGTCTATCGGTTACAGAACCCAGGCCGGACCCTGATCCAAGCGACACAACGCGAGTTGTGCGTGGGTTCGTGCTTGGCCCTGACGGTAAACCTTCCGTCTTCGCCGGCGACATGGAGCGGGGCGATCAGGGCCGTGGGGTCTTCGTGGTCAAGGCAATGGACCTGGATGTAGAGGGCTCCGCTGCGAACATCGTCCACCACGCCCTGCTCAATGGCGCTGCGTCGATCTCTGTCGAGAGCGAAGCGGACGCAATCGCTATTGCGAAAAGGTTTGAGCGGCCCAAAAGGACGCTTGGCTTTATCCCCCGCACCGCATCGGTGACACGGGACGGAGACAGGTGGGCGGTCGGCGTAAGCTACGCCCAGTACCGCCAGGCCGGAGCGCGCTACGCCCTGGGATTGGCCAAGGCTAAGCGATCTGTCTACGAAGCCCTGACAGGTAGGACCACATGGAAGGATAGGGATGTGCGGTTCAACCTGGGCGAAAACGCCGACCCGCTCCCCGAGCTGAGAAGCGATGACAACGGCATGGCCAACCTGGAGGTATACGAGGCCCACCTGGGCTCCTACCTGTCCAGGCTGGACCGCGACGATGTGGCCAACGGTGTCCGCAGCAAGAGGTTTGAGGACCGCATCAAGGCAGCGGCACCAGATGACATTGACCGCAACAATGCCGCCAAGATAGGCAAGTGGATCAACGAGATGGGTCGCGCAATTCACATCCGTATCGACACCGAGAACGCGCTCCTCCGAGAGCCCGGCCTCACCGTTGAGGGCCTGATTGAGCGGCACCGCGCAACCGCCAAGGCGCTTGGTATCGAGTGGTCCGTCAAGCAGGAGGCTGATCTCAAAAGGTCGATGGAGCTTGAGGGCGACATGCTCAAGCTGATGGAGGACCTCTCCTACGATAACCACATCCTGGGCCAGGCCCTCAAGAAGGCCGGCCTGATCTCTAGCGCGGCAGAGTTCTACTCCGCGCGCATCTGGACGGCCAAGGCAATTGACCTGGACAGCCGTTCGTCCGTTGACATCATGGCCTCGGGCAGAAGCGCACCTCTTACCGGAACCACCGCAGGCGGCCGGCATTTGACGAGCGTGGGAGGCCGTGGCAAGGCCAGATCCTATGACTCAATCCTTGAGGGCTGGGCCAACGGCAGGGAGTTAGCAATCGACAATGCCCTCGTTGCGTCCAACCGCGTACACGCCGACGGGCTTGAGGCGCTGCACAACCTGGCCGTTCGCAAGTCACTTGTGGATGCGGGGGTACTGATGCGCCCGAACGCTAAGAGGCCGGTGCCTGTGGACCAGGACGGCAAGCCCTGGGTGCGCATCAACACGCCCTCCGCCGCGCTGCAAGATTACTATGCGCCACTAAGCGTTGCGAAGGAGCTGAAGGCTCTCACCTCCAGGATTGACTGGGAGCAAATGGCTGGCGGTAAGTACCTGCGCGGCATCTACAAGCTGCAATCCACAGCCAAGGCAACGCTGCTGTTCACCAGCCTGTTCCACCATCAAGCGTTCATGCGCTCGTTCTTCTACTCAATTCCTGGGAGCGATGT
>TARA_R110002110_G_scaffold54631_3_pt1 | contig 25753 bp, 23 predicted proteins | sample TARA_R110002110 | Tara Oceans TARA_R110002110 (sample SAMEA4397330) | marine metagenome | biome: Polar Biome; feature: [SRF] surface water layer (ENVO:00010504); material: water (ENVO:00002006), including particulate matter (ENVO:01000060) such as... | depth 5 m
TTATAATTGAGTGGGGAAAGGTTTTAGACCTTTCCTCCCTATTTATATACAGATATCTACATAAGAAGAGTAGGAACGGTTTACAAAATAAGCTGATATTTATAAAAGACATTTAAATAAACTTCATTAAACATGGCAGAAACAATTATCTCTCCAGGTGTATTCACAAGAGAAAATGATATTTCATTTATCCAACCAGCACCTGTAGTAGCAGGAGCATCAATTATTGGACCAACAGTAAAAGGACCGGTAGAGGTACCAACTTTGGTCACTTCATATAATGATTATGTAAGAAAATTCGGAGTAGTTTTTGCTTCCGGATCTACTTCACACGAATTTTTAACTTCGGTAGCAGTTAAGAACTACTTCCAACAAGGAGGAGGTTCTGTACTAGTTAATAGAGTTGTTAGCGGTTCTTTTACAAGAGCAGCAAATACAACAATATTTAATACTAACGAATCAGGAATATTAGAAACATCAGCTGATGCTCTTCTTCCTTCTATACAAGCAAATACTGCTACCGGAGGACCTGACACATACACTGGTGTAGCTTCAGCAACTGCAGGAGTTAGCAGTACAGCTGCATTTACCGTTATAGTATCAGGATCAACAGCTCCAGAAGTTACAAGCATTACAGCAACAACTGCTGGCTCAGGATACGCAATTGGTGATACAGTAACAATAGCAGCAGGTGCTTTAGGAACAGGACAGTTGATAACAGGTCAAAACATACTCAGCATATCAAACGGAGCTTCGTACTCTTTAGGATCAGTAGTTGGAGCCAAAGTAGTAGCTATGTCATCAACTGATGGTTCAGGTACATTATCAACATTTACAGTTACAGGAGACGGAACTAACGTATCAGCTTTAACTGTCTTAAATATAGGTACAGATCATGCTGCAGGAAATGTTATTACAATTACAAACACAGCATTAGAAGCAGCAGGGTTTACAGGAGCTTCAGGAAACTTAACTATAACTTTAGGATCTGGAACAACAAATGTACAAAACTCAACAGCAGTAACATTTACCTTACAAGCAGATGATATCGTAAGTGATATACCTTTCACCTTAGAAACACTAGGAAAAGGAGAAATTTACAATAACTCAACACTAGCATCTGATCCAGGTAAACAAAATAGTGATAGCTCATTAATGTCCGGTTCAGCAGACAACGTAAGATGGGAAGTTTCCAATGTTAATACATCTCAAGGTACTTTTACTTTAAGTGTAAGACAAGGAGATGATAGTTTAAAAAATAAAACAGTACTAGAGACTTTTAATGACGTAAGTTTAGATCCTAATTCTTCTAACTACATCGAACAAGTTATTGGTACACAGGTACAGGGTATTACAACAGACGGAGACGGAAGTAAATATGTACAACTAACAGGGGAGTACCAAAATCAATCTAATTACATTAGAGTATCATCTGTAATATCACCAACACTAAATTACTTAGGTACAGATGGCCTTACAGTTGAAGTAGATAGCGAAGGAGCATCATATTCTGCATCGTTACCGGTAGTATCATCTGGATCATTCCATGGCGCTACAGGAACAAATGTTAAATCAGAATTTGGTGGAGATAATGGGTATTTTGGTAATATTTCAAATACAGTTACCCAAGGATTACAAGCAGAGACAGATTATGCAGATATTATCTCTGTATTAGGAAACCAGGAAGAGTATACATTCAATGTTATATCAGCACCAGGTTTAATATATGAATTTGCTAATCACAAAACACAGTTAGACAGTATTATATCTTTAGCAGAAACTAGAGGAGATTGTATAGCAGTAGTTGATTTAGTAAATTACGGAGATACAGTAAGTAATGCAACTACAAAAGCAGGGTTGATTAATAGCTCTTATGCAGCATCATACTGGCCATGGTTACAGACTCAGTCTGCAACAGGTAGAAACGAATGGATACCAGCATCAGTTGTTATACCAGGAGTATATGCATTTACAGATAACAGTTCAGCACCTTGGTTTGCACCAGCTGGTCTAGTTAGAGGAGGTATTACAGGAGTAATACAGGCAGAAAGAAGATTAACAAGAACACAAAGAGATACTTTATATTCTAAAAAAGTTAATCCAATCGCTTCATTCCCAGGACAAGGCATATCAGTATTTGGTCAGAAAACATTACAAACTAAAGCATCAGCATTAGACAGAGTAAATGTTAGAAGATTGTTAATTGAATTGAAAAAATTCATTGGTGATCAAGCCAGAACTCTAGTATTCGAACAAAACACAATAGCAACAAGAAATAGATTCTTAGCAACAGTTAATCCATACTTAGAATCAGTAGTACAGAGACAAGGACTTTACGCTTACAGAGTAGTAATGGATGACTCTAACAATACTGCAGACGTAGTAGACAGAAACCAATTGATCGGTCAAATATTTATTCAACCAGCCAAAACAGCTGAATTTGTAGTACTAGACTTTACAATTGAGCCAACAGGCGCAACATTTGCAGGATAATTTTAAATTAAGATATTTATAATAAACAATAAATAAAAATGGCAGTATTAGATCCAAACGAAATTATGTTTAGAGCCTTCGAACCGAAGGTACAAAATAGATTCATCATGTACATGGACAACATTCCATCATTCATGGTAAAAACAGTATCGGCACCTTCGTTTGAAGACGGAGAGGTAGTCCTTGATCATATCAACTCTTACCGTAAGATTAGAGGGAAGAGAACTTGGAACGATATGGATATGACTTTATACGATCCGATTACACCTTCAGGAGCTCAAGCAGTAATGGAATGGGCTCGTCTTTCTTACGAATCAGTAACAGGAAGAGCAGGGTATTCAGATTTTTATAAAAAAGATTTAACTCTTAACGTTTTAGGACCAGTAGGAGATGTAGTATCTGAATGGATTGTTAAAGGAGCATTTATCAAAACAATGTCACAAGGTGATTTTGACTGGTCAGCACCTGATGCAGTTGAATTATCAATTACAGTAGCAATGGATTACTGCGTATTGAATTACTAATACTACCTTATATATAAAACAAAGCTCGATTTATTTCGGGCTTTTGTTGTTTTAAGAAGATATATTTCGTATATTTATATCTAGAACTAGTTTTAATTAATAAAATTTATGGAACAAACAAACAAATTTCCTTCAGAAGTAGTCGACTTACCTTCTCTAGGAAAACTTTACCCACCAGATTCTCCATTAGCTTCAGGTACTATTGAAATGAAGTACATGACCGCTAAAGAAGAGGATATTTTAACTAATCAAAATTATATTGAAAAAGGTATAGTTATAGATAAGTTACTTCAAGCATTGATTGTTGATAAGACAATCGATTACAGTGAAATTTTAGTAGGTGATAAGAATGCACTACTTGTAGCTACCCGTATATTAGGATACGGAAAAGACTATGAATTTGAGTATGCAGGAGAAGCACAGACTGTTGATCTCTCACTTATTAACAACAAAGAGCTTCACCCAGACATTGCCACCGCAAAAGAGAACAGTTTTAAGTTTACTCTTCCTACTACAGGTAAAGTAATAACTTTTAAGGTACTCTCTCACGGAGACGAGCAAAAAGTAAATCAAGAAGTAAAAGGTTTACAGAAGATTAACAAGGAATCATCTGCAGAGCTATCAACTAGGTTAAAACATATGGTTTTAGCAGTAGATGGTGATAGTGAGAGAAAAAACGTTAGATCGTTTGTAGATAACCAATTCCTAGCAAGAGACTCTAGAGCATTTAGAAACTATCTTAGAGACTTTCAACCTGATGTAGATATGAAGTTCTACCCTGAGAATGGACCAGAGGGAGGGGTCAACATTCCTATTGGGGTTAACTTTCTTTGGCCTGACGCTGACTTATAGAGTTTCAGTATTTACTCAAATACACGAAATTGTATTCCACGGAAAAGGAGGGTACGATTATGATACTGTTTATAACATGCCTATATGGTTAAGAAATTTTACTTTTCAAAAAATGCAAGAGCATTTCGAAAAAGAAAAAGCAGAAATCGATAAGGTAAATAAAAAATCAAACACGTTAAAAGCAGGAAAAATTAAAAAACCAACCTATAGTACAAAGGCTCGTAAATAATGCGGGCCTTAACTATTTATAATAAACTTATTTTATAAATGGCATCCGGTAATTTAAATAAAGAAATAATACTCTTAAACGAGCAGCTCAAGAACCTTGGCGCCTCAACAGCAGAAATAAATGCTATTCAGAGAGCTTTCAAAGACTTGGCTGGGGATACATCGGCGATGTCTGATGAAGTAGATAGAGTACGTAGCCGTGTAGAGCAGTTAAAATCTGAAGCAGAAAATATAACTACACCTTTCGCAGATTTAAATAAGATTCTTCAAGCGAACGCTTCAGTTCTTAGTAAGCAAAATGATACGATAAGTATCTCTGCAAAAGCACAGAATAAAATAGCCAATATCTCTAGAGATATGGTTAACGACTATCAGGGGTTAGCTGATCTATCTAAAAGGCAGTTAGAGTCTAAACTTGACGACTTAGAAGCTTCACAGTCTCAGTTAGTTCTACAAGCAGGTATAGCAGCTTCTGAAGCGAAGTCCCTTAGCCTAATAAAGGATAGAAATAAAGCTCAAGATAAGAGACTTGAACAATTAAATGAAGTTGCTAAGTTTAATGCTGCACAAGATACAGGGCTTACAGGCCTTATAGGAAAAACAAAAGAGAGACTTGCATTAGAGACATCCATAAATGAAAATATGGGTGTGGCTGGTGCCTTAGTAGGCGGTACAGGAGCATTAATGGAAAGACTGGGTATGAGATCCGGTATTTTCAATGAAGCAATGGACGATGCTACTACGGAAATGAGGACCATGGCTAAAGAAATGGGCACTAATGTTACCTTTATGAATAAACTTCAGGTAGCAGCAACTGGGGTTTCTAAAGTAATGAAAGGTTTTGGTAAAGCATTATTAGATCCAACAGCTATTGGATTAAAATTGCTTGATGTATTTATGAAAGTAAATAAGCAATCTGTAGAAATAAGCAGATTGACAGGCCAAACAGCAGCTAACTTCGATACATCAGTTGGTAGTGCTGCTTCTATGGTAGATCAGATGGAAGTCGTTGCTGATTTAACAAAACAGACAGGCATGAGCGCTCAAGCAGCTTTTAGCCGAGAAAATATACAAGGAGCAGCGAATTTAAAAGTTGAAATGGGCTTGGCAGCCGACGAAGCTGGTAATTTAGCTATAATGGCTCAAACATCAGGTACTAATGTTGATGATTTGACCGACAGTATAGTAGAATCAACAAATGAATTTAACGGTACCAATAAAACAGCCGTAGCACACGGAGTAATATTAAGAGATGTAGCTAAAGCATCTGAAGGTATACGAGCTTCTTTTGGAGGAAGTACTAAAGAATTGGTCGCAGCCGCAGGAGCAGCACGTAAATTGGGGATGGAAATTGGTGAATTAGATAGTATTGCCGGTAATTTACTAGATTTTGAGTCGTCTATACAAAGCGAATTAGAAGCACAACTGTTGACAGGTAATAGGATCAATATGAATAAAGCTAGAGAACTAGCTATGTCTAATGAGCTAGGTAAATTAGGAGATGAACTCTTTAAAAACTCAGCTTCATTAGCAGAATTTGGTGAGATGAACCGCTTCCAGCAAGAAGCACAAGCAAAAGCTCTAGGAATGACCAAAGACCAGCTCGCAAAAGTAGCATACCAGCGAGCAATAAATTTAGGGATGTCTGATGAGGAAATTAAAAATGCGACTGGAGTTGAAGCTGCAGATATGCGGAGAATAACAGCTCAAGAAAACTTTACAAAAGCATTAGAAAAAATAGCAGCATCATTAGCACCTATATTAGATTTTGTAGGTAACATTCTTAGTATTCCTTGGGTACCTCAAATTTTATTAGGAGCAGTAGCAGTAGGTAAATTAGGAGGGAATTTCAAAAGTATGTTTAAAACAGCAACTGGCGGTTTTAAGTCTATGATTACGGGTATTAAAAAAGCAGGAGGTTTAATGGGGTCTGTCTTTGGTAAATTTTACAAAGGTGGTCAATTTATGCCTGGAGGAGACAGAGCTGCAGCAGGCGGTGAAAGAGGTGGAGGATTATTCAGTAATCTGAAAGCTAAAGCTAAAGAAGCATTAAAAGGAGGTGGGGATAAACCAGAAGATAAGGTTAAAGACCTAACAGGAAAGCTTAAAGATTCTTCTAAATCAACAAAATCAATAGCACCAGGTAAAAATATACAAGTTTTCTTTAAAAACTTATCAATGGGTCTAAAAAGCATGGCAGGTATGAAAGTACTTCAAGGAGCTTTAAACCTAATACCAGCTTCATTAGGATTGGTAGCTATGATACCAGGAGTGGTAGGAGCTAAGTTAATGGAAGTAATAGGGGGACCTAAACTTTTATTATCTATGCAATCAATGGCACAAGGATTAACTGCAATGGGCACTGGGAAAGTACTCTTAGGAGCATTAGGACTAACAGCAGCCGCACTTGCCTTTACGTTAATGATACCAGGTTCAGCAGGAATGGCACTAGTAGGTTTAACAGCACCAATGGCAGCAGCAGGAATATTTGCTTTAATACCAGCTTTAACAGCACTAGGTACAGCAATGATGTCAGGTGTAGGAGCATTAGGTCTAGCAGCACTAATAGCAACAGCAGTAGGAATGGGAGCAGCTTTTGCGCTCATAGGAGCTGGAGCAATGATGTTTGGAAAAGGTATACAATACGCAGCTGAAGGTGTAAGTTCTATATTTTCTCAACTAGGAGGATTAGTAGCTCTTTTACCATCGCTGTACTTACTAGGACCAGCTTTGATGTCTATTGGAGCAGGATTAGGAATGATGGCCTTTATGGGGATAGGAGCTATACCCGTTATAGCAGCATTAGGTGGGTTAGCATTAACAGCTTTACCGCTACTTGCTTTAAGTGGATTATTTGGAGGAGGAGAAGAAGAGGAATCAGGTATGGGGAAAATAGAAGAAAAATTAGATACACTAATAGCTGTTATGGCATCTGGTGGAGACGTATATTTAGATTCAGATAAAATAGGACGCACATCAGCAAAAAACTTTTCAATAATAACAGGATAATATCTATTTATAATAAACATTTAAATTAATTAACTATGTCAAACGGAATTTTAGACAACCAATTGCCAAACTCTACCTTAGGGCTTGGAGGACAAACACCAGCTACTAGAGCAGGAGCAAAAATTACATCAACACTACACAATCAATCTTCATTGAATGATATACCAGCTATTGATCAAAGCCCCTCTGATTTAGACTTAGATGGACAAACACCAGGAAAGTACTTAGATAACCCACCAGGATAAGCTTATGCCTATTATAAGGAATTTAAGAAAGGACTTCGAGGAAGGCCGTATGGATAATCTCCGTTCTATAGATTATGAAGAATCTGGAACGCAGTCTCCGTATGTGACTAAAACAGAAGGAAGCTCTTCAGATCAAATATCAAAAAGAGTAGACGATTTGACTAGAATGTCAAAAATGTTAATAAATAAACCTGGATTAAAATTTCTTGCAAACGAAGCATTGCTAAAACAAGGTGACTTAACTAGTAAGCTAGAAGGAAACAATAATACTCTTGTTGGCAATATTATTAGAAGAACAGGAGGGACTATCAAACATGTAGCTCAAGTGGCACTTTCTACATTAGCTCAAGTCCCGGTTAATGGGACAGGAACTCATTTTTTAAGAGCTTTTAGAACAGATACTTACCTTCAAGACGGGGATCCTACATCTGGATTTGCAGACTTTTTTGGAGCAGGAGGAATAGAAGGTTCAAAATATGTGCTTAAAGGAAAACCAGTACCATCTCAAGGACTCTTAACCAAGTCGATTCTACCTAGTAGGAACTCAACTCCAAATCCTGGAGATTTAGGTATAGATCACATAGGAATAAACGGTACGATAGGAATCCCGACTGGTATTTCTGCTTATAGCAATGAAACTCCCTACTACAATAATACAGAAGGAACAATTATTGGAGTACAGAATAAAGGTATAATATTCCCAAAATTTAGCACCGAGTTTAAAAATTCAACAGCAGTTCCATTCCAACTAGGACCAGGTAAATCAGCAACAGGAGCTTCACTACCGGATAATATTGGCCCAGCAGATAATAATCCTACAACTATACAAAATAAGTTTAGTTCTACTAACTCTACCGAATTTACAGGAACTGTTACAGAAGGTAATGTAATTAGAGCTAAAAGTGGGTACCCCATAAACCCAGGAGGTACTATAGACACTGTTAATCCACTTACTGGTAACGAATTAAAATTATTCATACCGTCTACTCCAATTACAACTCCACTTTCTGGCAGTTTCGGGGTGTCTAATAGGAATGTAGATTTTAGTGTTTCAAGTTTAGATCAAAAAACTGCTTCTGTATTCGAAATAGGAAAAACAAAAACAAAATTTACAACACCTGAAAATATATTAGTTGCTAGTTCTACTGGAATAATACCTTTAGATAAAAAAGGGAATGAAACAACTAGCACAATCTTTCTAAGTAAACCAAATGATTTTGATTCTGGAGATATAACAGGAGTAAGTGGTTTACCTCCAAATCGATATTCAAATGATGCAGCTACTTTAACCTATAATAAAACTAGTACTTTTGATAATGTTTTAGCAGCTCAAAATGGAAATAAAATTCCATTTAAAGCTATTTCAAGTAAATCTACCGGGGTCTATGATGGAAACGTTTCAAGTTTAGGAGAATCAAAAACAAGAGGTACTTTACAAGATTTTAGAGATCCTAGTTCTAAAAATGAATATAGAAATAAAGATTCTAATACTTATTTTTTTAATTACAATAATACTAAAATAAAAAAAGAAACCAGAGTAGGCTTAGGTAACCCAGGTAAGATTACCAGAAAAAGAACATCTTACTTTACAAATGACCCAGATACTAGAGATGCAATTAACTTTTTACCAGTTTCAGAAACAGCATTAGATGGAACCACAGCACAGGATGGCGGCAATAGGGACTTAATTCAATTAGAGTTCCAAATTATGACACCTGAACAGAAGTACTTCTTAGCTTTTAGAGCATTTTTAGATACTTTTGACGACAGTTTTAATGCACAATGGAATAGTACTAAGTACTTAGGCAGGGCCGATAGTTTTTATACCTATGGCGGGTTTGAAAGATCCATAAACATTGGATTTAAAATTGCAGCCCAATCTAGAGAGGAAATGATGCCTCTTTACCAAAAAGCAGCAACACTGGCATCAGTAACTGCCCCTACATACGGAGATAACGGAAGATTTATGAGAGGTTCGATTGCTAAAGTAACTGTAGGTGACTACATTTACGAGCAACCTGGAATAATAGAATCGGTACAATATACTTGGCAAAAAGATTACCCTTGGGAGATATCATTCCAAAATCCTGAATTAGGAGATAAAAAAGGAGATCAAGTATTACCACATGTATTAGACGTATCTATATCCTTCAAGGTTATTCATGATTTCTTGCCAGAGACCGGCATAGTACCACTCATAACTAACCATAAAGCTTTAGCTAAGAATAAAAAAGTGTATATTGACAAGGTAGATAGAGCTATAATTCCTTCTGAAACAGAAAAAGAAAAGAAGGCAAGGGAAACAGCAAATAAAGCAGCTGAAGATGCAGCAACAGCTGAAGCTTCTAAAGCAGAAGAAACTAAAGCACCCCCTACAGACTCAGCACAAGATTATCAACCAACAGAAGCAGTAATAAAGAAAAGACGGCAGTATCTGTCGGATGCAGAATATAATAAACTAACAAAACAGCAACAGAAAAATGTGGATGAAAATTTGAGAGATGCTCCTTCACAAAATAATAATACACAAAGGCCTGCACAAGAAGTAGATACAGCATCAGATTTAAATCAATTACAAGGACAGTTTATTGCAAACCAACAATCATAAACCTTTTCTTTCTAATTAGACTAATTGAAAAAAAGTTCGTATATTATAATAAACTATGGGTAGAAGGTATAGAAAAATAGAAACAAGCATAACATCTGAAGGTACTAGGTATAAGCAAAACGCAATATACCCCGAAATACCTTTAGACCAAAATGACGTATACGTTATTACCCAATATGGAGATAGGTACGATACCTTGGCTCAAGAATTCTATAAAGATTCAAACCTGTGGTGGATAATATCTTCTGCAAACAACTACTACAAAGGTTCCCTTAATACTACCCCAGGAATACAGTTGAGAATCCCAGCAGATAAAGCAACTGCAATAAGTCAATATGAAGAAGTTAATAAAAGTAGGTAATGTCAAAACCTGGAAATGAAATACCAAAAGGTCAGCCTCAAGAAGTAATAGGGGGAGGATTAACACCTGGAGTAATAGCGCAAATTCAAAAAAGAGAAGAGCTTATTCAAGTTAAAAATAACGAACATTTGTTATTCTTTAACGGTAATGGAGCATGGGCTAGGTTAGTTTCTAGTATTAACACCATAACAGAACAGGAGGCTAATGACTTGGCAGGAGGAAAAAAGTCAATCAAAGATACTGTAGGAGATAACTCTTTAGCGTGGAATAACGTACTAATGGGAGGAACCTTAAAACAAGGTACTAAATCTAACCCAACAAGACTACCAGGAGGTGTTGATGAGGGTTCACATACTCCAATAGAATTAGATAAAAACGGATACGTAAAAGCGGATGGAAGTAAGGATATTAAGGCTGGTGCATATAACAACTACAAAGACGGGTTAGGATTTAGACCATCCCCAGGAATAGAATCTGTAACAGTTGAGTCAAAAGGTTCATATGGAACATTAAGAGAAGCTTCTATTAAGGTAAAGGTGTGGTCTGTTGAAGATTTAGAAGTAATGCAAACCTTATACCTAAGGCCCGGTTATACAGTTATGTTAGAATGGGGACATAGTCTACAACTCGAAGGATCTGATGTAGAAAATGTATATACACTTAATAATACTATAGAACTGTATAAAAAGTTCTTAAACGATAAAATCAACGATCCAATGTTAACTTTTGAAAAAGAGTTAGCTACAATAAGAGCTGAATCTAGTTACAATTACGATTCATTCGTAGGGTATGTGTCTAACTTTAATTGGAGTCTGACTCAAGATGGAGGATATGACTGCAGTATTAAAGTAATCGCTAAAGGAAGCGTCCTTGAATCAATCGCAGTTACATTCGACCCCTCTAATGTGTACCCTCCTGAACAAATGACAAGATACTCAGAAGATAAAGGTAAACAAGAGCGAAAATCAATATACCATAAATTCTTTTCAGAAATCAAAAGATGGATTGACGGAGGCTTAGGTAGTGCAGAGTTAGATAATGTAATATCAGGAACCACAGATACTGTTAACGCAACAATAGATAATGCCCTTCTAGTGGCAGAAGATGCACTTAACATAGTCACAGGTGAAGGTGCTCAAAATCAACAAGCAGTCGTAAAAAATATTGTTAAAACAGTAGCTGGAGTAGTGCAAGTAGTTGATAACGCAGCAGACGCAACGACAGACGCTGTATTTGGATCTGATGAAGTAATTAATGCATCTATAGACAACCCTTCAGCAGCTGGAGCCGAAGCAACAATTGCACAAGCAAATGCAGAATTTAAAAACAAAATACTTGTATTAAAAAATGGAGGTAGTTTTACCTTTAATAATTCCAATTATAAATTCGAATCATCATCAGGCGATGATGATGATAATGAAGGTTTAGCAGGATTAGAAGAAGAAGAGGTAAGTTACTACTTGACCAGAGAATTTAAAAAATATGGACTTAGGTTTAAAGAAGGGATACCAAAAAACGGTACAAAACAAGATGTAGACGGAAACTACTACGCTCCGGACAAAGGCTCTAAGAGTGACTTAAGACAGACTGTAAGTGCCGGAGGAGACCAGCTTTACATGTTTCAATATGATGAACCTAAGAATAATAGGTATATAGAACTAGACAATACTTTTGATCAAGATGATAGAAGAGAGACGTTAAGGATAATAGACTTTATACAAAAGTTTGCAACTATACCTGAAGATGAACTTACAGAGGAACAAAAAGCTGGAAGAGCTGCAAGAAAAGTAGTAACAGAACAACAAGCTGCAAATGTCGCATCAAGCGAAAGCCTTGCAAAATCAACAGGAGCAGATATTGCAGCTAATACACCGGCTGCTGAAGTTGCTAAGGTTTACACTAAAGCAGATCTAGTATCACCATCGTCAGCCCACTTTAAAAAGAGCTTAAACGACTTCGTAGCTTTTAGGTTGATAGATCTAGAGGATAAAGATACCGGTACGCTTGATAATGATAATTTAAATGAATTTTGGATACCTCTTTATACTGTACTCGACATTTATAATAACTACGTTTCTTTAGTCGACACTACTCAATCTACTAGTAAAGGTACAAATACACCAGGAAGAAAATTAACACAATTCTATACAGGAAATCAAGATCCTGAAAAAACTGGAAACTATAAGAAAAAATTAAAATACTTAACAGGTGTAAATCATTTTTCAATAAACCCTATGGTTTGTATTTTACCCCACCCTCCTAAAAACACGCAACTATTTGACTCAGAAGGTAAAACCATAACTTGGCCAGATGGTCAAGGAGATTCTTTTCCTATGGGAGTTGTGTATAAAAATGGCTTTGCTGCAAATGTACAAGGTGCTTTAAGTCGAGGTATGATGAGAGGAGAACCTGATGATATACTTAATATATTAATTTCTGTAGAGTATTTAGAAAGTGAATTAGATAAGATAGTCACAGCAGAAGAAGATTCAGATAATAACAGTAAAAATAATATAGTTAAATTTATACGAACTCTTCTATCTTCAATGAACGAAGCAATGGGAGGAATTAATGATTTGGATTTATTTTATGACGATCAAGATGATCTATACTATATTGTAGATAGGAAAATAACTCCTGCTTTAAGACACCTTATACCCACACTTAGCCTTTCAGGAATTAAATCTACAATGACTAACGTAAGTATTAGTAGTGAGATAAGTAAGGATATAGGTAACATGATATCCATTGCAGCTCAAGGTACAGAGGGTAATTCTAGAGACAATGTAAGTGCTATGTTAAAATGGAATCAGGGGTGTTTGGATAGACATACTAGATTCAAAGCGCAAAAATCTGATGATTCTGGAGCAAAAACAGATGAAGCTGCAGTAGAAAAAAGAGAAAGCCCTGAAGATAAGAGATTAAAGAAATGGGTAGAAGATTATTTTGACTATTGGAGAGAATTTAATGGAGATAAGTGGTTTGATAACGGAGATTTTAATAGAGGAGCAGTCGCAGGCCTTTCCAACTTCCATAAACAGTACACTAAAACATTTGTGACTGAACTGTACTCTAAGGATGAAAAGGATCCAAAACCTGTACCAGGGGTAATACCGGTAGAGTTATCTTTTTCTACTATGGGAATCGCAGGTTTGAAAATTGGACAAGCATTTATGATAGAAGCTGGACTACTCCCCCAAAGGTATAGTGAAGATTTTGGGTACTTAATAACAGGCCTTTCTCATAAGATAGAAAATAGTAAATGGACAACAGATGTTAAAACTCAGTTCTACTATACTAAAAAATCAACCCCAGATGAAATAGCAGCATACAACAAAACGAAAAAAACATTATCATCTCCAGCCACAACACCGTCGGGTGGAGGCGGTGGTGAAAATCCCGGTCCAGTCGTTCCTTATAATGGTAGTAATGCAACAGTACCTGGAGATGGTTCAATAATAATAGCTGGAGGTACTTTCAACCAAAGTAGATTACGAAGTCGTAGACAACCAATACAACAAAAATTAATGGACATAATCGCAGGCGCAGCAAAAGCAACCGGATTAACATTTAGAATTTCATCTGCAGGACAGACCCCACTTCCTTTTACTTCTGGCAGAAATGCAGTATTTACAGGAGATGGTAAAAAAGGAAGCACTTCAACCGGTACTGCAAGACATGATAACGGGTATGGAGTAGATGGAGCATTATATGTAAGTTACCCTGGTGAAAAACTTATCGCACACGAAGGTCCACCCTTAGTTCAAAGTTTTTTAACAGAATGTAGAAAAAGAGGATTACATTCTATCGGGGTAGGACCAAAGTATATGAGCGGAACATCAATGCATCTAGATATAGCTCAAGGTACTTCAGTCTATGGCACAGTGTATGGTCTTTTTGCTCCGGGAGGGTATCCTTCCTGGTTGAAACCTCTAATGAAAGCTACTAAGATAACATCAGGCCCAAATAAAAATTATTTCACTAAAGAAGATAAATTAACAGCAGTAAATGGTAAATCATTTAAGACCGGAGGGTACTAGTAAAAATAAATAAATTAAATAAATATGTACCTACCAAAATCCCAATATATAATTAAAAAAGCATCTGAACTTAATTTCGAAGGTGAAATTACTGATAAATTAGGAAAAAGCTATGAAAATGCTGAAGTCGTTATAACCTCTTTTGGTTCAATTTTTAGCAAAAAAGGAATAGATTTTGATAAAGGAGACTTTACAAAGGCTGTTGAATTAATTCTTAACACTGTCGGTGCAGCTCAAGATGATAACGAAGATTTTGACACACCAGATAACCCATCCTTATCTTCTCTATCTGCCATAAAATCTATAAAGCTTAAACCAACAAGTAGGGAATTAGATGAGGGAGTTAAAGTACGTTATGTATACAAAAATAAATCTACCGGTAAAATAAAAGAGCTACTAAAGCCTGTTGCTATAAGACTTTTACAGGTAAGAAAGCCTTATGAATTAATACTTAGCTTTAATTGGCTTATCAAAGGCCCAGCTGAAGATCAAATGATAAATGGATTCTTTTTAGAAGGAATTAAATCTAAAAACCAAAAAACATTAGATAGTTTAGAAAAAGTAATGTCTGGAGCATCTGCAATTATTAAAGATCCTTTAGAATTTGTAACAGATACATTACCGGTTACTGAAAAAACAGCAATAAGACAAGAGACATCTTTTGACATTCCTGCTCCTTCTAGGTAATATAAGTTTGATTATAGGATAAATTTTCTTATATTAGAGTAAAGGTTATTAGAAAATGTTTTATATTATAGAAGAAGAGTCTAAATTAGATTCATTAGAAAAGTTAGTAAAATTAGGGTGCTATGTGGAGGTAATCTCTTCTAACGACTACTACCACCCAAAACTCACCTCAGTAGTAGCAGTATATATACGATCTATATCAAGTAAACATGGATTTATTATTCCTATAAACCATACAGAAGGGATAAACGTAGATAAAGAACGTGTCTACCAACTCCTCTTAAAGGCAAGTAAAATATATACACATAATAAGAAAACACTTCTCTACTACTTTAATTTACAGGAAGCAATAGATCTATCACTACTTTACTCAATGACAAACTTTAAGAAGTTAGAAATTGTTAATAGTAACTCAACATTAAACTGGTACTATAGTAAACATAACGATAACAAGGATGTTAATAGACTTGCTCCTATAACTAAACTATACGAAAGATGTGAAAATACGTACGAAAGTTTAAAACAAGTTATAGACTTAGAGATACCAAGCGGATTCCCTTTTTATAACAACTTAGCTACAAACGTATTTTTCCTATTAGAGCAGAATGGGGTAGGTACTATATATGATGCTTTTAATAAGACTTTAAAACCAAAAAATCCAATATACAACTCTATTGACAATGTAGTATACTCAGAGTATAACTTATATAACAATACTTCAAGACCTACAAACACTTTTAATTCAGTTAATTTTGCAGCCATTCCTAAAGCAGAGGAATATAGAAAATGTTTTAAACCACAAAATGATTACTTTGTAGAACTGGACTTTGATGGATATCATTTAAGACTTCTTGCAGACCAGCTCGACTACGATCTTACAGAAGAATCGGCTCATAAACAATTAGCAAAACACTACTTCGGTACAGAAGATATAACAGATGAGCAATATAAAGAAGCTAAACAAATTAACTTCCAAGCAATATATGGGAAAATACCAGAAGAACATAAAAATCTTGAAATATTTAAATTAATACAAGGGTATATAGATTCAATGTGGAAAAGTTATACTGAAGCAGGATATGTCTGTAACCCACAATCAGGAAAAGAATTTAATTCTAAGCTACAAGATATGAATCCTGCTAAATTAATGAATTATATGATGCAATCGTTGGAAACTTCAAATAATATCATTATATTAAAAGAGATACTTAGATACCTTAGAGATAAGAAAAGTTTTATAACACTCTATACATACGATGCAATACTATTTGACTTCGATAAAGAAGACGGTAAAGAAACTTTAGAAGATATTAAAATAATAATGGAAAAAGAGGGCAAATACCCTATTAAATTTAAATATAGCACAGATTTAGTGTTATAGAACAGCACAACTATTTATATATGATAAAAAATGTAACAAGTCCAAAGTTCGATTACGATATCGAACCTATATTTACCAGCGAAGATATGAGTAACAAGCTGTTTTGTACTTTTTCAACAGAGGAAGCATTAGAACAAGTACTAAGTACTATTGAAGATAAGTATAAAATTTTATACAACAAGATCTTTGTTCTATATTCAAAAAGCCAAAATGAATACATGTGTACATATAATGTAGACTTTGGTAATGTTTCTACTTTTTTAGATAATACTATACTAGTACATAGAAAAAAAGAAACTAACACACTTTATACTATCAATGCTCTAAATACATTGATAAAAGAACTAAACGGAGGAGTATTAGATACAAACTACCGAATAAACTGGGCAGACTACAGAAACTGCATACTTCTCACCAAAGGACCAGAATTTAAAAGAGTTAATACTAAGTTATATAAAATTATTGAGCTATAAGTTGCTTATCTAATTTTTTATTACTATATTAACTATAAGTTATAATTTAAAAATCAGTTATATGGACATTAATGCAATTCGCGCTAAATTAGAGGCGCTAAACAACAGCGGTCAACAAAAAGAGAAGACCGATTATTCCGAAATATTTTGGAAACCATCACAAGGTAAGCAGACAGTACGTATTGTACCTTCAGCTTTTGATCCTTCTTACCCATTTAAAGAACTTAAGTTTCATTACGGCATAGGAAAATTTCCTATGATTGCTTTATCGAATTTTGGAAAACAAGATCCTATTGAAGAGTTTGTAAAAGAGTTAAGAAAAACTAATGATAAAGACAATTGGTCATTATCAGGTAAAATTAACCCAAAAACTCGTATATTTGCTCCCGTAGTAGTTAGAGGAGAGGAAGATAAGGGAGTTAGACTATGGGGATTTGGTATAACTATCTACAAAGCTTTATTAGCTTTAGCCGAAGACGAAGATGTAGGTGATTTTACTGATGTAATAAACGGTTGGGATATGGTAGTAGAACAAAGACCAGGTAACCCTTACCCAGAAACATCAGTTAGGATTAAACCTAAACAAACTTCACTGTCAGATAACAATGACTCAGTAGATTCATGGTTGAAAGACCAACCTAATCCTGTAGAAGTATTTACTCAATACGATTACGATTATATTAAAAAACAATTACAAGGATATTTAGATCCTAATTCAGTAGAGGAGACTGCTTTACCAGCAGCTGATACTTCTAAAGATGAAAAACTGCCAGAAAGCTTAGGTCAACAAACAACTGACTTTACTTTGGAAACAGCTACGGCTGGCAACAAAGACACAGTTAGTAAATTTGATGACTTATTTAACGAATAAAAATGGCGAAACTAAAAAAAGAAGTAAAGGAAGCCGCATCTGCGGCAGTCAAGAAGAATTTTAATCTTGGTAATTTCAAAAAGAAGAAAGGTTTTTCAAATGCATCCGTAAAGTTTAAAGAACAGGGGTGGATTCCTTTATCAAAAGCTTTTCAAGAGATTACATCACTACCTGGCATCCCAACAGGGCATATTACCCTACTAAGAGGTCATAGTGATACAGGTAAAACAACAGCTCTACTAGAAGCAGCTGTAAATGCTCAAAAAATGGGCGTACTACCTGTATTTATTATATCGGAAATGAAATGGTCCTGGGAACATGCTAAAGAGATGGGATTAGAATTTGAAGAAGTAATAGACTCAGATGGGAAAGTTACAGATTATGAGGGATTTTTTCTTTACGCAGACAGAGGTACATTAAATACAATCGAAGAAGTAGCTGTTCACATGGCTGACTTAATAGATGAACAATCAAAAGGTAACTTACCTCATGATTTGTGTTTCTTCTGGGATTCTATTGGATCTATACCATGTGATTTATCAGTACGTTCTAACAAGAATAATAACGAATGGAATGCTGGAGCAATGTCTACTCAATTTGGTAATAACTTAAATCAAAAGATTCTATTATCAAGGAAAGAAAATTCTCCGTATACTAATACCTTAGTTGCTATTAATAAAGTATGGACTATGAAACCTGAGCATCCAATGGGACAACCTAAGTTGCAAAATAAAGGTGGAATGTCAATGTGGTATGACTCTACGTTAGTAATCACTTTTGGGAATATTACAAACCCCGGTACATCCAAGATTAAGGCAATTAAAAATGGACTACAAGTTGAATTTGCTAAACGAACCAATATACAAGTAGAAAAAAACCATATTGGAGGAGTACAGTCTAGAGGTAGAGTAGTAATGACATCTCACGGATTTATACAAGATGATAAAAAAGCAATCGATAAATATCGAGATGCTCATAAAGAACACTGGTTAAAATTAGTTGGCTCAGTAGATTTTGACCTTATAGAAGAAGGTGACCTTGAAGAAGAGACGATTTCTAAAGGGATACTGGATTAATGGCAGACTACACTAAGTTACTCAACAACCTTAAAGAAACCCCACCCCGAGAATTGAATGATCACATTCTCGTGATTGATGCTATGAATATGTTAATTCGTAGCTTTTCACTTCTCAAAGCAATGAATCCATCAGGTCACCATATTGGCGGTCTGGTTGGCTTTATGCGATCATTAGGGTACGTTACACGTATATTTGATCCAACAAGAGTAGTGATAGTATGGGACGGAAAAGGAGGATCAACAAATAGAAAGAATATAGATCCTAACTATAAAGCACAGAGGGCTACATCTAGAATAACACACTGGGGATTGTATGATACTAAGGCAGAAGAACAGGAAGCCTTAATAGGGCAGTTATACAGGACTCAAGACTACATAGAATGCCTACCTATCCAACAAATGATGATGGAAAAGTTAGAAGCAGATGATATAATAGCGTACTTAGCCAATCAAGCATCTTCAAATAATAAGAAAGTTACTATAGTATCTTCTGATAAAGATTTTTTGCAGTTAATAAATAAAAATATAGAAGTTTACGCACCAGTTAAGAAAAAAACGTTTACAGAAACTAATATTCAAGAAGAACTTAAAGTTCTACCCAGGAATTATAACATAGTGAAAGCCTTAACAGGAGATAACTCAGACAACTTAGCAGGCGTAAAAGGGTTAGGAATAAAAACTATAATAAAAGAGTTTCCTGATTTAGTTAATAAGTTAACTGATCTTGAGTACGTATTTTCTATATGTGAGGAAAAAATGGAAGATAAGAAGATATTTCCTAAAATAATTCATAACTGGGATCGCGTTGAAACTAATTTTGAATTGATGGATTTACATGAAACTTCGTTGGATATTAACGAAAAAAATCATATATTAGATATAATAAAGAGTGATATACCCGATTTGCAGACAGGGGCATTTTTACATCTCTTAGATCAAGATAAGATTGAAGGGATAACAAAAAATACTGAAGGTTGGTTAGAAAACTTTAGAGGTTTAACGGTTTTAAAAAAATAAGTTATGACATTAAAAGCATTGAATCAGTATGGAAAAGGTTTCCAGCTGAAGGTATTGGGCTCATTGCTAACAGATAAGGTATTTCTTCTTAACGTCAGAGACGTACTACAAGAAGATTACTTTGATTCAGACGCACATAAGTGGATTATTAATCAGTTAATTGAATACTTTGATAAGTTTCATACAACGGTATCAATGGATGTTCTGAAAGTTGAACTCCAAAAAGTTGAAAATGATATACTTAAAGTAGCGTTAAAAGAGGAACTAAGAAACTCGTATCAAGCATCTCAAGAAGATGTCGACTATATTCAAGAAGAGTTTACAACTTTCTGTAAAAATCAGGAAATGAAACAGGCTATTTTAAGCTCTACTGATTTACTAAAAGCTGGCGACTTTGACGGTATTAGAAATAATATTGAAAAAGCAATGAAAGCTGGAATGGATAAGAATATAGGTCATGAGTACAATAAAGATGTAGAATCTAGATATAGAAAAGACTACAGGCCTACTATTCCAACTCCTTGGCCAGTCTTAAACGACGGTATTCAAGGAGGCTTTGGACCAGGAGATTTAGCAATTGTATTTGGTAATCCAGGAGGTGGTAAGAGTTGGACTTGTGTAGCAATGGCAGCACATGCAGTAAAGATGGGATATAATGTTAACTACTATACATTAGAATTAGGAGAAGACTATGTAGGAAAACGATTTGACTGTTACTTTACTGGTTACTCTATTGACGAAGTTAATGACCACCGCAAAGAAGTAGAAAAGTGTGTTGGGAACTTAAAAGGTAAATTAATAGTAAAAGAATATGCACCAAAAAACGCATCAGTAAGCACTATTAAGTCGCATATACAAAAATGCGCAGATATGGATCATAAACCAGACTTAGTTGTTATTGATTACGTAGATTATTTAAGAGCTCCTTCTAGAGGAAAAGGTTTTGAAAGAAAGGATGAAATTGACGACGTTTTTATTGCTACTAAAGGATTGGCTAAGGAATTAAAAATTCCAATTATAACACCGTCTCAAGTTAATAGAATGGGTGCTAGAGACTCTGTAATAGAGGGCGACAAAGCAGCTGGATCTTATGACAAAATGATGGTTGCGGATATGTGTTTTTCCTTATCAAGACAAAAAGAGGATAAAGTACTCGGTACAGCAAGGTGGCATGTTATGAAAAACAGGTACGGTCAAGACGGTATGACATATAACCTTAAAATGGATACTAACAACGGTCATATAGAGTTTGAAGGTAAAGCAGACTTAGACGCTCACTTAGATTCTACACAAGGTCCTATATTTAGCTTATCTAGAGATAAAATGTCAGAACTATTTGACAAAAAGTAGAATATATATGCTATTTATGGAAACATCTCCAATAGCAGATATAACTATCTGTGGAGATTTTTTTTGTCTAATCTAATAATTTAATTTAATTTTAAAGAAAAATGAGTCTACTTAACGAACGTATAGTTTATAAGCCTTTCGAATATCCAAAAGCATACGATTTTTGGCTAAAACAACAGCAAGCACATTGGCTACATACAGAAGTACCAATGTCACAAGATGTAACTGATTGGAATAGCAATTTAAAAGACCATGAAAAGAACGTAATAGGAGGAATATTAAAAGGTTTTGCTCAAACTGAGACTATTGTTAATGACTACTGGTCTACATTAGTAACTAAATGGTTTCGTAAACCTGAAATTATTATGATGGGGACGACATTAGGTTCAAGCGAAACTATTCATGCTGAAGCATATTCCTTATTGAATGAGCAATTAGGATTAGATAATTTTGCAGAGTTTTTAGAAGATGAAGCAACGATGGCTAAAATAGAGAACCTAATGGAAGTTAGAGACGGACATGACGGCACTCCAAACTGGCATGATAGAGCAAAATCTTTAGCGATATTCTCAGCATTCACAGAAGGAGTAAATCTGTTTAGTTCATTTGCAGTTCTTTTGTCATTTAAAATGAGAAATAAACTTAAAGGAGTTGGTCAGATAGTAGAATGGTCTGTTAGAGATGAATCTCTTCACTCAGATGCAGGATGCTGGCTTTTCAGAACTTTAATGGAAGAACACCCAGAATTTAAAACACCAGAATTAGTAGCAGATATAGAACAAGCAGCAAAAGACGCTTTAAAGTTAGAATTTAATTTTATTGATAAGATCTTTGAAATGGGAGATTTAGAAAATTTAACTAAAGATGAGTTAAAAAACTTTATTCGTCATAGAGTGAATACTAAGATGGGAGATTTGAATTTAAAACCAATAGTACCAGCAGAAGAAATAGACAAAGGAGCATTAAAGACTATGAAATGGTTTGACGCTGTAATAGCAGGCAAACAACATACGGACTTTTTTGCTAATAGAGTAACAAATTATGCCAAAGGCCATATGGAATGGGATGCAGCAACAATGTTTTAATAGAGTAAGTTATGAGTATAGTAGTAGATACTTCCAAATGGGAAGCAGGTAAAGATTACCCTGAATGGATGAATGAAATATCATTAGCAACAATATCAAAAGGATATTTGCTGACAGATGAAACTCCAAAAAAAGCTTATAGAAGAGTAGCAGACACAGTAGCCAAAAGGTTAGACCGTCCTGATTTAGCGAATAAATTTTTTCGTTATATGTGGAAAGGATGGTTGAACTTAGCCTCCCCTGTACTATCGAACACCGGAACCGACCGAGGATTACCGATCTCATGTTTTGGAATTGATACGCCCGATTCAATTCGAGGTATTGGTTTAACCAATGCTGAACTTATGAGACTTACCTCCCTCGGCGGTGGTGTTGGTATAGGGTTATCTCGTATTAGAGGTAGAGGAGTAGAAATCGGTAACGGAGATATGGGACAATCAGAAGGAGTTATCCCCTGGTCTAAAATTTACGATTCTACAATCTTGGCAACCAATCAAGGAGCAGTAAGAAGAGGAGCAGCATCGGTAAACCTGGACATTAATCACCCAGACATAAAAGAATTTTTGCAAATACGAAGACCAAAAGGAGACCCTAATAGACAGTGTCTAAACCTTCATCAATGCGTCGTAGTGGATGATAACTTTATGCAAAAGCTAGAGCGCAGAGACCCTGAGGCTATGGATACATGGGTGGAAATATTAAAATCTAGAGTAGAGACTGGTGAACCTTACATTATGTTTAAAGATAATGTTAATAATGATAACCCACCAGCATACGTTAAGAATAACCTAGACGTTAGTATGACTAATATATGTTCAGAAATAACTCTCCATACAGATGAAGAACATAGCTTTATTTGCTGTCTATCTTCAGTAAACTTAACTAAGTGGCATGAATGGAAAAACTCAGATTTAATAGAAACATCAATTTATTTTTTAGATGGAGTATTAGAGGAATTTTTAGCAAAGACCTCAGGTAGGGATTCCCTTATTAGAGCTCATAGATCTGCTAAAAAAGGTAGAGCTATAGGGTTAGGAGTATTAGGATGGCATACGTTGTTACAAAACGAAAGGATACCTTTTTCATCAATAGCAGCAACATCTTATACACATCAAATTTTCTCACAGATAAAAAGCCAAGCAGAAGCAGCTTCTAGAAAATTAGCAGATGAATATGGGGAACCACTTTGGTGTAAAGGTACTGGTATGAGAAATACACACTTACTTGCAATAGCTCCTACAGTATCAAATAGTACGATATCAGGAGGAGTCTCAGCCGGTATTGAGCCAATCCCAGCAAACGTATATACATTTAACTCAGCAAAAGGTACATTTATACGTAAAAATTCTGCATTAGAAAGTTACTTCGAAGAAAAAGGAAGTAATACAGAAGAAGTTTGGGATGCTATTATGAAAGATAGAGGCTCTGTAGCAAATCTGCCAGAAGATATTATGCCGTTAGAAGATAAGCCAATATTTTTAACTTTTGCTGAAATAAACCAACTTGCTTTAGTCGAACAAGCAGCTATAAGACAAAAGTATATTGACCAAACGCAATCACTTAATTTAGCATTTGATCCAACGGATTCACCTAAATTTATTAACTTAGTTCACCAAACAGCATGGAAGCTTGGAATTAAGACACTATACTACTTAAGAACAGACTCAGTAATTAATGGGGATATAGGATCAAGAACCTCCGAAGATTGCTTAAGCTGTGATGGATAAAAAATAAACTATGTTATATACAACAACGGTAATACTCTTCCTAGCTGGATTAGGAGGAGTTACCTTCTACTTTAAAAGAAAAATAAAAAATATTAAATACGATTTTGAAAATCAAAGAGCAGAAATTAGGACAGATGCAAAAAAAAGATCAGGTGCGGTTCAATGGGGGAAAACCATAGAACATTTTGTACCCTTCATGACAGACTTTCCTGTACCACCAGAAGATTGTACTTTTTTAGGTATGCCTATTGATTACGTAGGATTTTCAAATACAGGTAGTAAGACAAAATGCTCAGTCCATTTCGTAGAAGTTAAAAGTGGAAGTTCTTTCCTAATGGGTAAACAGAAAAATATTAAAAAAGCAGTAGAAGAAGGAAGAGTACATTGGCATGAAATTTCAGTCGATGGAAATAGTGTAAAATAGTTGCTAGTTTAATAGATATTTCGTATATTAAAGTATAATACTAAATAAGTTATATGTCAAAAAATTCATCAAAGCAGGTTTACAATCAATTATTAGAGTGGCTAAAAACTAGAGGAATAGACCCTATTAAAGCCAGTAAAAAAAGACCAAATTTTAATAATAATAACAACAAAAGAAGTATAGTAAGATGAAAAAAGTAATTAAATTTTACGCAAACTGGTGCGGACCTTGTAAAGTTTATGCTAAAACTTTCGATAAAGTATCAGAGGATATAAAAGCCGAAGGCTTACATGTTGAATTTGTCAATGTTAATGTTGAGAAAGATACTACAGGATTAGCAGCTAAATACAAAGTAAACGGGATTCCTACTACAGTTGTTATAGATGAAGAAGGTTTTTCAAAATCAGAAACCGGTAGGTTAAATGAGGATAAATTAAGAAGTTTTATATTAGATGAATAGGAATATAGGAATAGCATTTATTCTATTTACCATTGCCCAAGGATTAATATGGTACCAAACTAACTCACAGTTTTTCAATAGCTGGGTTAAAGAAAGACCTCTTTTAATGGCAACAATGGGCGTGCCTATTAGTTATATTTTAATATATGCTTCCAGGTACGTAGTAGAAGGGTTCGACGGACTATTATGGCCAGGAAGATTGATAGGATTTTCAACAGGAATGGTAATTATGGCAATCCTGACCTATATACATTTAGATGAAGGAATTACTTTTAAAACAGGAGTTACACTATTACTGGCATTTATTATAGTAATGGTACAGTTATATTGGAAATAAAAATTAAAAAAAGAAAGTTATGTTAAGAAGACCAGATTCAATCCCAGCAGGAGATACAGTAATAGAAGATCCAGTAATGGAACCTTTTTTTATTGCGAAATCAACATCAGGAGGCTACACAGTTTATGAGAGAGTAATAAAAGGGGAAAATGACACCCATTATATCAAAACAGTTAGCTACCCTGCTACATTCAATGCAGCATTAAAAACAGTAAGTAGAGAATTACTGAATGCTAAGAGCAATTACTACTCAACGATTAAAGAGTATATTAAAGAGTGGAAAGTAATAGAAGACAAAATGTCTTCCTTAACAACAATTGATTAATTTATATAATAAAGCGTTAGCCTATACGCAAAATACCTGGCAAATTAAAATAAAAAGAACATGGCAAAACATGTAGTAGTTTCATTAAGTGGAGGAATGGATAGTTCAACACTATTATTAAGAGCATTAAAAGAATACGATACTGTAACAGGTATTTCATTTGATTATGGTCAAAAAC
>TARA_R110002110_G_scaffold3521_1_pt1 | contig 25693 bp, 40 predicted proteins | sample TARA_R110002110 | Tara Oceans TARA_R110002110 (sample SAMEA4397330) | marine metagenome | biome: Polar Biome; feature: [SRF] surface water layer (ENVO:00010504); material: water (ENVO:00002006), including particulate matter (ENVO:01000060) such as... | depth 5 m
TTCTGAGCAATCTCAGTAAACTTTTTGAAACCAGTTTCGTTAGCTCTACGCATGTACTCATTAGCCATAGTGTATTGATAATCATCAACAATAATCGTCTTGATTTCAGGACGTTTCTCGTTAATGTAATTCAAACAGCCGAGAATCTCGTGGGGTACATCTGTAGAACAGAAATTACCTTTAGGATTCTCTTTGTCGAATGTAGGATACTTAGTCTTCCACCCTTTAAACGGTAGCGCCTTACGGGCTACGTTTACAATGAAGGTTGACTCAGGGTTTAAGTTCTCGATTGAGGTGGATTTCCCTGTTCCACTAGCGCCAACTATTAATACTTCTTGTGCCATTTTAAAATAGATTAATTTCGGTTTTTACTTTTTCTTCTTCTGCGTGTCTCGCATCCCATTTAGTTCCTCTAAGCTCTTTGTGTTTCTCTTGAAGTTTACGACGACAACGTCCTACCCCCTCAAAAGACGGGTATTCTTTGTTGTGTAAACCTTTTAGGAAATATCTAGTGCTTAGAGTATTTATATCGACATTGTACGCCAATAAAATAAAACCATATAGAACATAGTCACAATCTCTAGCCTTGGGCTTGTGAAGGAGGATCGACGACACTCTCTTCTCGTACTTCTTGATTTTCATTGCTTGAATAGGTTGGTGGTTTAGCATCTAATATTTGATTATGAGCCAAATCATTTTCCATAAGCGCAATGCAAGGCTCGCCCTCCCTAACCTTCAAGTAATGCCAAAATATAGCATTATCTGTAGGCCATCTCTTTGGGCCGTACGCCCTAATCCCAAGCATTTCTGGTCTGTGTGTTACGATAACAATGTCAGAATACATATAACATGCATCTGCACCAAAAATATCTTGTTTCTTAGGGTAATGTAAATCAGGATTTTGGATACGCTCTGAATTCTCTATGTTACGGTTCATTTGAGATATTAGAATGAATGCCACTCTAATAACTTTCTTTAAACCGTTAAACATAGCCATCAAATCATAGAGTAAATCTCTATCTTGTGCTCCTCCCACCTTCTTTACAAGTAGAGTATGATCTAACATGATTATAACAGGTTTGTTCTTTTCTTTAGAAAACGCTAATATAGTTGCCTCTAAAGCTTTGACACTACCTGGAATATCTACATAGTTTATATCATACTTATTTAACTTGCGAGCTTCTTGTACAGCGTTCATATAGTAATTATCATTAAGCGTGAAGCTTTCTGATGCACTATAGAGTTGTTGTGTAGTAAGTTTCATCTTATTACTAAGTTTACGACCAATAAGCCGTGAAGATAGCATCTCAAAGTTAAATGATAGTATTGCAAAATCATCCTCTTGATTAAGATCTTTCAATCCTGTTTCAAGTTGGCCTAATACTGCAGTTTTACCGCTACCAGACATACCAGCAATAGTTGTGATAGTCTGCCATTCAATCCCTCCCATAGAAATAGTATTAAACTTTTTCCATGGGGTGGTTAGAGATTTAATAGTTCCTTTTCTTCTACCGTCTATGTAGCGTAATGCCGCACTAGAGGCTTTAGATATATGTCGCCAGGGTAATGGTTTGTGTTCCTCGCTCATATTAAATCTTCTCCATAATTTTGTTCGTCTTTTGGTGTTGGGGGTTCGATTCCATCATACATAGTCCAAGCATCTTGGTTTAAGTATGAGCTCATCATTTTCCAACGTGGACGAAACTCATTAGTATAACTGGCTTGCTTTCTGTCTTCATGTTCAGCTGCAATAGCTTTAATAATAACTTCGTGCAATCCAGGTGTTCTCTCTATTAATGCTATATATTTAAGCTTGTTACGCTTCATATCATTATGTAGAGGTCTGCCTTGATCCTTCATAGGATAGGCAATTACAAATTGATTCCAACAATCCTCACATCCTCGTACTGTAAATAAATCTAATGCCTTTTGACGGAGCGTAAGAGACTGATCGGGCATGATTTTAACAAAGCCTCGTGTCTGTAATTTTACACTGTCTATAGGTAGGATTTCTAAGTATTTCTGAGTTTGTTTATCTCCTTCGCTTTTAAGAAGCATATAAACAAATTCACTAGGAGTGAGATGATTGCCTTTCAACTTGGTCAAGTTCAAAGATACTTTCATCACAATTTAGGTATTTATCAAGTTCCTCTTCCGTTAAATCTACCAGAATCTCATCTGGTAGACATCTTATTTCTTCTTCACATTTGATACAATCAATCATAACTCTTTAAATTTCCGTCGGAGTCCCAATGTGGTGCTATAAGCAGATATAAATATACGTCTTTTTCAGTTACTTTGCAACCAAACTCGACTTTCATTATTTCTGCTATAGCACTCGGAGGTAAATCATCTAAGTCATCATAATAAAATTTTAAAACTTGATATAAGCTGTAAATTTCATGCATTTCCAACTTCTTACCTTTATATGGACTCTCCTTCATACTTACATTATTTTAATGCCAGTGGAGACTATTTTGAGTTTCTTCTATATCTGCCATTTGCACAGCAACATGCTCTTTATAGTCTTTTAAGACATACTCTTCTGTAAATGTATGCAATTTAGTGTACTTTTCCAAAGCATTTGCTGGGTGTGCAGTTTTCAATGCTTCAGTGCAAGCGTTATATGCTGACCATAGTGTACGCTCTTTAAACACAGGAGATTCGAACCATTCTTTAGCTGCTTTATTCATTTGAGAACCATTTAAAATGTGCTCATTTACAAATAATTGGCCTAAATAATCTCCCACTTGCGTATCGCTAAATTTTATCTCACGCATAGATTGACTATCTTCAAGCGCTGTGTTATATCTACGATCAACATCGTCAAATAACTTTTGAATTAAAACATCAAGATCGTCTTGCACATTCTGTGTGTGTTTACGCATCTTGATTATATCACCTACAAACATAAGGTTAGAACAAACTGTTATTTGTGCTCCACCACATACACCTATAGGTAATGTTTTGTCATAAGAATTGCGAAAACCAATACTTCTATTCATACCACTACCTGTCAACTGAGAGCCATCATGAAATGTCATACTACCAAACATCTGTTGGCCTCTATGATTTACTTCTAGTTTTGTCTCAAAAGGTGAGGTATTGTAATGTTTTGTACCTGCTTCTTTAATTCTTGTTACTAATTCCTGGTGACTTACTGGTACGTAAGTCTCTGTTTGATCAGGCACTCTTATCATGCCTAATTCGCTAAAATCTACTATTTTTGCCATTGCTTCCTTGATTTTTAGGATGTTGATATGTCGTCGTATGCTTTGGCACACGCGAAAGATTAATTTTTGGGTACTCTTCCCAACCAAATTGTAACATGAATGTATGATCAGTTACAAGTTTTGTAGTGGGCGGATGCTTAACTTTAATAAGTTCGTTAGTTTTTATCATTTCTCTAATTGTTTTACTTGACGTTCTAAAGTTAAAATCTTATCAGTCATTACTCTTAAAAGTTTACTTTGTTCAGTTGCTGCAGTAGTAAGCTTTGTTATAGTTTCTGCTATTTGCTCTACTACATCATCTGTTGTTATTTCTTGCTGTGCATATGCGGATAGTTTATTTTTTTCCTCCATTTTTTGTTTTAGTTCTTCTGTTGTTTTAACATGTAGTGAATGATGTCTATTCCTATTATACTGTTCAATCTCCCATTCTTCACTACGTTGTTTAGTGAACAGTTCTTTCATTTTACTCATACTTAATGGTTTTTTAATGTTAGGTTAATACTATTTGAGGTATCCTATAGTATATTTACTCTATGAATAAATCCACAAAGTTTACATATGCACTTATAATGATAGTAGTTTATACTATTGCTCTTTTAGCTTAGATTTCTTAATTATTTTAATTTGAATCTTCTCTAAATCACAATCTTCTATAAGCATACTGAAGTGCGTCATTACCTCGAATATAGACTTATCTCTAAACTTGACAGTTTCTCCCTTACTTCTATCTGTTAAAGTTCCTTGATACATCTTACTCTTGTTTTAGTTCATTGTCAGGGGATACCCCTACCCCCCGACGCTGACTTTTAAATCTTTCGATTTAAAATAATATGCCCAACTCACGCTTGGTACTCTCGTAATAACAAATAGGCGCACATGTGGTTTGGCAGTATCGCCTGGAGTCACGGTCTTAAAAGAGTGTACTCATTTCTCTTACCTAATTTACATAACTTGTAGTCTTATTGGTATTGTTGATCCACATTCCTCTAGTTATGTTAATAATAAAAACACACCATCTCGTTGCTTGTCTGTACCATTTTCCTATTAAGGTCAAGTCAAGTATACTACTGTAAAGCTCATCGCACTTTACGATACAATTTGTCAGGGCCGAGGGCTATCCGCCATGGCAAAGTCTACCCAAATCTATGACGTCGATAAGGGACTTACTACAAGCAGTTCTATAGTTTGCAACCTATATTACTGCTCATGATGTGTTTAAAAGATATATCTAATTGTATTCCAAGGTATAATCTTTTCATGTAAAGCCTTAAATGCATCTATGTACAAATACTTTAAATGTCTAGCATACCTTATATTAGTTCCACCATACTGTGAAACTTTCTCTTCCTGTATTGCAGGGTTCCATAAATGAACCTCTGTTTCAGGATGTTTTACTAAATTCTCTTCATGTTTCTTTTCGTTATGAGTTAAAAATATTACTTCTGCTAATACCTTGTCCTTATTACTAACATACTTGTCAAGTAACTCAAACAATTCTTCATAATCTTCTAGCCAGGTATCTTCTACAATTACTGGACTGAAGTTAACATGCACATCATAGCCTGCATCTATGAATGTATCGATAGCTTTTATTCTATCAATAATCTTGGATGTGTGTGGCTCATGTAATGTAGACATATACTGTGGCATTAAACTAAACCTAATACGTATTTTACCTTGCGGATCAAAATGTAATAGATGTCGGTTAACATACTTAGTAGCAAAGCTACCCATTGCAACAGGATGATCTCTAAAGAATTCAAAGATTCTTTCCCAATCGTGGTATTTAGCATGCAGTGCAAAGTCCTCGTTACAACTAATGTCGTAGGTAGTATACTCTGCATGTGTCTGATTAGGTTTCTCCACGGGTGTGAAGTATGCATGGTTATTTATTTCTGTAAGTATATCACCTGTATTAGTGGCTACACTTAATCCTTCAGGTTTATGGCGCTTCATATAACAGTATGAACAGTTATACAAGCAGCCATAACCAAAGGAGGGCGAAATAAAATCTGTGCTACGTCCTGATGGACGTATTGTAAATGTTTTACGCCGTACTTTTTGTACTAACATGTTATCTCATCTATTGCGTTTAATAAATTCCACTACTTTTTTATATGTAGATTCAAGATTTATACTGTTGAAAAAATCTACATCAATATCAATTGAGTAAATCTTATCTATTACTGGCATAAGCCAATCCCAAGAGGTGTGATATTCTATTTGACTAACATACATAAGTGTTTGTTTGCCGTCATAGTATGTACCTGTCATTATTGAGTTACGACTATATGTATCAAATCCGTTTTCATCAGGCTGAGAATCTCCACCAAAATAATTTCTTGTTTCATACCTTAAGCCCATAAACTCAGCTATCATAACACCTTCTTTTTCAAGTGGGGTTAGTGGTCTGAATGGTCTATCAGAACTTGTTTTTTGGTCTGTATTTATATCTTTTTTCATACTGTAATTTCGTCTATAGTATCCACCCATTTCACAATCTGTCCTTCTTGTCGCTTGTTAAGCCACGAGACTTCCTGTGTATTAGGTGCATACAAATTAATAATAACTGCTGTTTTACCTGGCACATATCTGATAATACGCCCAGTACGTTGTATATTATCAAGTTTCTTAGAACTACCTGCAGCTACAATACCTAAAGAACAATCAGGTACATCAAAACCTGCATTCAAAGCTTTAACTGAGCTTATGATACGCTGTTTTGTTCTACCATCTTTGAACTTCTTAAGTATTTCCACCTGCTGTTTCTTAGTACGTTTACTATGAAAGCTAAGACATATATCACCCAATTCCTCTTGTACATCATCTGCAAATTTAGTTGATGCACTGAATAACAGAGCTTTACGGTCGTCAAACTTATCAAGTAGTGCTTTAATCACAGGTATCTTAGCTTGAGAATTCTTACATATATCACCACGCTTACGCATAGCGTTATAATATATAGCTGCCATTGCTCGTTTATGAGGATCAGCATCTTTATCATTTAGATACCTCTTAGCGGCATTAAATGATTGTGAACCTCCAAACCCTATTTGGCCTGCTGCATATCTAAACTGCTTATTAGCTTTATCATAGTCTTCTGTTTCATCTTCAAGCATAGGTACTGCTAGATTATACACAAGGTAATCACTTACCCACCCATTCTTGTGACATTCCTCAATTGGAACCTCATCAATCACAGGTGCATATTGTAATAATACTTCATGCATACCATCTGTACGCTCTATTGTAGCTGTAAGACCAAATATAAACTGATATGTAATCTTATCGAATACTTTAATAAACTGTTCAGCACCATAAGCATGCATCTCATCACATATAAGTAAATCACATTTAGCTTTAGACTTATATGCAGTGTTAATTACTATTACATCACAATGGTCTTTTACTTTATTCTTACGTAATTCTACTATCCACTGATTCTTAAGGTTAATAGTGGGCACAACTATTATAACTTTAGCCTCTGGTCTAGACTTAAGCAATCTTAGTATAACCATGATTGCTGTGAAAGTCTTACCAAAGCCTGTAGCTGCTAATAGTGTCCCTCTACCTTTATTATCTGCGAACTTCTGTACTATCTCTAATTGTCTAGAGGTTCTGCTTGAATCTTTCATACTGTTCCTCCGTTATTTTAAGAACTTTTAACATTCTGTTAGGATACGCTGCATTAGATGCTGTCTGATTATGATTAGGTAAATAAGGTTGTAACCTACTTGGTATTAGGGTTCCATCAATGTGTACAAATGTGTAATCACATAACATACATGATGATGTAAATCTTCTTACCTTAGCTATCTCTAATCCTTTCCATCCTTGAACTGTTACAAAGTCTCCTGGTTTAAGTTCTTCTCCTGTCACGTCTTCTACTTTTTCCATACTGTCGATATTTCTGTTTCTGCTTTTAATAGTCCTGATGGTATAATATCTAGAGTTGACTCTTCCATAATCTCTCGAAGTTTTGTACACCATGTGTCTGCATAGTCTTTATGTACAATAGTATCGATTTGATCATGAACTGTCATCACTATTTTAACAGGTAAATCGTTTTCATAGATATGATCACGAACCATAACAAGCGCAGACTTACACATGTCAGCTCCACTACCTTGAATTGGTGTGTTTTTGCTAGCACGCTCTATCTTACCCATTACAGCTTTATCTGTATTGATACCGTTCCACTCTTCAAACCATCTGATTCTACGATATGGAGCATATGTTTTAATATGTCCATTTACTTTACCATAGTTAGCAAGAGATTCTAGAAAGTTTCTAATTGCAGGAAATGCTGCGAAGTATTTCTTAATTAGTCTCTCTGCCTCATTGTTACTTATGAGTAAGGTGTCAGCTAGTTTGTGTGGGCCCATACCATAGGCTAAACCGAAGTTAATACTCTTTACATTTGTGCGTAGCTTCTTGTGTTTAGGACACTTACATTTAAGTTGGGCACGTTCTGTACCACCACCTAAGTTAGCATAAGCATAATAACTACAACCTGGTTCAGCTGCGTCTTTCCACTCTTGTCCATAAACTAAATCTGCACATACACTATGAAGGTCTTTACCCTCTTCTAGTGCTTTCAACCACACGGGATCTTTACTCCCTGTGGCAATGATACATAACTCTTGTGAGCTATAATCTCCTGATACAAATATATAATCATCATAACCACTAATAAAGCAATTACGATAATCATTATGTGCAGGTATCTGTTGCATATTAGGTTTCCCTGATGCCACTCTACCTGTATTTAATATTTGTCTGAAGCTAGTCCTGACTCTACCGTCAGTATCTACGTTATCTAAGAACTTATCTCCGTAACTTGTAGCAAGCTTGGCCTGCTCTTTGTATTTAATATATGTTTTAACAAAAAAATCTTTGCTGTAAATATGTAAGTTTTTAGCATTTACATCTTCTACATCTAATCCATATGTTCTAAATACATTTAACACTTGTTTTGGTGATGTCCATTTAACATTCACTTTTCTTAGCTCTTCAGTAGCTAGAAATAAATCTCCTTGTATATAAGAACTCACAAAATTATGAAGTGTGTCATTAGATTCTACAAATGCATCTAATGCATATGACATAAGCACTACTTCCTTCGCTGCTTTCTTTGCAAGGATATTCCAACTATCTACATCTAGACCAATACCATTATACTCAATATCTCCATATGCTAATGCAGCATTGTTTTCAAGATTAATAGTTGGTATTAAATCTAAAGCTTTTCCTTGAACCAGCTGTTTATCATATAGTTGCACAAGATATTCTACATCTTTAGCACCATATGTTATCTCTGATTCAGTGAATTCATCACTACCTTTATTGATAAAGTTAGCTCTCACACTCTTATTCATACTTATCTCTAGCTCTCTTTCAAGAACATTAAGTAAACTATGAGATACATCTTTACCACAATGTATAACTTGTGAAGTTAGCATAGTATCCCACACATTATTAAGTCTGATATTATGCTTCATAAGAAACTTGTAATCAAATTTAACATTGTGTAGAATTTTAACTATGCCTGCATCCTCCAAGATGCCTCTCAGGGGAGAGATATTTATATAACGTGTGTCTATTACAAATTGAACATTTGCATCTCCAATCTGTAACATAATCATATCGTTATCAATATGACTTAAGCCTGTGGTTTCTGTATCAATTGCTAATACTTTCTTGTCTTTGCAATAGTTTATTACAGGTTCTAAGTCTGTACCAGTTGCGCAGCAGTCAAGAAGTTTTGGATTTCCTACGAACTGTATCATTGAGTTTAATGTTTAAGATTTTCAGTATTTCGTTGATCTTTCTGCTCGCCCAGTATTTGTTGCAATTTCTTTTTGTTAATCTCTGGAAGCGTGAAAGTATATCTACCTGATGTGCAGATATTTTCAATCTTTTTGATTGTGGCATCTTTAAATCTTTTAGGTATATAATCAGTGAACTCTAAAGATACTATAATCTTAGATGCTAATGAAGCAACTAATTCAATATCTCTAGTTTTTAATTGGTAAGAGAAGAAGTTAAGAAGAGTGCTGTAATCATTCTTTTTTTCTTCAGGTAACTCTTGCAAGAATGTGTACATACGTGCAATGAATTCTTTATTACTTTCCATTGTTTGGTGTAATTTAAGCTGTAGTTTCTTTCTAAGTTCGTGTAAATTAGAGAAAAGTGACTAATCACTTATTAACTAATTACTTTAAATATAAAAGATACAGAGTCCGAAGACCCTGTACCTTTCCCTAATCAATCTGCGAAAATTGATTATGCATTTAAATCTCCGAATGGAGATGTTACATCATCTACCATTACTGTAGTAGATACATCACTGTTATCGTGACTAATATAAACATCTTCTTTACTAACATCAAATGTTAGTTCACGGTTAAGGTAGATTGGTCTACCTTGATTACAAAGAATAGCACTTGTAGATGGGTTTATTTTTGGCTTTTGCTCGCCTCCTGCCCATGTACGTTGTTCAAATGTTTCATTTACCCAAATTTTACACGCAGGGTGTGTTTCAGGGAAATTATCATCGTTGTTCGTACGTTTTAATCCTTCTAATAGAGTGTATCCATTTTTATTAAGGATTGTACCCGCTACAGGGTCAAAGTTAATACCATATGCATCAAGATATGCTTGAGATACAGTACGGTAAGTAATTAATCTTTCAGGTTCGTTAACTCCAAATCCTGACATAAAGATGTTGAAATCTGCATCTGCAGAGTTACGATTTGGTTTTTCTCTTTCAGAACGTACCATCATTTGGAACACTAAAGGATTCTTCGTTGGTAGAATTGCTGTTACTCTTGCTGTTTCTGTAACGATTGCTTTTGTTTGTGTTTGTGCACTCATAATTAAGTAATTAAAGGTTAATTGATTGGTTTGGTTAAAGTTTAGTAACTAGTTTTTCTAGTTCTTTTTTGATATTTGTGTATGCAATTTGAATATCTGCATTTGAGCCTAAGTCATAAGCATCTAAAGTATCATCTAATACTTTCATGTAATGTTTTACTTTACTTTTGATTTGTTGATTTGTTACTTTTGTTTCCATGTTTTTTAGGATTGATTTAATTGTTATCACTTTGTGGTATTAATTTGGTTAGTGGAAGTGGATGGATTCGAACCATCTGAATTGAAAACTGTAGGAAAACAATGCTCCAAGCTCTAGCCCCTCAGCTAGGTTCTTCACTCCCGATAATAATTTATTCTGAAGGCTTTTCAAGCTCTTTGATACGCTTTTCAGCTTTAACAAGTTCTTTTTGATAAAGTTTAGCAGCACTTTTACCAACAAAAAGTGTTTCTCTTTCTTCTTCAAGCTCTTTGATACGAGCTTGAGATTCATAATCTTTATCTATCCAAAATTGACAAGCTACTCTTACGTCTACTAATTGGTCTATTAGATATTTTACTGTTGTAATTTCTTCAGTCATGATTTTGTGTCTTTAGTGTCTGTTTGGTTTTATAATAACAACGCGATTTAGCAGGGAACTACCCCTAAATAGACTACCACTGGTTGTCACACCTTCTGCCCTTTCGGTATCGACTCACGGCCTTGGCAGGCTAACCTCATACATTACTGTACCTTGGCTTACACGCATCTACGTGCCTCATCGTGACTAAGTGAAGGCAATGATGTGCCTTGTAATACTTAGTATCATACCTATCTAAACAATTAGTTTTGTTTTTTAGACGTCTATTAATATAGTTATCCCGCTAAGGACTCGTCTACCTATAGATTCATAGGCAAATCTGCACGCGACTGCAACTACACCCCTACCGACCTTGTTGGAACGAAATCGTTGTAGGAACTAAATCTCCTTTATGGTTTCGAACCCATAAAGTGTTGTTAATATTATAATCAGAGGCTACACTTAGCCCCTGATTTTCTGATAATAGCTATAAGGTCTATCAAATCTGTAGCAGACATGCTACTTGGTAATGTGATAGATATTGTAGTATTATTACTTTTCGCTCTCTCTTCTCTTGATGTAGTATGAACATAATCAAGAGGACTTTCTTTTACTTTAGAAGGACGAGATGGAAAAGGTACATTTTTAGCTCTGTAATGTAATCTATTACGAGCTGCAACATATTCCTTGTTAGGTGTAACTTCACCTGTAAAAGTATGTTTACGAGTTGGTTTCTTCATGCGAGGTGATAAATCATCTACGCTTGTAGGAATTACTGTTCCTTTACCTCGAACAGCTATTGCTACTTTCTTCTTTATAAAATAGTCTACCATTTCTTGATAAACATCTTCTTTACTGAATTTTAGTTTCTTCATTTGATTGCTCTTTAGATATTACTTTGTTTAGTTTCATTGCTGTTAACTCACATGATATTTTATCGTGTTTGCTTTGCAATTTATCGTGTTTCTCCTTAAGGATAGCATACTCTTTTTCAAGAGTAGCTATTCTTAGAAGATTATAGTCAGTATTACTCACGTACTACGCCTTCAGGTTCATATACAGTAACACATTCTACAGGATTATGATTTCTTGTATCATATTCTGTACTATCTTCTCTATACGCAGTTACATTTTCTACTGCACTGTTAAAGTATTTACTTTTAACTTTCTCTATGCTTTGAAATACACTTGTAAGGTCACGAAGTTCTCCAATAACTGCGTCGTCTTCGTGTATAAATAGTACAAGAGTTTGTATATCTTTACGAAGTTGTGTAATTATTTTAGCTGCTTCATCTGTAGTTAACATTTCAGCGCTTGCTGACAAAGAGTGTACAATATTCTTGATTGTTTCTCTTCTGTTCTTTTGAGCGATTTTGTTTTTTCTCATAATTTAGTTTACTTTAGTTTATTTTGGTTTACTTGTTGATTAATGTTAAAACATTAGCACCGACATCTAAGGCGGTTACCGCAGTGCTATGTTTGTTATAAGTCTATAATGTTTTCGTTTACAAGTTGTACAAACGCAATTCCTACCATTTGTCCTACTATGAAGACTTCTAGAATTGATTTAGTATTACATGCAAACAAAGCATCAGTCATTAATTCAGATTTACAAATGTCTTCTGTGTCTCTATTTAAGTGATTGGTAATCACTTTTTCAATAGCCTTTTTAAAGTCATCTGTTTTATTTTTCGTCATATTAAATGCCTTTGATATAGAACATTCATCATGGTTGACTGCTAGGATTTCTCCTATGTACATTTCTCTAAAGTTTTCCATTTCTTTGATTACTTTTTAGGGTTTATTTGATTACTTTAGTGGAAGGGGTGGAATCGAACCACCACATTTAACACTCCTGCTCTTCTGCAGCGTTAGTAAACACATCAATCGTTAAGATTTAGAACTACATTACTGATTTTGCTCGTCAATGTATACACCATCTTCTGTGGCCACCATTATACTTCCTCTAATTAAATGAATAGTAATGTGATTCGTCAACCTACGCATGTAGGGGTTTTTACCAACTACTACACATTACTATTCATTACTATCTTCCATTGGCAACATCTGCCATCCATTCAAAGTCAGGTTCTTCATCTGACTCTGCATCACATAAGTGTGAACATTTTGAACACTCTGCGAGTGTACTATGTCCCTCTGAGGCTAATGAATAACCTTCTGTATTGCCACATTCAGGGCAATTATGTATTGCTACCATTCTTCTTTCATATTCTATGATTTAGCTATAATTAATAATAAGGCCTAAGTTCCTGTTAGACCACTAAAACAAATAACCTGCTCGTTTGAGCAGGTTATTGATTAAGTGAACTCGTACTACGTACGAGGAACTTCTTCGATGTCTTCGATAGAGACGGTACGTCCAAAGGACTTACCTTCGTCATCGATTACATCTACGATGTCACGTTCACGGATATTAAATGCGAAAGCGTCAGCTTTGGCTTTAATGTCAGTAACGTGGTCGCCTGGTATCGAAATCCATATTCGTGAGGAGTTTACTCCGCACTGATATGGAACGCTGATACCAAGGAAGGTAAGTGCAACTTCACTCAAACTTAGTTTGATTGAAGTAAACTTTCCTGACTTGCTCAGGCTTACATCGTTGATGAAATAAAGAGTTGATTTATTCATAATTCGCAGAATTAGGGATTAATTAATGAGTTATTGATTCAATTTTGTGGGGGGTTTCCCGCCCAAAATTTAGTAGGGGTGCCTATTTATAGGTGGTACACAACATCATTTCCGCAAATAAAATTTTTATAGAAATAAAATTAGTAGGATGTAAGAGAGATATTCGAATATAGGCAGGGGCATCACGTCTATCCAAGTAAGAAGCATTAGAAAAAGTAATGTTGCAGTTTTAACTAGATCGTAAGGGTCTTTAGATCTTCTGTACTCCATATAGAAAATTATAGGGTGGCAGAAGAAAAATAAGAAAGCGAAAAAGTTGTGCATACGATTATATACCTCCATATCGTAAATGGATAGCATACACAGAGAAGCCAACCCTATATAGGATAAAATAGGTTTCACCTTTTTCTGATGGTACAAGGCCCCCAGAATTAGTACTTGTAAAGTGGTTAGATAAGAGAAAAATTGTCTAGTTGAGGGATGAGCCCCCAACACTGAAATCGGTGTCACGAATAGTTGCCACTCTTCTATCATTGTTATCATACTGGCTAGAAGAACACCAGTTATAAGGAGTATGCCTCCCTTTATTACCTTTACCCCATAAAATTATTGTATTATTGTATTATCACTAGGCTTACTCTCTAAAGATAAAAAATATCTTTTAAAGTTTTGATATAAAAAATAAAAATTATATATTGCCAGCACTGTGTGTTTCTCGATTCATAGTTTTTGGTTTTTTGGTTGAAATACCCCTTTCGTTCTGAGAGGGGTATTTTTTTAAACTTTCTTTTAAAAAAGATTGTAGGGGATAGAAATTTTTATTACGTTTGCATTCTGGGTTACCGAACTAGCACTTCAGTCAGTAAAACGGCTGTTGGATCAGATAAGTATCTTCATGTAATGATGTTTGAGAGTTGAACCAGCAATGACTCTCCCAATTGAAAAACTAGTGGCGTTTCAATTTGGTTTTCTTTTGGCCACTTTTCTTTTAACTTTAAAATGTGTATATTATGGCAGACAACGTTATTTTTGACGATGAATTTATTAAAGATTCTGCAGACAGAGCAGAAGAATCAAAACAAAACACCTTTGATTCATGGCTGGTAGACCTAGAAGATAAAGAACAACCAGAAGCTTGTTCTATTGATAACCCTGATTGCGAGAACTGTGGATCCTGACGTTAGAGATGTATATTTTCAAGATTGGATAGATTGTGCAGAGATTAAACTAAACCTTTAAAATGATATTCGAGGAACTAAACAAATTTAATAACGTAGTGTTTACAGAAGATGGGCACACGTACACTATAGATGGGGAACCTGCAACATCTGTTACCACGTTTATAGGAAAATTCAAGAAACCATTCGAGAAAGACTTTTGGGCAGCGAGAACCGCACAGAAAGAGAATAAAGAATTACAAGATATTTTAGATAAATGGGATTCGATTAGTTTACGCGCATGCAATAAAGGAAGTAAGTTTCACGCATTCGCTGAAAATTACATTAATAATAAAGTTCTCCCTAATATAATATATGACTTCGATATAGATATGAAGGCGTATGACAAAATTGAATCCCATTTTTTAAAATTCTATGAAGATTCCAAAGAAAACCTTATACCTATTAGTTCTGAGCTGTGCGTTGGTTCTAGCCAGCTTGGGATATGCGGTATGGTTGACCAGCTATACTATTCAAAAACTCTTGAGTCTCTGGTTATATTTGATTGGAAGACGAACAAAAGAATGAATTACAAAAGTAAGTTCAAGAACAATATGCTTGAGCCTATATCCCACCTACCTGAATGTGAGTTTACAACCTACTCACTACAACTTTCCCTTTACAAGTACATTATAGAGCTTGAAACAAAGCTCGATATTAAGAAGTGTTTTATAGTATGGTTTAATGAGAAGAATGATTCTTATAAACTTATAGAATGCGCAGATTATAAAAAAGAAATAGTTAATATGTTAGATTATAATTAATTTTATTATATTTGTCCCATGGACGATTTTGAAAAGACTATAAGAAAATATTACGATCTCCCTGTAGGAGGTAATATGTGCGAAGGATGTTTAGTGAAGTATAAGAGTAGATACAGAATTGATCAATTACTTCATATGAACTCCAAAGCTCAGTCAGAGCTTGGTACGGACTCAACTCTTGAGGATAAACAAAAAGCTTTAGATATTGCTAAGTATGTTAAATCATCTATAATGGTGCACGACAAAGCTAGAGCAGAAAGCATGTTTCCAGAAATAAACTTATTTGAAGATGATAATACCCTTAAAAGCTAATATAGCACAGTCTTTTAAAGCGTATCTACAGATTCTTAATCCTATATTAAAACTTAAGGATAAAGAAATTGAGGTGCTCTCTAGCTTTTTATCTATATGGTATAAGAATAAGAATAATAAGAATATAGATAAACTTTTATTCTCCACTCCTGTAAGGAAGATGGTGAGAAAGTCTATAGATATGTCCGAAGCATCATTTAATAATCACATTACAATGCTTAGAAAGAAAAAGATGATTGTTAATAAGAGATTGAATCCTAATATCTTAAATGGAATTACAGATACAGGGATAGAAATAACATACAAAATAGAGTGGACAAGTTAGTAAAGAAGTTAGCTAAGAAGTATAATTTAAGCGAGTTCAAAACAGAACTTATAATTAAATCTCAATTCGGGCTTCTAAAGAAAGTCATAGAAGAAGGAGATTTCGAGTCTACTCGATTGAAGCATTTAGGTATGTTTACAGTGAAGAAGAATAGATTTAAATACTATAAAAATGGCAGAAGAAAAAAAGGGAGCAAAAGCGAAGATGTCTGAAATCCTTGATGGATGGAAGAATGTAGTATTTCCCAATGAACATGTAGAAAAGATTGCAAAAGCCCGTGCGGCTATTTGTGCTGGGTGTGAGTTTAACGTTAAAAATAAATGTACAAAATGTGGGTGCCCACTAGTTGCTAAAACTAGATCGATGCAGTCACATTGTCCCCTTAAAAAGTGGTAGGATGAATGTGCAGTTTAAACTTGGAACAATTGTTTATTTAAAAACTGATAGCGAGCAACTTCCCAGAATAGTGACAAAGATTAGTATTTTAGGAAGTTCTATGTCAGATTATGTAATAACTTATGAGTTGTCTCAAGGGGATGAAAGCAGTGAGCACTATACCTCAGAAATTATAAAGACTAAGGACACAAATCTTAAATTAGGAATAGAATGAAGAACACAATTAATTACGAGCCTTTAGGAAACCACATTGTAGTGGAAATGCCTAACGTGGAAAAAGAAACAGCATCAGGAATTATTAAATCTGAGATGATGTTAAAGGAAGAAGAAAGCAAGAGAGACGGGCATGCTAAAGTTGTAGCAGTTAGTCAGGATGTCAAAACAGTGAAAGTCGGAGACACTATTATACCAAAGGGCCAAGGCTTTATGGTAATGGTAGATGAGATTGAATACTTTCAGATGAACATGTTTGATGTGTTAGGTGTTGTAAAATGATATTAGAAAACTTTGATACTGATGTAAATTTTTGGAAATTACATCCACAACTAAAAGTCCCCCTTCCTTTTGCTTCTATCTATAAAGAAGATAAGAGTAAAGGGAAAAGCAAGAGCTCACAGATAATGTGGGCTATTGCGCTTTTAGTGGACCCCGATTCTAAATTCTCAAATATCTCGTATATCACGAGAAGAGATATGATCAGTGGGGATTTCCTTAAAAACAAAGATTTTGATTGGAGTGAGTATAAAGAAGCGATCATATTTTATGAACGCTCACTAGTTACTCCTGCTAAACGTCAGCTCATGGTGTGGAATAAAAAGATGGATGAGAAAACTCTCTATCTTGATGTTCTTACATATGAAGAGAATGCAGATACTATCGAGGGCCTACTTAAAACAAACGTTAAATTGTTTGAGGACTATGAACGTCTTCTTAAATTAGTGGATAAAGAAACTAACGAAGGAGCCACAAAAGGTGGAGCCGAAGAATCAGCCTCAGAAAAAGGATTGATATGATTATTAATAAGGATGCTTTTTTACTTAAAGAGATACCTCAATTTCATCCTGCCAGTGAAGAATATTTATTGTTCTGGCGAGAAGAGAAGAAACGATGTATTGAAGGATATTGGGTTGGTGGTGTTTGGATGCCAGGCAACCTTTATTTTTATGTAAACTATTGGACCATCCTTTTAAATAAAACTGCACACTCTAAAACTAAAACTCCAGGTAAACCTTTTCTTAGAGATCTTGAGTGGGAATTCTTTTACAACTGGTGTGAAGCCAGAGGGTTCTCTGGATTTGAAGATGATAAAGAATTCACTGCTAATAGAGACTACATAGAAAAAGGAACAGATCCTAATGGTAGAAAGTATTTACCCGCAGCAGAATATATGCGTAGGACACATAAAACAAATTTAGGATGTCCTATGTGGGACAATGAAGCTAAAAATTTTATGATGATGGGGAGTCGTGGATTCGGTAAATCTTACTCTGTTGCAGGAGGGGTTATCGGTCATGAGTTTGTATTTGACGGAATGAAATCATATGATCCAGAGTATATAGGGAACCCTCCGTCTACAGAGATTGTAACAGGAGCAGGGGATGCTAAGTATTCAGGAGATATATTAAAAAAGACACAATTTGGATTGGATAATTTACCTGGAGGAATTGAGATTGGGAATAAGTTTTTTCCTTCACCTTTCTCTAAACAATACGGGGGAAGTTGGTATTCTGGTAAAGAAGTTATTGCAGAGTATAAAAAGAAACTTGGTGGTACCTGGAAAGTTATGGGTAGTAAATCTAAGATTAAGCATCGTACATTTAAAGACAATCCTTTTGCTGCCAATGGTACTCGTCCCGCTGTAATGGTGATGGAGGAGATTGGTATGTTTAATAATCTTAAAGCATCCCACGAAGCCTCTGTAGAGTGTATGAAAAACGGGGCTTATAAATTTGGGAGCTGTATGTACTTAGGTACAGGGGGTGATATGGAAGGTGGAGGTACTATAGATGCTAGGGATATGTTTTATAATCCTGATGTTTATGACATGGTAACGTTTACCGATGAGTGGGAGGACAAGGGTAAAATATCGTATTTTGTACCTGCGTATAGAGGACTGAATCAGTTTAAAGATGAAAATGGAAATACACTTGAAGCCCCTGCTAAAGAATATTTAGATGGGTTTAGGGAGAAATTAAAGAAAAGTAAAAACTCTAGAAGCGCTTTAGATGCAGAACTTCAGAATAGACCACTTGTTCCTTCCGAAGTATTCCTTACACGTACAGGTAACTTATTCCCTGTAGCAGATTTACTTACAAGATTAGCAGAACTAGAAGCCACTAATAAAGAAAGAAACCACGATTATGTAGGAGATCTTTATGTAGATTCCACTAGTAATAAAATAAAATGGAAACCAAACGCTAAGTTATCTCCAATTGTAGATTATCCTCTTAGAGGTAGCGATGATTTAGCAGGGTGTGTAGTAATATACGAAATGCCCTACGAAGATTCAGACGGAAATATTCCATATGGCATGTATCTTGCAGGCACTGATCCTTATGACCATGATGATTCTACCACCTCTTCATTAGGTTCCACCCTTATTTTAAATAAGCTTACAAATAGAGTTGTAGCAGAATATACTGGTAGACCAGAAACTGCTAATCAATACTATGAAAAAGTAAGACGATTATTACATTTCTACAACGCCAAGTGTTTATATGAGAACGAGCGTAAAGGTATGTACCAATATTTGGAATTTAAAAACCAAACTCATCTCTTACTAGACCAACCTGAGATCATAAAAGATGTTGTTCAAAATAGTAGAGTAAATAGAGGTAAGGGAATGCATATGTCTAAACCTTTAAAAGACTATGGAGAGGAACTTATTAAAATGTGGTTATTAGAGGAATACGAATCCGAAGAAGGTCTACTTAATCTCCATAAAATTAGAAGTATCCCTTTACTTAAAGAGCTCATAGCTTATAATGATATAGGAAACTTTGATAGGGTGATGTCATTTATGATGGTTATGTACCACTTACAAGAGGTGAGAAAAATGAAAGTAGACAAAGAAAAGAAGATTTCTACTATATATGACCAGGGGTTTTGGGATAAAAAACTTTTCTCAAAAAAGAAAAGGCCGTTTTAGCTATAAAATTGAAAATTAAAAATCTAATTTTATAGATTATCATTTGGCCCTCTAGTTAAAAGTTCTATTTTTGTCTTTTAATTCGCGAATTTAAAAAATAATAATATGGCAACAGTAAATGTAACTTTGTCTCTTTCTAGTACAGACTTGTTTGCAAAGCAGACATTGAGTTTTACAGAAACTGACTCATTATCTCCTGCGGGAGACCAAAAAGTCGTGGGCCGAATATACACAACAGGTTCAGGAACAAAAGATAATCTCATGACAAAAGCTCTAGACGGAACAGACGACCGAGCTTATGTTTTTCTACGTAATTTAAGCAGTACTACTGGAGAATATGTAAAGGTAAGTCTATGCGCTACTCACGGTACAGACTCGGCATCAGGTGACTGGTTTGCAGTGTTGGGGCCTGGAGAATTTATGTTTATGCCTACTTCTACTATGCAAGATTTAGATGTAGAGGCGGCCGCAGGAAATCCTGTAGTTGAGTATATCGTAGCAGAAAAAGCAGCATAATTTAAAAATATTCAGACATGGCAAACGCAACTTTAAATGTAACATTTAGCATATCTAGTACAGATCTATTTGATAGTATTAATCTATCAAAGACTGTAACAGATGCACTAACTATAGACGGAGATAATCGTCAAGGATTAACTACTGTAAAAACTTCAACTTCCTACCAAAATTTAACACTTGAAAATCTTTCAGGTAGTACTGGAGGAGGTAAGAAAGCTTACGTATATATTAAAAACACTGATTCAACAGATGATTTAATCTTAGCAGATGACGGATCTCAAATCTTCTCTAAGCTAGCGCCAGGTGAATTTTGTTTCTATCCTTCAGCGGATAACACAACAATTCAAGTTAAATCCTCAGCTAACACTCCTATTTGTGAGTACTTGCTTTTAGAAGTAGATTAAATTTTTAAACTAACAGATTAAATTTTATATATATGTCATCAGGACCATTTGATACTAGGTCATTTAGGGTTATATTAACTCTAGGAAGCCACGATATATTTGAAAAATCCCCTTTTGAGTTTACCGAAGAGATGCAGGCTCTTGCGAAGGGATCTCAACACGTTGTAGGGCATCTAAAATGTTCTGGCCCTGGAGTTAAAGATAATTTATGTACTAAGGCTCTTGGAGGTTTAAATGATCGAGCGTACCTATTTATAACGAGCCAAGCGACAAATGGAGCATATATAAAAGTAAGTTTATGTGCTACCCATGGAACTGATTCTGCATCGGGAGATTGGTTTGCAGTTTTAGATCCCTTTGAGTCTCTATTCATCCCCATTTCAGATATGCAGGATGTAGATATAGAAGCTAGTGAAGGTAATCCTAATGTAGAATATTTTGTCTTTCAGAAGAGAGATTAATTTATAATTTTAGAATATCATGGGTATAAAAAAAGGTCACTTAAATACAAATATACAAATTGCTTACGTTGCTGGGGGAGGTATGGGTGTTCCTGTAATAGAGATAGCGCTATCGTCTAGTTCTGGTCCCTCAAGCGCGGGTGCGTATGGTAGTGGTGTTCCCAACAGTGTAAGCCAGGATAAAATCAATACAGTAACAGGCACTGATAGACAAGGATTAACTGTAGCATTGATTGGCACTAGTTATCAACCTATTACGACAAGTGCTCTTACGGGAACATCTGGGGGAGGTAAAAAAGCTTATGTATATATAAAGAATCTGTCAGGCACGGGCGGCCCTGATGTAATTATAGCAGATGATGGAGGCCAGATATTTGCCAGATTAGATCATGGAGAGTTTTGTTTTTACCCTTCCGCAGACAATGTAGGTGTACAAGTTAAAAGTTCAGAGGGGACTTGCACTATAGAGTACATGTACTACACTCAAGTATAAATAAGAGTTATATATGGCATACGTAGATTTTCCTAGGCAAAAATTAAGCCGTAGAAAGAAAACCCAGAAATGGGGGGAAGAGTGTATAGAAGCAGGACTAGGCTTAGTAGGTATCTATGACCATACAAGACGTAGCTCTAGAACTAAAAAGAAAAGAAACTACGATTTATACAATGGTAAGTTCGACAAAAAAGATCTAGAATATGTAACAGATCCTTTAGGGATGGGAGGCGCTGAACTTCCAGCCACTCTTCAATACTATGATATAGTGTCTCCAATTTTTAATTTATTATTTGGAGAAGAATCTAAACGAGCCTTCACTGTTATAGTAAGATCTATCAATGAAGAAGCTCTTTCAGGAAAAGAAAACGAAAAGAAACAAGCAATTGTTGGTTACTTCCAACAATTAATCCAACAATCTTCTGAGCAATTTATGCAAGGGCAGCAACCTCCAACTAATCAAGAGGAAGCACAGCAAATGCAACAAGCTGCTCAAGCTAGTATTCCCGACGAATTAAAAAGAATTCAAAAGTATTTTGAATATGACTTTCAAGATATGAATGAGTCTATAGCAAATAAGCTTTTAAATTTTCTAGAACGAGACCAAAGTTTAAAAGTAAAATTTGCAAAAGGGTGGGAAGATGCATTACTTGCTGGAGAAGAGATCTACTGTGTAGAAGAGGTTTCTAATGAACCCACCGTAAGAAGAATTAATCCTTTAGAGTTTTATTGCCTTCTCCCGCATAATGAAGATTATGTAGATAATGCTGATGTTATAGTTGAAGACACTTACATGTCTATTAATACTGTAATAGATAGTTTCTATGAAGAGTTAACTCCCACCCAAATAGATAAGCTAGAAAAAGAGCATGGACAAAGAGATTCCATGGACAGTAAAAGCTTATTAAATTACCCCGCTCAAGAAAAACTATTTATAGAGAATAGAGAAACAGATAGTAATGGACTTGGTGTTGGTAGTTATTATGATCAAGATGGGAACATTCGTGTAAGTAAAGTAGTATGGAAGTCCATGCGTAAAATAGGAAAACTTACTTATATCGATGAGCTTGGAATGCCTCAAGAAACTATTGTAGATGAATCCTATAAAGTAGATGACACTTTAGAAGAGTCTATAGACTGGTTATGGGTAAGTGAATACTGGGAAGGCACAAAGATTGGAGAAGATATTTATTTAAACGTACGAGTGAGACCGCAACAATTCAGACACATGGATAATTTATCTACATGTAGTTCTGGGTATGTAGGTACAATTTATAATGCAAACAACTCTCAATCTGTATCTCTTATGGACAGATTAGTACCGTGGGTATATATGTACATTACACTATGGTATAGACTTGAACTTGCTATTGCAGCTAATCAAGGTAAAATTGCACTTATAGATTTATCACTAATTCCTGATGGATGGGAAATAGAAAAGTGGATGTATTATGCTCAATCAATGAAGTTCGGATTTGTGGACTCATTTAATGAAGGTAAAAAAGGACAATCCACTGGTAAACTCGCAGGTAATATATCTAGTCAGAATAAAGTGATTGATATGGAAACTGGTAATTATATCCAGCAACATATTCAATTATTAGAATTTACAGAGCAGAAGTTAAGTAATCTTGCAGGAGTTACTCCTCAAAGAATGGGGGCAATCTCCACTTCAGAGTTAGTGGGGAATACAGAAAGAGCTGTAGTACAGTCCTCTCATATTACTGAGAAATGGTTTGAGATTCATAACCAAACCAAAGTAAGGGTGATGGAATGCTTATTAAATGTAGCAAAAGATACCTATCGTGGAAAATCTAAACGTCTTCAATATATGACGGATGATTTGGCGAATGTATTCTTTAATATAAATGGAGATGAGTTTGCAAACTCAGAGTATGGACTATTTGTTTCTAATTCTGCTAAAGATAATATGGCAATAGAAGCCCTTAAGCAACTTACTCATGCAGCTCTTCAAAACGATAAAATGTCATTATCAGATGTGGTACAAATATACAACGCAAGTTCTCTTGCAGATTTACGACAAAATCTTAAAACTTCTGAAGCTGAAGCCCAAAAAAGACTTGAGCAGCAGCAACAGCAGCAACAGCAACAAGTGCAGATGCAAGTGCAACAACAGCAGCAGGCAGAAGAACAAAAAATGCAAATAGAGCAAGCTAAACTACAGCTTGAACAAGAGAAAGAAAATAGAGAAGACGCTCGAAACTCTGATGATAACCGTACTAAGGTAGAGGTTGCTATGATTGCCGCGCAGAGCAAAGCAGAGGACAGAGACGTTAATGATAACGGAATACGAGATGATATTGATTTGGCTAAATTACATCTTGAAAGAGAGAAATTAGCCGAGAACTCTAGACAGAGTGCGCAGAAGCATGAACTCGAAAGAGAGAAGATTGCATCTAAAGAGAAACTAGAAAAAGCTAAAATTAATAAAATGGATAGAAAACCTAATCTGTAAAATTATATTTTAGCTATAAAATAGAAATAATTTCAGCAATACTACCGTGACGAGGTATTGCATACTAATTTAAATTAATTATTTTTGTCACTTAACAAATAAAATTCTATGGCAATAGGAGAAGATAACATTTTAGAAGGATTGGATTTAAGCGTACTAGATAGTATAACAACAAATCCAAAAGAAGAGGAGACGCAGCTAAAGGCTGTAAGTGAAGAAACTAAAACAGAAGAAGATCCTGGCATTTTTAACCCAGAGTTAAAGATACAAGAAGTTGAGGAACTTCCAGAAGTAGAGGAGGAATCTAATGAACCGCAAGGAGAAAATATTAAAGAGGATTCGGAAGAGCAAGTTTCAGAAACACCTGAAGCAAGCGATACTGAAGAAGGGGACGACGAGCCCGCTCTTAAAGTATTTGCACAAATCCAACGCGACAGCGGATTAATAGACTTTAAAGATGAAGAGTTTGAAGACTCTGAAGAATGGTTACTTGAAAAAGTTCAAACAACAATTGATAATAAAGTAACCGAGTATAAAGATAATATGCCTGAAGAGATTAAATATCTTTTAGATAATTACGAGCAGGGTGTAAATATTTATGATTTAATTAACATGAGTGCTAATGAACAATCTTACGAAACAATCGCAGAAGATTCTTTGAAAGATAATAATAGCATGCAAAGAATGTTAGTTAAAGACTTACTTTCTAGAAGTGGGTGGTCCGAAGAAAGGGTTAAACGTAAACTAGATAGATACGAAGATACTGGAGTTTTATTAGAGGAGGCAGAGGATGCTCTCTCTTCTTTAAAAGAAATGCAGAAACAAGAAAAGGAAAATCTGATACAAACTCAGAAGCAAGAACAGAAGCAGCGTATTACCGCTCATGAGTCTTGGTTAACAGAGCTTAATGATCATATTGGAAAAAAAGAAGAAATTTTACCTGGGTTCCAATTATCTCCAAAAGATAAAGAGAATTTATATAAGGGTATAACTAAGTTGGACAAGCAAGGAAAAAATGAAATCATGAGAATGAGAGAAAAAGATCCTGAGTTCGATTTAAAAATAGCATATTTAGCGACAGTCCTTAAGTGGGATTTTTCAGCGTTTGAACGTCAGTCAACAACTAAATCAACACGGAAGTTGGCAGACGCGATTAAGAGTACGAAAAAAACTGGTTCCAGACCAAGTAGAGGTACCTCAAAAAATGTTGACTTTGACACTATGAGAAAATCTCTGCGATAGGAGCTATTTATTTATAAACAACAAGTAATAATTAAATTAATTAAAAATGGCAAACACAATTAGTTCATTACAAATGTATGCTCCTAAAAGTTGGTCTGGCTTAACAACAGAGAACCACCTAGGAAGCGTATTCGCACAAGAACCAACTTTGGTATCAAATATCATTAGTAGAGTTTTTGGATTAAATCAGTACGCTGGTTTAGATTATTTTCTATCGATTGGCGGTGGCGAGCAAGAGCTTCCAGATGACAACGATTACGAATGGTACCTAAAAGGTGACGACGAACGTGCAGTTTCTATCACTAATTCTTTAACAGGAACTCCTGGTCAATACGGAGCTGAAATGTTAATCGAATTTGCAGAAAAATATTTTGCAGTTACTGACAAATTAGTTTTAGATGATGGTGAAACTGCTGTACGTGTAATGCGTGAGCCTTACATGTCTGGTACTTCTTGGGTTTACCCTTGTGTACTTATGGCAGCAGATGCTGATTCTTTTGTAGCAAATTCTTTATTAGCTGCAGGATCTAAAGCGAGTAAAGAATACTCTCCACAAGAAAGAACATTGAACAAGACTTATGGTGAAACAAGCTATACTTCTCCGTTCAAAATGCGTAATGC
>TARA_R110002110_G_scaffold274156_2_pt1 | contig 25629 bp, 23 predicted proteins | sample TARA_R110002110 | Tara Oceans TARA_R110002110 (sample SAMEA4397330) | marine metagenome | biome: Polar Biome; feature: [SRF] surface water layer (ENVO:00010504); material: water (ENVO:00002006), including particulate matter (ENVO:01000060) such as... | depth 5 m
TTCTTCTAAGATGCCCTGTACTTTTACAAGACATTCTTTTAACGGCTGAGGGCCGGGAGCTTTACCTCCACTAGTAACTAGTCTGCTACCTTTCGGACGGATGTCAGAAAAATCAAAGCGTAATTTTGAACCACCTCTAAAGTAAGAGTTTATTAAGACTTTTATGGCATCAGCCCAGCCTTCAATAGAGTCTGCTATAAGATAGCGGCGAGTCCTCTTAGAATTAGGTTTTTGAACCTCCGGAAGCTTTTCCACATGGTGCTTTTGTACAGAGTATCCAACGCCAGTTCCGCCCAACAAGAGAAACATGCACTCACTAAAAGAGGCAACATGATCAATAGGAAGAAAAGCACAGTTGTATACCCGGTTAGGTGCCACCTCAATGGGTTTACCTCCGAACTGCATGGAGCGCATTGAGGGTAGTATTTTTTTTTCGTAAACATATTTATAGGCCTCCTGAATCTCATTTTTGATATCTGGATACTTTTTGATGTGCATTTTTTTGTTGCGAGTAACTAGCTCCTTCCAAGTTTCTCTCCTGTTTTTTTCTGGTAGGTACCTCGCGTACTTCATGTATACAGTAATATCTGATAAGATTTCATTTGGTAGTAGCATTCTCTGTCTCCCTCGTAGCTTGTCTGTGTTGTTTATATTTCTCTCTAAGGGCAGAAGCTAGATCTCCAGGGCCCATGTCTGGAGAAACTTTTGGAGCGTGTGGCTCCGCCAGTACTTTTAATTGAACTGTGCTAGTATCAATAAACATTGGAAAAACTAACCCATCTGGGCCATTTCTATTTTTAGCAACAAAAAGTCTTGCTGTGTTTGCATTTTTGTCTCTGATTGTCCTTGATATAGAACAAATAAAATCTGCAACAAAACACTTATTAAAAGCTTCTGAAATTGATTCCATTGTAACTATTTCTGCATTAAGTCCCGTTCTATTAGTTTGCGATGCTGTCCACAAAGGGCATTTATTTTCCTGAGCTATAGCTCGCAAGTCTTCATAAATAGAACCGAGTTCATCTCTTTTCTCCCTGAACTTTGTTGTTGACCTAAGTAAATCTGCGTAATCTACTATAATCATATCAATTTTTTCATTTCTTTTTTTTAATTTTTCTATGTGTGTCCTGATAGTATTACAGCTAGCCGTCTTGGTTGGATACTCTTTGATAATTAAGCTTCCCTCCACACCGCTAATGACTTCGAGGACTTCTTCTTTTCTTGCAAATAAAGTAGAAAGCGGAATAGAACTTATACAACTATCGTATCTTTGTCCTGTTACCGCTTCAGAAAGTTCCAAGGTGTAATGTAACACATTTTTTCCTGCCTTGACAGCGTGCGCACCTAAGTGTGCAAGGGCCATTGATTTGCCGGCTCCAGTTGGTGCAATGATCACTCCAAGCTCGCCAGAACCTAAACCTTTCTTAGTGATGCTGTCAACCTTATCCCAGCCTGTTGTAACGGGGTTTCTTGTTTTTATTTCATATCTTAACTCAAAGTCCTTCAAGAACTCGTGGCCGAAGTTATTGTCTGTTCCAAGATTTAAAGCAGTATCTATTACTGTTCGGACTTCATCATAAGATGAATTCTGAATTAAATCGACTGACTCCATCAAGGCTTCTTTAAGTTTTTGTTTTTTGCAAAAGTCTAAAGCGGTCTCTTTGATATATTTTTCATCTTGGACATTGCTAATACAAATTCTAGCAAAATAATCTCTTGTCTGTTTTTGAAGCATTTCATTGATATTTTCCAAGTCTGTTCTTAAAACTGTTGCTAGTATCTTCCTACTAGGGTGTACACCATATCTCTTACGATAATCAAACAATTTTGCAACAAAAACACGCAAATATTTCAACTCGAAGAACGAAGTGTCTAATACTTCTTCTATCTGATCTGCGAAGGGTCTGTCCTCCATTATCATTTGTGCTAGAGATTCTTGAAATTGTTTTCCATGTCTTGAAAAACCAATATCAGCTTGCATGTTATTTCCTTTGTACGGCATAGTTTAAAATTAAGGATAATTTACTTATTGTCTAGAGAAATTTTGTTTAAATGTCTAAACAGGTCGACAAAATTAATTTCCCCAAAGCCGTCCTTTATCATCATCTTGATCAATTCAGTTTTATTAAATGTTTGATCCGCACCTTGTAACGTCTCGTTAACTAACGATTTTGCGTCTAGAGTTAACATCGGCGCATAAAGTTGCATCATTTGATAGTTTCTTCTTAACACGCTTTCAGAATCAACAACGCTCCTGTAAGCCTTAACTTCTTTTTCTGCTAGTTCTTTTTTGCAGTGGGAGAGGACATCTGAAAAAGTTTTGTTTGCTTCTTCCTTTAAAAAAGGAAACCTCTTTGAGATGGTTTTTAAACCTAGGCCTGGTATACCTTCGATGTTGTCAGACTTATCTCCTGCCATAGCTCGCGCCATGGCAAAATTTGTTGGATGGATATCAAACTTATCTACAATACTATTTTTGTTTAGTATCTCTTTTTGTATAGGACGGTACAGTACGGTCTTGTCGTCAAGAAGTTGAAAAAAATCTTTATCGCTAGAGAGAATAATCTTTTCGTAGTCCTCTAATAGCTTGTTCTGTGAAACATAGGCAATAATATCATCCGCCTCTGTTGACTTGAACATAAATTGAATAACAGGAATCTGGTTATAGTATTCTACTAGACGAGATTGTTGCCAAAACTTATTATCCCTCTCTTCATCTTCTGAAAGATTCCTGATAGCCCGGTTCAACCTAATTGGTTTTCTACCTGCTTTGTAATCTTTTTTTATTAACCTGCGCTTCTTCGAGCCGCCTTCACCATCCCAGCATATGACAATCATATCTGGTTTTGATTCTCTGACGACTTTTTGTAAACTCTGTATACATCCTCGCAGACCTCCGATAGGGGCACCATCGGTAGAAACGCTTGGATTCACAATATAGTTACGGAAGAAGAGGTTAAGCTGATCTATGATCAACACTCTTTTCGTTGCACTCAAAATTTCCTCTCTTGTTAGTTGCGGTAGATTCTACTAACCACTTTATTCGCTTTGTAGGGTATAAAAGAGAACACACCATCTATTTTTCTTGCCTCGCGTGCCATTTTTTTAAGATGGTCCTCCAGCGTAGGCTCAAATTGAAAAAACTTAATTTTTAAATAGGTTTTTTCTACTTCTTCTGAAATAGGTTCTGCAGGACCAGTAACTGTAACAACAGTTATCCCGCAGACACCACGAAGATTGTCCGAGACGATCGTAAGTTTTCTTTCGCGTGATGACCTCATCACCACTGTGCACTCGTAAAGCGTGTCTTTAAAATATTCTTTTATGACAGATTTTAGAGAATTCATTGAGTTACCTCCACAACTAATTAGTTTAAAGTTTATACATTTCAACTGTATTATTGTTGGTTGTGTAATAAACTCTCTTTACGCCAACATACTTCAGGGCAGAATGGCACATCGAACAAGGCTTGCTGTTTCGAAAGACACCGTTCTTGTTTATCCTGCAGACATACACATCTGCTCCCGTTGTTACGTTTCGAGGCATCCCTAAGATACAACCTAGTTCTGCATGAACCGTAGCATGTCCCCTGTGAGGGGGACGAAAACGACCGCCAAATGAGCTATAGTTCTCTTTGTTATGAGAGGCATTCATTATTGAACCGCCTTTCACTAATACTGCTCCATGACGAATTTTTCCATATTCGCTGGTAGAGGCAATATTTTTTGCAAGATTAAAAAACCGGTTGATCTTTTTTGATTGATCAACCGGTTGTCCTTGAACTTGTGTTCTTGGTTTAAAATTCTTTATCATACCTATACAAAGATAGGTACAAATTTAATGAAATCAATTACTCTTCTTTGTCGATATCATAAAAATCCTCGGCGCTTCCTTGCTTTGTCTCGAATCTCATAATGATCTCTTGATCCATAAGTTGCAAAACCCGCGTCTTAAACTTTTCATCTTTTAACTTCTCACTCCACTTAGAAGCCTGAAATTTCTCTGACTTTCCGTCTTCATAAAACAAAGTGTACCAAGCACCAGAGCACTGCAAGGATTCAGATATTTTAATAGCTTCAAACCAGCTTTCTTTGTCTTGAATGCACGCGTCTTCGGCACCCCATAAGATCTTAAATGTGCATTGGCGACCTTGTGTTCCAAACCTGCTCTTTTTTAAAGTTACTTTAACTTCTGAACCAACCCTAAACCCGTTCTCATCAGTTACGAAAGAAGCTTTTGCTTTCCTGGAGGTTAACCACATTCTTAATGAATAAGTATATGGCAAAGATTTGCCACCGGGTGTAAACCATGGCGTAGTCATGGCTTCTGCAACGTTGCTAGTTATATTAGTTTTCAGTTGGTTAAGCACCAGTAGAGTAGACTGCGTGTTCGCGATAGGCTGTGTAAGTTTTTGTACACCTTTCGACAAAATTCTAGGTTTTAAAGCCATTGAAGATTGAGGGTTGAAGTCGCCTGCAATATCAGTTTCGCAAGGCGTTTGCGCAACAGAGTCCCATACAAAGAGCATGGAGTTCTCGTTTGTTCCAAGCATTTCTTCAATAGTTTCTAAAACTGTTTCTACACTGTGTGCTTGTGTATATAGAAACCATCCCATGCCTTCAGGTGGCTCTTCTTCTAGGTGGCAACCTACTCTTTCTAGAAACACACTATCAATGGCTGATTCTGAGTCGAAGTAAACTACATCGATTCCCATTTTTTGAGCGTTGGCGGCAATCTGTGCGGCCATGTAAGATTTGCCAGTGCTTTCTTGGCCGGCAATTTCAACGACCTTCCCCAGAGGAACGCCGCCTAGCTTGCCTTTGCAGATAATGCTATCCAGCCAGCGTGACCCTGTCGGAATCCATTTTCGTACATCAGTTGGGTTTTCGCCGGCCAATGAATACGCGATTTCGGTACCGGCTTTTTTGTTGACTAAGTTTCTCATCTCTTTGAGATTTAATCTACCTAGTTTGCTTGCTTTCTTCGCCATTTTGTAGTTTCCGTTTTAAAGTTTGAGACACCTGTTAACCCGTGCCTCCCTGCGGTTTAAGAATTAGCCTAACAGTTCTTCGAATGCCTTGTCAACGGCGCTCTCTGTCGAGTTGGACTGATACTTAGTAGTCTCGCTTGAAACTTCCTCTGCATCTTCCTCTCCAAGCAAGAATTCGTCTAGCATCTGCTGAATCTCGCTTGGCGTCTTTTTCGCAGATTCAAAAACTTCTGAAAAATCAGGGATTGAGTCAAGCATGCCAGCGCTCTTGTCGTTAGATTCCGATAAAGGCGAAGACTTCCTACGCGGAACAATCGTTGTCTGCGGAAACTGCGCACCAGGAGGCTTGCCATAGTTGATCACGAGATCAGTACCCTCGCCGACATCTGTGATGTCTCCATACTCTGGATTTAGTACCAAATTGAGCAACTCCTTGTATGCAGTCTTACCATAACCCCAGAGCCGAACGCCCTCGGACTCCTGTCCCCTTACCAGCACAGGCGAGAAGAATCGTTGACGTGCACTAAGATTTTTAGCCATCTTAATGCTTTCGTCTGATCCTTCTTTATAAAGCTGCCGGACAAAGTCGTTTAGAGGATCATCCTCCCCAAAATTCTTTTTAGGGCTCAAAAAACCCGGGTTCTTACCTAGATTATAATGAAACCAGTACTCCTTGAACGGATCTCCATCAGAAGTTGGAAGAAGTCTGATAACTTGCTCCCCATCTTCAGGACGCCAAAAGGCGCTCTTACCGCCGCGATTCTCTAAGGCGTCGCGCTTCGCCTTCATTTTTGCTAAATCAATACCCATAATAATTTCTCCTTTTTAGGTATAGTATGGTTGGCTAATTTTCCAACCATCTAAATAATAAAATAATAACAATTTATAAATTGTCAACTAATTTTTTCTTCTTGTATTTTGCTGGCATATGCGCAGCAATAGACATAATTCTTTTCGTACTCTGTTGTATATATTGCAAAGCAGGAATCACATTTTTCTTCTTGTTCTGATTTTTCTTTAACATAGTTTCTTATCCTATGAAGTAAATCTTTTTCTTCACTTAGTGTTTTTTGAGACACGCCAAAGAAGTATTTTTTTAATCTTGGGCTTTGTAGCTCATAAAAAAGCTTCTCGTTGAACGTCTCAAAACCTACAACACCTAAACTGATTATTTTGCTAGTTTTTCCAGGGTCTACAAGGCTTGAGAGCACGGGCTCTGTGTTTTCAAACACGTTTATCATATGATATGTGCTACATATGATGTTGTTTATATCTTGCCAATAGTTAGAGATTGAAATGTTGTCGAGGGCCCGTTCGACATGTGAGTTAGAAACAAGAAAAATGTTAGTTAACAAATTTGACCTAACATATTGCTGTAGAACTCCGGACACCAAGTTGTGTCTTAAGTTTTGTTTCTCGGTGCACGTCGATTGGTCTGGTTTTATATACAAAATAGAAATATTTCTATTCCCTAGTTGCTTAATAAGTCTCAGGACAATACCAGATATTTTTCCGGCGCCGGAGACAATTATAGTCACATTCTTTTTTATTTTTTTTAAAGATAAGGGTTTGTAATTTGACTCGTACTCCTCATGGCTTTGTTGCTCTTTTATTCTAAAAAAGTTTTTTTTGTTATGCTTGTTTTTTACATCGATAAAACAAACCTCATATTGAGGAAAATTTTCAAATTGTTCCGCTATAGCGGTACCGGCTTGTCCAACACCCATTATGTTCATAAAACTTTCTCCATTGCACCAAAATTCTTACCCACGCTTAAATTAAACTTCAAATCTCCAAATTTTGTATGAGAAAAAATTTCGGCTAATCTGACTAGCAGATTTTTCTCTTCCTTGCACATGTCGATTACAATACTGTCGTGTATGCAAAAACTGACAAAAGATCTTTTATTGCGTAGCTCATTATTGACTAAGATAGCCGAAGTTAACAGCATGTCGCTAGATGTACTTTGCACTAAATAATTGACTGCTTTGTCTTCGTCCACCTCGATTGATCTTCCATAAGGAGTCGTTACTCTGCCATTTGAAAAAAAGTTTTCTAATATCTTATCTCTGTTTAGGTATTCATTAAGCTTTTTGTTTTTTGCTTTTGGATTATAGAGCCAACCAAAAACTTTCTTTTTTACTTCGTCTCTAGTATGTTTTTCTGAGAAAACATTCTTATTTATCCAATGGTGTATGTCTTCGTCTGGTTGCTTTTGGTTTAACAAGCCTATTAGTACCCTTAGCTCGGCTGAATTGAAATCAAGTTCTACGAAGACATCGTTTTTCGGCTTGATAAACTGCCTAAGCTCTTTGTTCAGAGTAAGAATGGGAAAGCTGTTTTTTTCTGTTGTCAGTCTGCCAGTTACAGTCTTCCAGGGGTTATAAACAATTTTAGTATTATGTTTTTTTATTTTTGAGGACCCGGCGCGCACTGACATTGAAGAGAAATCAGAACCTTCAAAATCTATATTTAAATCTCGCTGTTCTATGTCTTTTATAAACATCAGAAGATCTCTTGAAAAATTATAATTGCGGGGCCTCTTGTAACTAGAGAAGACGTGTTTTGTGATTTGGTTTTTCAAGTCATAAAACTCAAGCAAAAAGCTTTTTGGTACTAAGTCGTAGAAACAAATGTCACTCAAATTAATCTTCGCATTGTAGAACGTCTTAAAATATGTTTTAGCTTGTTCGTTAAGAGACTGAAACCTGTCTTTAAGGGGCTCTGGGCATACCTCACTAAGAGACTTTCCACCGCACCAGATCTGAGCATATTCTATGTTCTTATTAGAAAAATGTGGAGTGGGCGCCCAGGTGTGTGTCAGGTCTGATTCTCTATAATCTTCTATTAAAGAATTATCACAAAAGATTTTATAACATTCTTGTTTGTTGTCCAGAGCTTGAAATAACAATTTATTTTATATTAGCGGTTCCAGTTAACGAATAGTCGACTATCGAAGGGTTTTTTGCATGCTCTAAGGCTTGCCTTTTCCTGTTTTCGTATTCTTCTCTCGTTAAACCATACCAATACGCACCTCTACTAAGAAAGTTAGTAACGTGCTGCCCTCTGGTCAAGTCATTAATATAATTTAAAGCTGCGTCTAGGCCAAAAAGCCTATGGTTTTCGACCATTTGATCTATAAAAAAACGAAAATTCTGTGGAGTGTGAGCGGTAGCAGTCTCTGACATTCTTAATTTAAGCACTATCTTTAGCCAGTATTCTATCTCTTGATTGACAACAGCACCAAGAGCGAGTCCTTGATTTGCAGGAATAGACGCGAACACTGGAGGAGGCTTTCTATTTTTTCTCTCCACAACAAGCCGGCCGACTACTGATTGCTTTATTGAAAAAGACGACTTGACTTTTGTTTCTCCTTTTTCACAAACGATATATTTTGTTTCTTTATATGTGCTAAACTGTTTATAAAAGTTGTCGTATAAATTCCAAATCTTTTTTCTTAAGCTTAACACCTCATCCAAATAGGCCTTTCTATAGCAGACCTTGAAAACGTTACTGAAACCGGTTGCAAAATCATTCATGTATTTTTGGCCGCCTTGCAAAATTTCAGGATCGATCTTCCTGTCCTCTTCTCCAGAAGCTAAGTTAAAAACCATTCGCCATGGAGCGTTTTTGTCTATCATAAAACCAAACTTTTTTGATTCGTTAACAAAGAAGTTAAAATTTGGATCGTTGATATAGTTTATTATTCTTGCGTTCGTCGGTAAACCATGAAGTTCTGGAGCAATCTCTATCATGAGGCCCGAGACAAGAGGAGAGCAATGAATTGATGATATATATCCAGTTCTTGTTAAAGGAAATTTTTCTATTTTCTGTAGAACAAACTTAATAAACTCTTTAGTAAAGCTACTAAAATCTTTAATTTTGTCTGCTCTTTTGTCAGTAGACAAGTACCTGTCAACAAAGCTCGTGTAAAGCTTATTTAAGTACTGGTCATAGCCGCTTTCAATGCCGCCGACTGTCCTCCAAGACTTGGTCACGTTTGGTTTAGACGGAAACAGACTATCTAGCGATAGGTAGCCCCTGTTCGCTGCTGTCTTAACACTCGTTCTGAAATCTTCAAAAGCAGCACAAACAAAGTTCAGCGCCAAATGCGTATCGGCGGGGCCTGAAGATATCTGTTCTAAGAGATGGTCATCTAGATATATTGCATCTCCGTCACTATCAATCCTGCCATATAAAAAGTGTTTTTTATGTAAATCAAAAGATTTAATATCCGTGCTTTTAGGATATCCGTTTTCCATGTTTTGTTTGGAGTTGAAGATCGACTGTACAATGTTCTGCGCCATTTTATCTCCTCCCCTGAGAGGTTTGTTTGCCTATAATGTCGGTTGTAAAAGAGTCAGCAGTTACCGTTGTCGTGACAGTATAGACTAAATGATAGCCACCTAAGTTCATTTGGTAAGCCAATGAACCAGCATCCTCAACAGAGCCTAGGCCGGCTAAGCTTGGGTTAACATAGTAGAACATACCAGGCGTGAACAGAGAAGTGCCGATCAACTTTAGGGTTGTATCATAAGGAAACTTTAATTGTTCAAGAGAATCGACTCCTTGTTCTTCTGCCTGTTTCGCTCGTAACTCAACTAAAAAAGGAACTGCAACTCTTTTAAAATCCATGCTTCTTAGAAGGCCCATATCAGAACCAATGTTAAAGTGGTACACCCCCTCCGGAACATCCTCTGCAGGGTCTCCTCTTCTTTCAATTATATTTTTGTGGGTCGTCACATACATCAACAAGTAATCGTACGATGTTTTTATGAGTGTTTCTGATGCGACGGCGCCCTTTACTACGGAGTAATATTCCTCTTCGAAACGGGCGCTAGAGACGTCTATTTTTTGTCTCATTGGCAGAGCTTCTTCAAATTTTCCTATGCTACTCCCGCAAGAGAAGCGTGGTTGTCCATCTGTTTTTGAAGTCTTGCCTGGCAGGGTTAAAGAGACAATACTTGAATTGGTCTTTGGAGGTTTAAAAGTTTTAGGCATGCCTACTCCAAGAGCAGGCATTACCAGATCATTTAATAAGGCTACTAAAAAACTTCCTAAAGGCATTTGAGTTCGGCGCCTTCGTACAACCTTCCTCATGAACCAAGCTCTAAAATAATTAAAAGATATTGGAAACTGAGCTAAGTTTATACTTTTTATTTCTCCCTTGTTGTCAACATATTCTATTGGACCCAGCAGCATCCTTGCATTTTTTAAAGGATAGTCCACTGAAGAATTTTCGTTGTCCTTCGGAAAATAAGTTTCATTTGGAAAAATAGAAAAGCCCTCATTGCGCACGTTTGGGTTTGCGGGTTTTAAATCCAGCACACCCAGTCCAGCATTTTTACACGCCAGTTCTACAATGTCTCCTAAATAAACAAAATAAAATTTATGACTTTTTCCAGAAAAGTCTTTTACTGACACGCGGCCAGGGTCTTTTTTCTCTTCGCCCGCTTTAGGCTGAGTGTCTATTTGCGAAGCTATTTCTTCAGCGACGGCACTTTTGACTTTCGGGTCAATAGGGCTTACCAAATGACACCTGTCTATTTTAAACCCAAGCTTGCCTTGTGGTATCGCAGTCGTAGTCGACGAGCTAACCTCATCAATTGATATAACTTCGTCTGACTCTGTCACTCCTGGGCCGGCCTTGTCATCGACTAAGATGCCCAAAGACTTTTGTACTTCGTCTGTGCCGGCGTTGATACAAAACAACCGAGTGCCTGGTGCGTTATCTGCTTCGGTATTGCCATCAATCAACTGGTCTACAAATGTCTTATACACGTCTTTTTTATAGAGCCCTATCTTCTTTTTTATTGCCGATTGAACTTTGTCAACGTTGTCGATTTCTTTAAAAAACGAAAACATCTCAGAACCATCTCCGTTGATCGTCATTTTTCCACCAGAAGAGCTGATACCTGTTTTAGTGTCCATGTTGCCGCCGGTCGCGTATACTTCTTTTAGGATAACTTGGAAGAATGCATCTTTCTCCACAAGGTCTCTTAAGTTTTTTCTACCCTTGCATGTGTCATCTTTACATGTCGCGCTTTTTAGTTGCCTTTGTATAGAGTTTAAATTAGTCTGGAGCTTGAACACTTTTGAAATGTTATGTTTAGCATTAACTTTTCTAGAAACATCAACCGCACCATTTTTTGTTACGCGAAACGTATTCTGGAATATACTAACTTGGTTCGTACCTATTGTGGTCTCTAACCGGCCGCGATAAGATGCTACCATCTCTACCTGGCCATCGTCTTTTATTTTGAGGTCATAATTATATAAAGACAAAGACAACAAAACATTTAGCTTTTCCACGTTGGCGATCGCGTCAATGTCTTTTTGTGTTAAATTTAAATTCTGTAGCTGTTGTTTTGAAGGAGCCGTGTAACCTAGGAGCGCCTTTACTTCATAATGTTTTGGATTATATGTGTCTGTTTCGCTGTCTATCCTGGCCGGCGACCAGGTGATCAAGTCTACGTATCTTAACCCACCTTTTCCTGGTGGTGGCTCGCCGGGGGGTGAAGCTTGCAAATCTTTCAAGCTTTTAAAAGTTACTGTTAAGGTACACTCAATGTTGTTTTCTATAATCCCAAGCTTCTTTCCATCTTGCTTTACCGAAAAACTCTTGAGACCTACATTGCGCCAATGTGGTCTAGTGCTCTCGTACGCTAAGTAATCCTGTACAGAAACTGCAGTCTCCATACCAAAGTTATCAGAAAATTTAAATTCTTTATAACAAGGCTGTGGCAAAGAAACAACCTTAGTTTGGTCTGGTGATCCGTCTTCTGCTGGCGCAAACTCTTCGTAGTTTACTTTGTAAAGCCTTATCTTTGGTCTCATCAAAGATAAAACCGAGGTTTTTATTTTATAAAAAACATCAAGATTGTCTATGCCCCTAAGACGATTAACCAGCTGGGCGCCCTTACCGGTAACTTGTCTAAAAGTTTTATAATTAAAAAGACCACTGTTCGACGTAAAGTAATCTGCTGCCTTATCTATATTTTGGCTTAAGATATATTGTTCAAGATTTGACAATTCAACATTGTCGTTTGTTGCTTTCTTTTTATTTCTGACGTCTTTCTTGTCAGCCACAACTGCTGATATCGGAGTGCCATCTTGAGAAGGTTTTGCATGGCTTCGGGGGTCGCCGGCGGCGGAGGTTATGTCTTTTTCGCAATCAGCCATATTAATATCCTATATAAAATAGTACAGTCTCTAAAGGCACAGGAACAAATATAACTTCCCCTAGTTTTACATGAAACTCGGTCGGTTTTTGATTGTAAAGCGCGATGACCCACCACATGGTTGGGTCACTGTAATACTCATCTGCTAATTTAAAAAACCTATCTCCGGTGCCCCAGACATGACTTATCCTATTAAAGTTTTTTATTTCTTCAGGAGAAGGGTGCTTGAAAGCTGGTGTGTCATATTGTTTAATTTTATCCAAGCCCCTCGTCTTGAGATATCTTTTGTACGCTTCTCTCGCGTTAACAAAAACATTTTGATTTTTATATCTCATTTTATTTTTTCCTATTCATTAAACTCGGAGGCAGCTGGAGCTTTTTCAGAAGATTGAGTTATTCCGGCGCCTGTAATGTCGTCTGCTATAGCCTGTCGCTCTTTGTCTTGTGCTGAACCAGGAGTCTCTACCTCTTCAAATGTAGCGGATCCGGCAGAAGGTGTGTCTTGAACATCTCTAAGCAATCCAAAATCGTAAGGGAATCTGGGAGCAGACAGACCACCGCGCCAGGCTCCGGTATTGAAATCCCAGCCGAGAGCATGGTCATGTACCACATTAATTGTAAATCCCAGCGTTATAGTCTTTGGCATTAAAAACTTTTTGCCCTCACTAATACTATTCTCAAATCCTGCGTTCTTTAAGAGGCGCCCCTCAACGTTGGCAAAAGATGAGCCCATGTTGCTGGGGTTCATACCTATAAATCCGTCTTTAAAGTTGTGTGTTACGGTGGTGTTCTGTATTACGCCAAGCAGACCTTGACCATCTTTTGTCGAAGAGCAAATTAAATTTGCGAATTTTATTCTAAAGATTGGAGAAGCGGCTATTGAAGTTGCGGTCACGGTATCTTTATAAGTTGGGTAAAGAGAAGCTAGAAACCAACTCAAATTGTTTAAATTTTCGAGTGCAGTAGTTTTTGAACTTGAAGGAATTGTGAAAGAAACCTTAATAGACCTTTTGCTAGACTTCCACATATAATATGGATCCGGACGTCCAAAAGGTTGTTCTGGAGTATATTGACTTCCAAAAGTATCTGATACGGTTTTTATGTAAGAAAGAAATTGTATCACTGGAGGGTTTTTTATATGAACAGGTATTATTTCTAAGACTGTTCCAGCTTCGGATGCAGCGCTGGTATCTAAATTGCCCTTCTTAAACTCAACATTGTTAAACTGGGTTTTTTTGCCTGCGTAAGAGGCTATCTCTGTTTGAAAAAATTTTGGCATTACATATTACCTCCTATGGTGCCGGAATAGCTTTCCCGCTTAATATATTTATAATTGTTTGAGCGCTGGCTTCTCCGGCGGCGACGCCATCTATTACAGATTGTACGCTTAAGTTAATTGGAATGTCCGACTTTTCATTTAAAGCGCTAGTCAGGTCTTTTATGCTGGTTGTGTTTTCAGAAATTTGAGATACTAAAGCAGATACAGGGTTACCTCCGCCAGTATCTGTCTTCTCTGGTGAAAATACTTCGCCGAAATCGCCAGCTGGCATGCCAGGTAGGCCGCCGCCTTCTTCATATGCTCCTTGGCCCCCCTGGTAGAGGACGACACCAGCTGTTCCAAGAGCCATGGCTCCGAGGGCCTCAAGTACAGCTGGGTTAGCCCCAAGTATTCCTACAACTCGTTGCAATCGATTTCCTAGTCCAAGCATAGCTTGGCTAGCCAGGTTCCCGAGGCCTTCTAAGGCGCCGAGGGTGCCTTGGAAAGTGACAACAGCAGCTGCTGAATTTTCTGTCTTTTCTAGCATGGTGCCAAAAGAACTTTCTACAACATTTGCAAACTTAACAGCGCCCGGGCGTACTGTATCTAAGATTTGTTGCATACCACCTGCTAGATTTGACATGCCCTTGTTCATTTGTTCTGTTATCGTCATAGAATCATTAATCTTTGCTGACAACTCCTCTTGGGTCATAGACTGTGTGTTGAGGGCAGCTGTCGCGTCCTCTGCAGCTTCAGTGTTTCCTAGCACCTTCATAGCGTCTGCAACGCTATCGAATCCGGCGGCGCTAGATATTACTTGTTTCATGCGACGGTCTGCATTCTCAAAATCGATGCCGGCATTGGCGATCGCATCTTGGATCATAGCAATTTTGTCTGCAGGTTCTGCGTTCACAAGATCTGTTACAGATAGAAAAGTTCCACCTAAAACAGCATTCAAGCTTTGCGCGGACTGTGCGGCGCCGTCAAAAGTATCTAGACCTTCGGCAAATGAAGCCAGCTTATTGACGTCAACACCGGTGGCGATAGCTTGTGCTTGCAGTTCTGCCATAACGTTAGTCATGCCGCCACCGTACATTGCTAGGTTGTCAGACATGTTTTCAAAGTTGTTTGCTACCTCGCCGGCAGACATACCTAACGAATCTGCTATATTGGCAATTTTCTTTAAAGATTTACCAGCCTCTACAGGAGACTCTTTTAGTGCTTTAGTAAATGTGTTCAACAATTTGCTTGAAGTGCCAGTGCTCACACCAATTTTGGCCATGCCCCCCACCAAGTTTGTGATGAAAGTGGCGGAGGCTGCGTCGGCCTTCATAAACGAAGGTCGAAACATCGCTGTGTTCGATAAAAGATCTTTGATGGCGCCTTGTGTATTCTCAGCGGTTAGACCAATGCTTTTAAGCGGCGTTGCTGATTCTTGAAAAGCAACACCCATTCGTTTTGCGAACATAGGATCCATAGCAAAAACAAGGTTCTTGCCAAGCTGCTCGACTTCTAAGCCAGTCTCTTTTACTAGGCCACGGACGGATTGATCAAGTTCAGAAGGCATCTGTTCAAGGGACTCCCGATAGTTCTCCAAAGATGTACCCAAACCAGGCATCGCTAAGATAGCAGCTATCCTAGGATCTTTAAATGTTGACATAAGGGCGCCACCGATTGACTCAAGAGCGCCTTCTACGCCGCCGGCTGCGGCGCCGGCCAAGTCGGTTACTCCATTAATACTCTTTTCAGTCATGTCCGCTGAAACTTGCTCTAATTTTTTACCTGATGAAAACACCCCGTCAATTGTTTTTTGTGCATTTACGCCATGTTTTTCTAATTGAGTAGAAACTTTACTTATCTGTGATTCACTTTTTTTAGCCAACTCAGCTAGCTCTTTCTGCTGCTTGATCTGTCTATCTAGGTTAGCATGACCTCTGGCATCAGTTTCTTCTAACCTTTCTTTCTGCTTTTCTAAGGCACTTAAAGATTGTTCATGGTGTTGAAGGACTGACTCAAGAGTACGTACGTATACAGATGCATTAGCTAAAGCAGCTTCGTCTACTTCTTGGCCACGCGCCTTTAAAGCAGCTAGCTTTTCAGCGATCGCTAGCTGCTCTCGCATAGCTTGTGTTATTTTAGTTTCATCAGCCATCTTATGCCCTCATTAACTATAAATAGTTGACAAACAAAATAAAAATATGATCGTTTTGTGAGAACTTATCCGACTTTGCCTTCCGCCGCCATTCTTTCTTTCTCAAATTGCTCTGTAAGTTTATTTATGAACCATTTTCTTAGCCCCACGGGCAAATTGTATGCTTCTATAAAACTCCAGCCGCCGTGATACTTTAAGAAAAAGAACTGTTCATATACATTTTCCATGTATTCATTGTTAAGGCCAAAAAAACGCCGCAGTAAGCGGCACCTCCAAGGGTTGTTGGAAAAAGCATTCAGAACAAGAGAACGTGTGATCTAGACGAATATTTGGAACCAGTTTGGGATACAGGTCTCTTATATATTTTGAGTCTTTTGCTGGCAGAATATCTATAAAAGCTTTCGCATATTCAACGTCTAGGTTTTCGTTAACTTTGACTAAGATAGTTGACAACAAAGATGTTATTAGCGAGTCTGGATTTTCTCCAAGCTTCGTTTCATTTTGTCCTTCGATTAATCTTAGGCCCACAGGCACGCCTGACCCGGGTAAGACAACATCAAAAGTAAGAGTTTCTTTGTTAAAAACAACGTTCTCTTTTTGTAATAAAACTTCGTCGAAGCAAGAATCATTAATTACAGCATCTGTTAAATTAAAATCTATGTTCTGATTTTTCTTACAGTTTGGACAACTATATTTTATCTCGTAGCTACTGCCATAAGCAGATATTCTAGATGCGATTAATATAGCATTCTTGTCCCCAACCAATAGATTGTCTGGGCTGATATCCAGTACAAGTATACTCTCCAACAGGCGATCAACAGCTAGGCCTTTCTTTAACAAAGCTTCAGAAGAGAGAATATCTTCATCTTTCGCCGTCATGAATTTGATCTCAACCGTCTCTTGATTATGAAGCGGATGGCCATCAGGGTAAAACTGCCCTCTCGAAGGTAGCTCAACAAATTCAGTTGGTACAGCAAATGCCAATTCTGACGTTGAAGCAACTGGGGAAGAAGCTTGCGGCGCTACTTGTGGGCCGCCGAAGCGCTTCTGATTATTTCTCATTTAAACCTCTCTGTTAACTCTATACTTTTAAGGCGCCCATATCGGCTCCGGGAGTATATTTTGCGTAGTCATAAACAATGTCGGCCTTGACTTCGACTAGGTCTTCTTGATCGTACCCCATGCCTTCGCCAAATGCGACGCTTTTAATCCAAGCATTCTTTAATGTCCATCTTTCGACTATTTGTGTTGAGTCCGGACCGTAAGTCGCATCGCCTGGATCAAAGCCGGTCTCTGGCAAAAGGATTCCGCCGCCATCTAACTGGTCAATGTGGACTTCTCCCAAAACATTTGTCGATCCAACTTTTGTTACACCAGTAGCTAGTGCGCCTTCGTTAATGGGATCTAGATAGCCAGAGTTGACCAAGGCATTGTAAAATTTTGAACCAACGTTAGGATCAACAGCATCGACAAACACACACGAAACATCTTTCCACGTTACAATACCAGGAAATTTAAATTTATGATTTAAAATACCGTGCTCAGTTGACTTTATCTCGTATGAAGGTTTGTTGACAGACTTGACCATGAAAGTCATGTTGCCGAGCTTTGTAAAAGTAACCAAAAACCTAAATTTTCTTTTAGGCTCGAAGCCACCTGTCGCAGAATCTGAAAAAAATGCCATCTATTTAAATCTCCTATTTTCCTATATAATTAGTATTCAAAAATTTTAATCATCAAAAGACGCGCCACTTCTTGTAATAATAAAGTCTAGAGCAATAAATTCAATTGCTCTTGCCGGCTTAAGGAAGATCTTCGCATAAAGAATATTTCTGTCAACCAAATCAGGAGTGGTCGTAGAGTCATCTAACACAACTTTAAAGTCAGTCAAGCCTAGGCCGGCTTGAACGCTTTCTAAGAATGGAACAACCTCACCAGTAAACCTATCCCAGGTTTGTTGAACGTTTTGTTCAAACAAAATTCTAGAAGCGATTCTTGAGACCTCTTTCTTCAAGAAGATAAGAAGTCTTCTGACATTGATTCTGTCGAGCGCTGAAGCTGTTACCTGCAAGGTCTTTTGACCAAAGATAACGATTCCTTCTGCCGGAAACGAAGCAATTGGGTTGATATTTGCATCATAAAGCTTGTCTCTCTCTGAAGAAACTAATCTTTGACGTACGCCAACGACCGGAAGTCCTGCCGACCCTTCACTTAAACCACCTCTGGTAAATCCAGCTGGGGCAAACCAAACCGCTGATTTGCGTTGTGAGCTAGACATCGTGCCGAGCGCCACAACTGACGGCGGTACGTATAACATAGCATCTGCTACATTATCGCGGATTTTAACAAACGGATAAAACGCGCATGCATAACTTGTGTTTAAGTTCATGTCTTTAAGAGATTTAACAGTATCATTTACATTCCCTAAGCTGTCTGCCTCTATAGTTTTTCTCTCATGAGGAGGCTTATATCCGTTTGGAAGATCAATGATTGCCAAAGAATCCGCTCTGTCTTCACACGTGTTGACCAACTGCGTGTTCAAGCTAGTATTTGTAATACCAGGCATGCATGCAATATCATATTCTAAAAAGTCGACATCTGACGTAATGTCGATAGCCTTCTTGATACTGTAATATACACTATTGCTTTTGTCAGTTGCGCCTTCCGCAATGGTTCTGTTAGCTAGCGGATCCTGTTCCGTTACATCAAAACCATCGAAACCACCAAACATTGGAGAGGTAAACTTGTTATATCCCTGTGCGAGAACCTCTGGTTCACCAGTTGAGGCGTTGCCAGATCCGCTCACTGCAGTAAATGAAGTTGAGGCGGCGCGTGAGCCGGAAACCCACATAGCATGGTTTGAAGGATCGCTCAAGTCTTTTTTCACATCATCAAGCGTGAAAACCCAAGAGTATTCAAGCAAAGAACCTTCGTTAGCCGTGGGATCAAGGCCACTGGGCTGGCCTCGAAGAATGTCAAGATTTGCATGATCAAACCTTCTCGTATCAACAATGTTTGACTGGTAGCCAAAGTAAGCTCTGGTACCTTGAACAAAGTTACCTTCAGAAGAAGATACTCTCAGTCGAGTTGACGCAAATTTAACAGAACCAGTAAACGCGATCGTGGTCTTGTCCGTTAAGGAGTTTGCCGAACCGTCTTGCGGGACTGACGGCTTGCCATTGAAGCCAGTGTAAAGCATCGAACCGGTGCCGGCTTGATGAGTGGCTGTTAACGAGTCGACAGGTAGCGCGTTGGCAGAACCGCTGCCGGCAAGAAGGATTGTAGAGCCAGAAGTGCCTCCGTCTCCTCCCGCTAGGGCGTGAGTTTTCACCACAGCTGGGCCGTAGACGCCAAACGGGCTTAGTCCGGCGCCGCCGGCATCGCGTACGAGGTCAGAAACTTCAATTCTGAGGATCTTCGACGAATTGTCGTTATCACCATGTTCGATGATTCTTTTGTTATCTTCATCGTAGGTATAAAACCTGTCACCAACTCTTCTGGCGACAAAGTTAGCAGAAGTCGGGTTCAAATTACAACCAGAAAATCTCTCTAGGATTGTTGGTGTAGAGTCGTTATCTGAACCTTTTCTCACCAGTATATCGAAAGAACCGTAATTGTTATAATTATCAGTTGGCACCTTGATATTTGTAATAGAAACTTTATAGTCTCTGTTAGCGTGTTCACCACTATCTAACGCATGAAATTTAAACAGTTTCTCCGTGTGAGAAATTGGATTGAAATCAGTATTGTCAGAACCACGAACATCTTGAGAAATAAACCAACCTGTTTGCGCCGCTCTAGAGTTGATTTGATGGTTTGCCCACACAAGGTTGTTGGATGAGCCGGCTGTTCCGTCCAAGGCGACAATAGCGCCGAATGTGGCAGCAGTGTCAGTGATGACGGCGCCGCCTGAGAGGAGTTTAGAATTCTGTCGGCCCGCGAGGAGATTATTTTCAAACGTTTCTCCCAACCAATAACTTTGAGTGGTTTGCGTTGTTGGAATAATATCTCCATTAGTTTTTGCAGGATCAGTATTAAAGACTTTTCTAATAAACAGATCTGAATCTCTATCAAAATTAAATTGTGAAGTCTTAAGTATACTACCGGCAGCATTTTTAATAATTGCTGTAAACTTACGTCCGCTAGAAGCTGCAATTAAAGTGCCGGCGCCAAGGGATGCGGTACCCGCGCGATCGGTGCCAGTGAGTTGTATGTACCCATCGTTGACATACCAAACAGCAGCCAAAGTGCCTTGCACTTCGGTAGTCTGAGAAGCAGATGGGAAAATAACTAGGCCGTAAGCACCGCCTGCGCTCCCCGCGGAGACTGCATTCAAGGTAAAATCGTTGGATGTATTCCAACCCGGGTTACCATCTTCGTCATTGTCCGCTTGAGAGTGTGACTCTCCAAGGATACGGTATACGGTACAAGGGGAGTTGTTTCTTAGCCATGCTTTAACAGCATAAGCAGCATAAGTAGGGGCAGTCAGATCTCCTGTTCTCCAAATATCTCCAGAAGCATTGCCTGGCGAAGGATTTCCGAATAATTGAACAAACTCTTTGAAAGAGTCAACCTTTACCGGACGGTTGCCCGGGCCTTTAGCGAAGCGCCCCATAACCAGAGGGCCCATCCTCTCTGGAAGCGCTGGAATTCCTGATTCATCAATTTCATCTAGAAAAATTCCAGGTGAAACAAATTTAAATTTATCGACTGACATATGTTTAGTGCTCCCTTGTATATAAAGCTAGCTCAAATTTGTGAACTTTTTCTTTAATAAATAGTGCTGGCGAATGACAAACTCCTTTAAAATCTAAATTCACCGTCTTCATCTTGTACAACTATTCTTTCTCTTGCAAATCTTATCTCTACTGCGTTTTCTCTACTAACGACGCGCGGTCTTTTTTCGTTGTCTTCATCCCCAATTAAATATCCATATACATTTAATGAAATTGTAGTTTCATATTTTCTTTCGTTACCCTCATAACTAGAAATGTTATTGTCCATTGTATAATCTTCTTCAAAAAAAGCTTCATATTTATTTGAGTTGTTGTGAATCATGACTCTTTTATGAGCGTTAGAAACTCTTATATAAGGCGCCAGGATATCGTTCATTTGTTGTTGGTACTCCGTTCTCAACACTATCTTGTATCCAACAGTAACATAGATTGGCAGGGGTATACTCAAAGTTTCATAAACAATTTTTTTATTTTTCTTTCGATATGCTTTGTTTAAAGGGAATGTTTGCTGGCCGGCTCTTCGAAAAGCATCTGCGTTGGCAAAGTTGCGTGTTTTATCTTGCTGCACGACTTTGTTAATTGTTAAATACCCACCCTTCAAATCGTTTCTAGGGTCGACCATTGCGTAGGGGATCACTCTGCTTTTCTCATCTTTTTTGATTGCGGTTCTTTCTACCGAGATAACAGGCAAAATAATCATACCAGATGTGTCCCTGTTTATGTTGTCATCTTTTATATTATGCGCTCTTTCTGCACCGGACCAGATAACAGGCACTTTTTTGAATCCTTTATTTGTAGTCGTGTTAACAGACATACCTTCATCTAAAAATTTGTATACAGCAAAATCAATATCTTCAAGGGTTGATTTAAACCTAGGTACATCTCTAGAGGTTTCTTCTTGGTTGATTGATCCTTTATGAGCCATCGAACGTGCCCTCCCGCGCTCTAATACAATCTGCAGATATCTCTATTCTCTTGTCAGCCTGCCCAAACAGCTCTTTTGGTTCTTTCAACGTAACAATCTCGTAGTAGGCTTCACCGTATGCTATAAAGTCGCCTTCTCTAACAAATAAATCTTGATCCTCTGTTAATCTTCTCTTGTGAAAGTGCGCAGTCAACTTGGTCAGTTTATCAATACCATATTTGTTAACTTTTGTTTCTTGTCCTTGAAACTCTATCAGAGCATATACTCTCACAGGAGACAAAAAAGACTTTGTCACCGCCTCATTATATAAAGGGTGAAAATTTGTGTGTTGTAGGTCTATGGGGTAGTATGCAACTACCTGGCCTACTACTCTTTCAATCAACTCGTCGTTAAACTGTTTTACTAAGTCTCGCTCTTTTTCTCCTAAAAATAAAGGAGGAGGAGGGCTTGAAGGTTGTGACCACTTGTTTTTTTCATCAGCCATGCGTCACTACCCCTGATAAATAAAGTATGGATAACTCTGCACCGTTTCCTGTGTGTTCTTAACCATATTTTTTTGTATTTCTGTAATCTTTTCGTATGTTAGTTCATCTAATATCTTTTGCATTTCCTCTCTAAGAGATTTTTGCTCCTCCCTGCCCTCGGTTATCAACTTATCTCCGTTCAAAGTAACATTATTTCCGGGAATGGGAATCTGACCAAATTTTGATCTTACCTGGCCAAGAGTTTCTTTTGACAAGGCTAAAGAAAACCTCCTAATCCATTGTTTTCCTATAGAGTTTATATTTTGGTAGGGGATGTTAGCCAGAGGCAGGGTATTCATGTTATTCACCCCCGCAACGCCAGATTTTCTATCACCCTGGTCATCCCAAGGCTCTTCGTTAACAGTAAACTCGAACCAAACTCTAGTTGGGCTTGTGGTGCCTGGAATTGGGTGAATTCTTAATTTATTATTTTTTATTTCATAAGAATAATGTGAGTTTCTTGTGTAGATCGCGTCCTCATATGACATGGCTTGTAGTTTGTTTTGCCATGGAGGGATAACTTCGAAAGTAGAGTCGTCTGCATACATACCATAGGTTGAAAGATTTCCGACAGTGTTTAACCCACCATAATATCCGTAAAATCTCCACATAGAGTGTGGTGTTTTATAATATAACCTACGAATTGTAATTCTATTATCATCTACCTTGTTAAAAAACAAATTGTCTGAACTGTCTGCAGAACTTGAGACTATAGTCTGTAAATCATAGTCTTGTTGGTTTCTGACCGTTTCAAAAGAAGCAGAATATATAGGAAGACTACCGCCGATTCCAGCTTGAGTGCTGGCGTGGTCCATCAGTCTTTTATTGTAGCCAAATTTGAATTTAGTATATTTCGTTTCTACATTATCATCTTTTGATGCATCAGTTCTCTGCCCATCTGAGTCAAAAGTGCCGGTGGAGGCGCCTAATGAGCTATGAAGAATATTTTTTGATTGATGCACGTTAACGATATATGAATATTCTAATACTGCCTCCTCGTACGAAGCATATATGTTTCCAACCGTCAATTCAATGTCAAGTACATCGCCACCTAGTTTTTTATATGTATACGCTACCTGGTCTGACGCGCCATTGACAAAGTTTACGTCATATAAGTCAGCGTCGGGATCGGCGTATATTCCAAAGGGGTAATGTGCGGGGTTACCGGATCCTGCGCCTGTTGCAACAGAACTTCCCGTAGAAGTTAAAACAACGGTGCTTGTTACAGAAGTTGGAGATAATGTTGGTGCTGCCATACGCCTCGCTCCTTATATACTAGCCACGAATACTTCTACTGTGCCTACATTTGCGCCAGGATTAATTATAATGCTTTCTAGATCAGTTAAAGCTGTTAAAATACCAGCGGAATCATCGTCGACGTGTATACCTTCATCAGGCGTACCCATCATAAAACTGCGACCGGGTTCCAACAAAATAGTGCAGGATTCGTTAGCGGCGCTGTTGTCCTCATCTGAGTCTAGTTGCAGAGACAGACCAACAGAATTCGCATCGTCTAAATTAGTTACACGGATATATTTTACATTTTGTAAATCGAGGGCGCCGTCTGCAATTGCTGTTGTTGACTTAAAAACTAAAACTGTTGCATCATCATCTGCTGCAATAGTAATTATTCTTTTAAGTACATTTTTTATGCCACTAATGTTTAGTGTGTTTTTTGAACCTTGTTCACTGCCGTTCAGAATAATCTGCTCAGCTATGGTCACCTTCATTGTCGCGCTTGTAATTGTACTGGCCATTCATATGATCTCCTATCAGTATAAATAGTTAGGAGATGATGAATTAGCCTTCAGACTTTTTATTCTTCTTGGTCGGCTTGCGCTTTGGAGCTGCTTTACGTACCTTGGAAGTTTTAACTGGGTTTGAAGGCTTTTCATATGAAACAACATCTGAAACATCCTCTGCAACAGATTGAACAGTTTCTGAAACATCCTCTGCAACAGATTGAACAGTTTCTGAAACATCCTCTACAACAGATTGAACAGTCTCTGCTACGGCTTCAACGACAGTTTCTACTACGTCCTGAACCGCTTCTACAACCACTTCTACAGCCTCTACAACAGCCGGCTTTTCAGCCCGGGCTCTTGCTAGGGGATGGTTGGAATACTTTCTAGCGTATTTTGTTGAATTAATTATTTTTCGTTTCTTGCCCATGTTATATGTCTCCTGTAACGTTAATAAATAGTTGCATGCAAAGTTAAAATCTCAAAAATTGCCCTCGAAAAAAATTTGAGCATATACGGTTTTTGAAGTGACTAGTCCTCTGAGATATCTTTTAAAGCTTGTATCGTGGCCTTTACAAATTCATGATAGTGTTTTTTAAGGCTGTCATGTGACTCTTTCAATTCTTTGATTTGAGATTCTAAAATCTCTATTTTTATGTCTTTTAAGTTATTCATGTTACCCTGTTATACAAAAACCCCCAACCAGTCAAGGAAGGGGGTTCTGTTAATAGCGAGTTTATCTAACCCTACTGATCTGCAAGTGATACACCGGTATCCGTTGTCGAAACAACCAGTCCAGATAAAAACCAATTTGTGCCATCGCAATAAACATCAACAGTAGTGCCTGCTCCAGGTGTCAATACGTTTATTCTAGAATTAGAAGAGTTGTTAGAATAATACGATACAGCGTCATCACCACCATCATCAGTATCTGACTGGGTTACACCACCGATAAAGAAATTGGTATCTGACCCTGTGTTGATCTGGAAATCGTGCGCGTCGGCTGCACCGCCGACATACACAAAACGATATTTTAAACCGCTAGCAGCCGTGGGTAAAGTAAAGATTGAGTCTGCTGCGAGGCCCGCAGCTAGAGGTCCGACGATGATGTCCCGGCCGCTCATTGCTGCCGTAATGGCACCAGTTTCAGTGCCTTTTGTGAAACCAGTAAGGGCTGCGTCTTTGATTGTTGTGCTAGCGAGATCAAGTTCTCGGTCTAGATTCTCTAAAAGAGTCTCTAAAAGACCCATTCCTAATTTACCTGCCATTGTATTATCTCCTTGATTTGTTCAATATAGGCTTCACGCCATATTGCTCGGTGTGAATCATAATAAATAGTACTCTCTTGTACTAAGTGTCTAAATTAATTTTCTTCTTCTGTAGAAATTTCTTCTTCCTCTGATGGTTCGGGCTCTGGACTGAACAAAGCAACAGCCTGAGCAAGAAGGCCTGCTTCTTTAAGATTAAACGCCCCTCTAGTTTGTGCTAGTTGTGCAGCCTGCACTAACACGCTAAGTGCTTGTTCGTGATTTTCTATTGTTTGTTCTGTTGACATGTTAATCTCCTGTTTAGATGTCAGTATATATTATACTCACTATATTCAAAATGTTAAATAAAAAAACCCGCCAAGAGAAAACTCTTGGCGGGCTAGTCTAATTACCTGATGGTATATTAGCTGGTTGCACCAGCCTCACCAAGCAGACCACGCACAACAACAAGGCCGTACATATCAGGTCGGACCATCTTTTTAGCGTAACGCGTCATCACGCCCTTACGGGGCACGAAGTCTTCGGTACCAAAGATCGTCGGAGTGACCTGGAGAGGCACGTAGGGAGCGTAAACATATCCACTTTCGAGGAAGCTTCCACCCTTACGGCCGACTAGAACGAGGTTTCTCGGGAAGTAAGGATCGACATGAACATCGAACTTACGTGAGAGAGAACCAACGTTGACAGCGCCAACCGTACCTTTCTCGGAATCATGAGTGACGTTAGCACGGAACCCAGCAGTGAACTCAAGGACGTTAGCAACTTCAGGTGAGGTCACCAGGAAGTTAGCTCCGCCGCGGAGAGTTTTTCTGTGGATCTGAGCCGACACGTCGTTAATGGTCTCGACAAGAGT
>TARA_R110002110_G_scaffold126866_4_pt1 | contig 25609 bp, 31 predicted proteins | sample TARA_R110002110 | Tara Oceans TARA_R110002110 (sample SAMEA4397330) | marine metagenome | biome: Polar Biome; feature: [SRF] surface water layer (ENVO:00010504); material: water (ENVO:00002006), including particulate matter (ENVO:01000060) such as... | depth 5 m
CATGGCCTCTAATGCTGTCTTGATAATTCTTCGCAAAGCGGCATCTAAAGCCACCCCACTAAATAAACACTTTACAGAACCCAACACCATATTTTGCAAATTACACAATGTTAATCTTTCAAAAAGGTCTTTCATATCTATCTCTTTGTTTCTACCAAAGAAATTATTGAAATTAAGACCTCCTCCTGTTAAAAATGTTTCTAAATCAACTATCTGAGTTAACATGGTATCCTGTGATAAAAATTCTGCCAATGCGGCTTGTGCTGCATTTTTTCGAATATTCTTTCTGCGGTCCTTTCGGGCTCCTCGGGCTGCTTGGCGGCCTGATTTCTTGGCTGCTCTTTTATCTTTTCTCTTAACCTTCTTAAAGTTTCTTAGATTGTTTTGTATTTCTTCAAGTCTTTCATTGTTTTCCGTAATGCGCTTTCGATTACTATTAACTTGCGCTATCATTGCCAACTTAACTGGATCAGTGCCGCCGATAAGCCAAGTAGCAGACGATTTGATATTTTCTGTGTCTATTCGTAACTGCTCATTAATTTCTCTTAATGACGCAAGATCACTATCCCATTGTTCATATTTTTCTTCATTTGCTGCTGTCTCGGATTCTTGAGTTTCTAGTTTCGCTTCGCGGCCAGGACCCATTTGATCGACAGTATCGATTTCAAACATCGGGAATTCTTCTTCTTGAAAACGATCCTCTTTATTTCCAAATTCTGTGCATCCTTTCATATTATATTGAAATGCCAGCACATCTTTGAATGATAAAACCTCATCAAAGATATAGTTTTTCAAATCCACCAAATAATCCTTAGCATTATTAGCAATACAAGAGCCGACAGTTTGTTCTACCTTCTTAAGATCCATACTTCCATAATCTACTATTAATAGAGGATAAGTAAACTTAACACAGAAATCTAACCAAGGATAAGACTTACGTGCACGTAGGGCTATGTCCACCTGTTTCATTTTTGCATAATAATTCACTGTAGTGGGAAACTTGTTCCATTTCTTTTTGAACTTCGTAATCCCTTTGGTTATCTTGACATAAGGGCAGCCTTTTTTCTTAACTTTAATGGATTTAATTTTATAAGGATTTTTTTCATTTTGTTCATAAAAATCAATTTTGATCAACCGAGCATTTTGACGAGCAACACTTTTACTACTCGATCGGATGTTCCAATCATTATCTTTACACAACTGTTTCAATTGAACATAAAATCCCTGAACTCTCTTGGCTTCGTTCTTAGCATAAAAATCCCTTTTGTCCTCACCTTCTCTCCAATATAAATGACCTTCGCGAGTCTTGTGAAAGAAGGCCTGATAAGTCCCAAACACTCTCATCGCTTTTTTTAAACGCTGTTTTTGCCCAAACAACTCTTTGACATTCAAAACAACTTCATTTCTTGTTTGTTGAGCAGACTCCTCTATTTCGTCAGCCGTAAGATTGTCGGGTGTCTTTTCAAATATATAAGCAGGGACTGCGACGAGCACCTTTAAAAGGTTCTGGACGGGATCAATATAATAGTCTTTCACATGCGCGTAAAGTTCTAAAGCATAGGGGTTTGTAACCTCAGGTAGTCTGCCCTTTACATTAGCAATAAGAACGGCAGGGTCTATAGGAGTATCAGGAACAATCACATCTGGTAGATCATCTTGAGGCACATCCAGTGGGATACACTTCTTTCTCATGGGTTGCGGGTCGTTTTTTATAAGATTATACGCTAGCGTAAAGTCAGAATAAGTAGATAACATCTCTATTGTTGATAGTCCCGAAAGAGTCTCACTAGGAAATGTAGCGCAAATAATTTGATCCGCTACTAACTTTCCATAATCCTCGAGCATCATAACGATTGCGGGTTGGACAAAAGTCCTCAAAAAGCGTTGTCTTTGTCTGCCTGGTGGGTAATTCCGAAGATCTGCTGCTTTAAATGATTTCGCCTCATTGTTCATTGTGACCGAAACCATGTATTCGCATGATTTCTCATTTAGGTAAGTATCGCCCAGCATCTTAGTCCAGTCTGGTTCCATATAGCCTTTGTTGGGAATGCACGTGGGGCAAATCTTTAACAAGGGCTCCGGTTTTGGCGGTACAATGCAAATGTCTTTCTGGTAATTACTGAGATCTGGCATATTATTTTCCTATATAAACCGTGCTGCTTAGAATTCTTTCTTCCATTGCTCCCTTGAGCACTCCGTTTTCAAGTCCTAAATACTTCCATTCTGTAATTTTGGAATTATAAGTATCTATTATGTTCTCTATAGTTGTATTGAGGAAACGTGCAATTCCCATTACTGGTTGAAAGGCTGCTCCGGGACTTGGAAAAACCACAACTGCTCCAAGGCCGGCACCCTGGTGGGAATGTAGTGCCATGGCTGTTTTATATTGAAACAGTTCGTTTTCAACATTTAAGATTTTTTGTCTCAAATCCTCAATTAAATCAGATTGTTCTCTTAAATAACTAACTAAGTTGTTCCCTAGCACAGCCGGCTGGGAATCTGTGGCATTGACTCGACCGATTTCGATCTTAGGGGTCACATTGTCATTTTGATTTACAAGGCGCTCACCGCCAATTGCATTGCCGAGACCTACTAAGATCCTCACTCTTTCACGACCTATAACAAGAGTGTGATCTGACTTGATGCCAATTCCTGCTTTGTTTTTCGATGAAATCGAGCAGGCTGGGGACCCTGGAGCGACACCAAAATAGTATTGTATGTCTCCTCGCTCTGTTAAATAAATTCGAGAGGCATCTGTGAAAAAGTTTGCTCTCGTCTCAGTATCAGCAGTTTTATAATGTTTTTCGCAAGACAAAGCCCCAGCCACTAAATCAATAGCCTCACACATCGTTCCTCCAGCGCCGCCATAGCCTGTGGCTCGAGAGCCAAAGTTATCTTTGGTGAGAACTATTCGGGCTCCAGATTTTCCTTTGTCTGTCTTTTTTCGAGCGATTACACGCTCAACGTCACCCTCAGGACCAAAAATTGGAAGACTTTCTGAATCTACTGTTAAAAATAAGCCTGTTCTTTCCGGAAAATCACGATCCTTAATCGCTCGAGCAATTTTTCTTTCCATTCGCCGATCATTGTGTACAAGTTTTCTTTTGTCTGATGGTCTTTTTCTCTTTCGTGCCATAAATTATTCCTTACTATGTTAGCGCTCCATATAATTTGGCTAGAACGTTTGTGCTTGTTAAATCAGCGGCGCTTAAAGAACCCCCCGAAACGCGTTGAATTTCTGCATCATAGGGGGCAAAATATTTTGGCATCACACTATCTTTAAATTCATAATGGTGGAATTCTGTAATTCCTCGCCCTTGTACTATATCTCCCGTTCCACCACCAAAATTGCCTCCCCATTGAATTTCTGGTCTATCTGCTGCGAATTTTCTCATAAGTCTTACAAGTCTTATATCCTTTGCAAGAATTGGATTCCAAGTTTTATAACTTTTATACTCACCGTAAGTGTCCGTATGTAAATATAAATCTTGAGCCAATCCTGCGCCGTGCTTGGATCCATCTGCTCTATCCGGATTAGAAGCCGCGGCTGAATCCGCCAAGGGTCTAATCACTCCTAAATTGGCTATTTTAAATCCTAACTCGGGGTAATTAGATCTAATATATGATTGTAAATCTTTTCTAAATTGTTTCCAAAAGCCACTGGGGGAAACTCCCGTGTATCCTACCATAAGTTTTTTAGGCTTGCCTCCCCATGTAACATTTTTTATCAATGACGAAGGCGCATTGGCAAGATAATCTGACACAGTCCCAACACCTGAATTGTTCGTCATCTCCCCGCTAAGAGTTTCTCCGCCCCACATAGACATATTAACAGCGTCTCCGCCGATTTTCTTGACTATCGTTATGGCTGTTCTGGTTTTGTCAACATATCGACATTCCCATTTTTCCCCAGCATTGGGTGATCCTTCTAGATCCGCGGAGGGAGCATAAGCCAAAGGGTGTAGGTTTATCAATTTCTTTGCTTTATCGAAACTTATTTTTTTGTCAAATGGATTGTTTAAAAAATTATTATGATTTGAATCATCGCGAATCCGCGAGAACCAAAATTGTGCTCCCTCTGAGGTTCCATCTGCTCCAGTTTTGTTTGGATCCGCTGTCTGTTCTGGTAGACCCGATAAAATTGTTGCTGTAAACGTCATCGGGGTTTTACCGAATGCTCTCTCTATTATTCCTTCTTGATTCTTTTCGTTCTTAAACGAAACCAAGTCCTCCGGAGACATTAAATTAGAATACACTTCTTTTAAACTAGCCATCATCGTCCTCCGATTGTTGAATTTGATCAAAGATTTGTGCATAATCTTTATCGGTTAAAGAATCAGTTGTTTCTTTTTTTGACATAAGGCCACATAATTTTACTAACTGCTCATTAGAACGTTGCAACGTTTCTACATATTTGGCCAACGTCATTCCGATGTCCTTATGTCTTGCATCGTCAACAGCAAGGTATTTAATAGCATCATCAAGCAATTCACGAGTTATTTCCCGGTCTTCTCTTATATTCTTGATGGCTTCTTCTATGTGTTTTTTGCTTTTCATATTAATAATTAGATTTTAGTCAAATTTTACCATCATCCCAGTCTTTTTTAAAATCCTTATATCTCCCTCGCATCTTATTGAGGTGCGTGACTACCTGCTTTGTGTTCATGCCGGTGAGTTCCCTAAGGTAAAGATAGATAGCCTTTTTATTAAAAATTTCTATTTCATCTACTGACGATAAGATGATTTTTACCGCTTCATAAACTTTTCTTTCCGCTTCTTTTTCGTAGTCAACATCCCATGAATCGATTTCCACCCACAACTTTTGCCAGAACTCTCGGGAAACTCTCTCTTGATAATACTGATCTCCCGGATCGACGAACGTTGTCTCCAGTTCCAGTTCTGCATCTTCGTAGGGAACCTCTCGCTGTAATCGCTTGGAATTTTTCTTAACTTTGTGAATAAACCAATTTTTGGTTATAACACTAAAATATGAAAAGGCTTTTGACCCTCGATTAGGATCATATTTATCTAAAATGGTTGTCAGCCATACTTTGCATTCCATGCGCAATTCATCGATGTTTGGCAAATTTGTAAATTTATAGGAAAATACAATCTTGTCAACCATTTGGTTGAATGCAGGTTGTATCCAATCTATATATAATTTTTCTTTTTCACTATGAACATCGCTATTACAAAACTTAAGAATCGCCTGTTCGTGTTCCGCCGTAAAATACATCTTGTTGGGGTTTGGTTTCTTCATTTTTTTCATCTTCTTCATCTTCATTTTCCTCAATTAATACTTCAAGAGGATCCGTTAAATAGGTTATATTGCTATATTCCTCCTCGAGTAATTTTACTAAAGCATTTGTGTGTTGCAATAAAAACTTTAGTGTGTCATCTTGATAAAACATCTCCAAGGAATAAACTTTTCTTAAATGTTCTCTATAATTTACTATCATCTCTATTAAGTCATCCAAATTTTGGGAAACATAAGAGAGTCTTTGGGATTGTTCACGACTAAACCACATGAAAAGAATGTTCAGCGACACAGAACAAACAAGTGACAGAACCAACCAGATTTCAAGTGTCATTATAATAATCCTCCCCTGCGGCCTTTTTGGCCTCTTCTAGAAGCGCTCTGTTGGCCTCTATAGCGGCTTTTGTTTCGTCACCTACCTTACCACCCTTTGGCGATTCAGAACGCTTCAGAAAGGGCATTTGCGGCACTCTATGAAAGTGTTCGGACTCACATTGGGGGCAACAATCTTCGTCGTCGGTCATTCCATGATAAATCTCAAAATGACCAGAACAAGTTTGGCATTGATAAATGTATTTCGGCATCACTGGGCGCTCGTTTGAATGTCATGTTTATCCTGTTCATTGACTTCAACAATTGGGGGGTTTATAACTACCAATTTTTGACTATCGTCTATTTGAATTTCGAATGCTGTCAGAACTGGAACAATATCCGTTTGGTCCATCAATGATTTTTGGAGCGCCATCATAATTGCTCCTACGGCTTGAGTTGATAATGTATAATTCATTTTATTTCTCCTTTTCTATCTGTTTGTTATAAAATTGAATGTCTTGCTTATAGAGATTTTCTATAAGTCCTACCAAGCGGGGATCACTATTTAAAAAATCTTTATAATTCTTTTTGTCATCGATTGGCTTGTAGTTTGTTTTTTTTGTAATCTGCTTCTCAAATAATCTACTCATCTTTTCATTAGTATTCTTTAAGAGCCAGATCTCGTCTAATTTAATTATTTTGTTGTTCTCATCTGTTAAATAAAATAACTGTGGTTCCGCATGGGCATCAAAAAAACCTTTGTGAATTTCTTTAATGAACCCTAAAAATCTTTGAGGTTCCGACTTGATATAATAAAAATCTTTTTCAAGTGTTTTCGGACAATCATGAGTTCTTATTAAAATTTCTAAATAGCCGCTGATAAAGCGGTCAAGAGGCTCACGTATGATAGTTACAACCTTGTTTTCTTGTAATACACTAGGGTTTTGAACGAAATTCTCGGATTCATAAACCCATGGGCATTCTTTCCTAAAAGTGGTACTACTGTTTTTAGGAACAGGAATAAAACAAACCTTTTTCTCTTTCAAAATATAACATAGTCCTTTATCATGATTGTAAGCCATTCTAGTCTCCCTTAATAATCCTGTGGCTATCGCTGTCAAAATGTTGCGTTGAAAATTCAAATAATTCTGTATCCTCCAGCGCTTCCATTTGGTGTCTTAGTCCCGTTGGAATGTGAAAATTATCGCCTGGGCCTAATATTATTTCATCTGCCATTAGGATGCCGTGCTTATACATTATATCTTCATCGGAATATCTTACTAAAATTTTTCCGGATTGAATATAGAAAACCTCATCCTTAATTTTATGATAATGCCAAGAACATTTCTTGCCCTTGACAAAATAAAGCAATTTGCCGCAATATTTATCACAGTTAACAATCCACTTTTCAAAGCCCCAGCCCTTGGGGACAAATTTAATTGGTAAAGAATTTGACATCTTTCACTCCTTTATCGTCTATGTATAGATCACCAGAGGGTTTGCCCAAAAACAATTCGTGATATTTTACGCCCCAGCGCTCTAATTGTTTAACGGTGAAATCATAAAATAATTCATGTGCACGGGCTTGATCGTTATTAAATCTTCCCATCCCTCTGGCTGTAAGAAAAGTAACCTTGTTACCTTCATCATATAGTTTATTTATTAATTTAATCCTGTCCTCGTAGGGCGTCGCTTTTTCATACTTACCCTCTGTTAGAGAACAGATTGTGCCATCAATATCAAAAACATAAGTCATTTTTTCTCCAAAATTTTGGTTGTGGAATAATCCCCAATCCTACTAAAATAAACCATCACCAATGCGTGTTCTCGTCCTATTATTTTCTTTCCTTCCCAATCAGAACCAACCACCATATAAAAGGGCTTTATACTCTTAATATGCTCCACTAACTCTTGATCACTTCCGAAGCCCACAACTCTGTCTACGGCCCTTAAAGACTCTAAGACGCGCTTTCTATCCTCGAATGTGTTAAAAGGGCGAGACGACCCCTTAGTGGCCTTTACACGCTCATCATAGTCAATGCCAACTATCAACTCGTCTCCACAAGACTTAGCATATTCCAGAAGTTCTATGTGTCCTCGATGTAATACATCAAAACACCCGTTTACCCAAACTGTTTTCATATGGTTGCCACTCCTTTTTTTTGAACCACCACTGTTGCACAATGATTAGCAAACTTAAGAGATTCTTCAACATTAGAAGATTCACAATATTTAACGCACATTGCTGCCACGAAAGTATCACCGGCTCCGGAGGTGTCTTTAACTTCCACTAGTGGAACTTCATAAGTCTTATCTTGGTAAAGACACCCGTGGGGGCCCTGCGTTATTATTAATCTTTGATTTATGTCACCATCAATTGAATCTAAAGTTTTTTCATATTCAGAGTTATTGATCTTAATAAATGTAAAGTTTTTACACCAATTTCCCAGGGATTTCTTGGTATCTAAAAAAGTAAGATGATGTTTGGTTGAGATGGCTTGCAAGTCTTCAATAGATAAAAAACCTTTGTCATAATCAGACACAATGACTGCTTTATAATCCCGAAAGGAAATCTGCGATAAATTACACTTACCATAGCCAGCGTCATTCTCATCAAGCCTCATAAACATGTGGTTTGTCCTTTTATCTACAAATCGTGTCTTAGAGATTGATTCCCAATTTTCATTAGTTATTAAATCCGCGGAGGCTCCAAGTGCAACGACATTATTATAAGTATTTTTAGCCATGCCACCATTTTCCACAAGCCCGGACGAATTAAAAACCGGAACTGGTGCCTCAGGACACAGTCTCTTGCAGTATCCATAATGAAAAATGTCTTTACAACTCTCGCCAATAATTAAAATCTTCATCTTGTTAAAAAATTCCTTTGTGTTCTTATTCTTTTGCGCCAATAATTTAACAAATCAGTCATTGTTTCTTCAAAAGGAATCTCCGGAGACCAGCCGGTGTGATTAGTAAATTTGGTGGTGTCGGGAATTTGTAAATCGGCATCTATTGGTCGAAGGCGACTTAAATCAGTTTGAACCTTAAGATCTTTACAGGTAGATAGAGAAATTAAAAAATCCAGCATATCACGTATAGTGCAAGAATAAGCCCCTCCGATGTTATAATATTCACCCGGAATAGGATCGACAGTTACTAGTAAATGATAGGCACGGACAGCGTCTCTAACATCGGCCCACGTTCTCATAGAATCCAGGTTCCCCACATTTATTATAGGCTCTATAACTCCCGCTTCTATCATTGCAATTTGCTTAGCAAAGGTAGATTCCGCAAATACATCCCCTCTTCGGGGCCCCGTATGCGTAAACATTCGAGTTGTCATCACTTTTAAACCGTATGCTTCACCGTAAAATCTTCCCACCAAATCGGTTCCGACCTTAGAGATTGCATAGGGAGATGCTGGGTGAAAAGTAACTTCTTCATGAATGGGAAGATTTTCTTTGCTCACTCTTCCGAAAACCTCCGATGAGGAACAGACATGAATAACAGGATTAAAATTTAACTTTCTAATACTCTCTAAAAGATTCGCAGTTCCAATTATGTTAGTTTGAAGTGTTTCAATTGGAGAAGAGAAAGAAGTTTTCGGATAACTTTGTGCAGCCAAATGGAAAACGTAATCAGGTCTAGAGACACTCACCGCTTCTTGTAAAGAAGGATAATCGTTAAGATCCCCATAAAGTAGATGAACTCTTCGCTTGCTATTGATAATTGGAATAAGATGATTGAGATTTGATAGATCGTCATTCCATCGACAGAGCCCATAGATTTCCCAATCTGTATTTTTTAGTAAGTAATCTACCAAATGAGACCCCACCATACCAGTAATTCCCGTTATAAGACATCTATTCGACATAATCGCCCCATTCATCTCTCATTGACAAGATCGGACTTTTAATTGGCCACCAGAAGCACCATTCAGGATCGTCCCATTTGATAGTAAATTGCTGACCTGCTATAAAATGAGTATTTTGTTTATAATAATAAATCATATTATCTTCCAGCGCCAATACAGAATTGCCTATTCCCGGAGGCAAAAGAAGTTGGTGCTTATTTTGACCGCTAAGGGTAAAAGATTGCCATTGTTTATAAGTTGGAGAGTCAGGGCGATTATCTCCTATCAATGCATATCCTGAACCATTTAACACTGTTACCAATTTGGTTGTGCGTCGATCGCCGTGAAGACCCCTAAGAACCCCTTTCTTTGATATCGAAATATCATCTTGGACAAAATCAATTTGTCGGACTGATGTTGAAAACTTCTCAGAATCATAGATTTCCATATAAGATCCCCTATGATCTTCGAAACGATCTGGGATTATTAACTTTACCTCATGCAATTTGGTATCTATAACTTTCATCAGGAGCCCTTGGTAAAATAGTTGTTTCTTTTCTTATAAAGATCTCGATTTTCCATAAACCACCCAATGGTATCTTTAACCCCTTCGGCAATCGAAGTGCGACACTTAAAGCCATAAGATTCCGCACGGGTGGTGTCCATTAATCGTCGGGCGTCCCCTTTGGGCTTTGAAATGTCCCACTCAATTTCTATAGTAGGATCGTAAGCATCAATAATAGTTTCCGCAATTTCTTTAATAGAGACTCCATCGCCGCTGCCTAAATTGACTGGTTGTGTTACTCCGTTCTCTACCATGTGAATCATTCCCTCGGCACAGTCTCCGGCATAAATAAAATCTCTAATGGGTGTTCCATCTCCCCAGACACTTAAAGGTCTTTCTCCAGATACAACGCGATTTATCAAAGAAGGGATCACCATTGCATTGGCGGGGTCAAAATTGTCCCACTTACCATAAACGTTAGCAGGTCTTACTATTGAAATATTGTCTCGTCCATACTGAATTTTATACGCATCGGCTTGCAATTCTCCAATTCTTTTTGCCCAGCCGGGATGTTTGTCGTTATCAGACGGGAATGTACTCCACACATCATCTTCTTTGAAAACCTCTGCTGGGTGGTAAACTCCGACAGAACTTGTGTAAAGGTACCATTTTATATTACATCGCATCGCCGCTTCCATCATTGCAGTGTTGAACATCAACATGGGAACCATAAAACTGGCTGGTCTTTCTCTGGACATTTTTGGTGAACCCTTTATTCCTATTAAATTAAAAACATATTCCTGTCCTTCACAAGCCATCATACAGTTGCCTAAAATAGTAAGATCTAGTTTGACAAAGTTAACTTCCGAGGGCAGCCCGTCTGGTTCATCTAAAGAAACGACAGTTACTTGACATTTTTTTGCTAGTAACTTGTCTACCAAATAGCGACCTATCATTCCGGTTCCACCGGTAACTAAAACTCGCTTTCCTTCTAAATTATTCTTCATTTACTCTCCAAGTAATTAATTGATAGCCTTCATGAAAAAGACTTCCGAATTTGAATCTTTTATCAAATTCGATTGTTATTATTCCTTCTTTCTCCAACTGTTGCAAATAAGGTTTTAAACCTTCAAGGTAGCCTCTTTTTTGATGAAACTCAATAGCCAATCTATCAAAAGAACTAGAGAGATCATAGTTTTCTATAATAGGCTCTAAATGAAAACAAATCTTTGGCTTTTGATCGATCACATAATCAACAAAGTCAATAAAATTTGTTCCTAATTGTTCTAGAGAACAAGCAGTAAACACGCAACTGTTTTCTTTTATTTTAAAATTATGATCTGGTTTTCTCATGTCGAATAGTCGACCTTCAATCCTATAATTATAATGCTTCGCTAATTCTGATATCAAATCCACAGAACTCTGTACAAAATCCAAACCACATAAGGCTAGATTAGGAATAACAGAAGCATATGTTTCACACAAAAAAAGTAAATTAAAACCGCTGCCGCAGCCAAACTCATAAACATTAGTAATCTCTTCCTCGACAACAAACAAATCATAAATAAAAATTTGTAATAATTTTGAGATGTCTCGTTCAAAATAAGGATTCAGAGGAACCACATAGTCCCCATTGAGCCTCACGGGATTTCTGGTGCGTAAGAACTTAGGAGTAATAGCCTCAAGATCTTTTTTTTCTTTAAAGGCTTCTAGATTTTCTTTCCATCCATTAAACCAGACTTCTTCTCTTTCAGGATCTTTGACGTTTTTTAAATCAGTTTCAATTTTTTCTTTAATTTCGTTAACAAGATCTTCTCTTTCGTTAGAAGTTAATGTTTCATATCTCATATCAAGCGTGTTGTAAAACTGAACAAAACGCGATGAAACCTCTTGAGTTCCGAAAAACAAATTTGTTGCTTCCTCCAAAGAAATAGAATGGATTGGTCTCATAAGCATACTCCTTGACCTCCATCACAAGCAATTACGGCGCCATTGATCAGTGAAGATAAATCTGACGATAAAAAAGTTACTACATTGGCGACCTCTACGGGAGTTCCTAATCTTTGGCGTGGTATTTTTTGAACATGGCGATTAAATTCCCTAGGGTTTTCTTCTCTCAGTTTGGACCAGCCAGTGTCGGGAATATAGATGGGACCTGGTGCGACACAATTAAAAGTAATATTATGAGAGGAATACGATTTGTTTTGAGATAGATTCTTCATTAAAACAGCCTGTGCTGTTTTTGCTATGTTAAACCATGGTCTACCACCAACTTCTTTACCATAAATCGACGTTATCGTCACTACACGGCCCCAATTTTTGTTTATCATGTAAGGTAAGAAAAACTTTGTATAACGCATTGCTGATGTTACATTTTTTTCATAAACCTCACTCCAGACACTCTCATCAGTTTCCAAGATACACTCAGATCCCCAACGGCCGCCTCCTCCAACATTGTTGATTAGAATGTCTACTCCACCAAAATCTTCCGTTATCTGTGTCGTGATCCTCTCAAGATCGGCAACATCACATACATCTCCTACCAAACAAGTGGCATCCAAGTGAAGCGACTGGAATATCTTTCTTATATTATCAACCTTTTCAACATCTCTGCTAAAAACCACAACTCGGCAGCCTGCAGTCGCCAATGACAGAGCAGTGGAGGCTCCTATACCATGAGTACCTCCAGTGACCAATGCGGTTTTTCCAGACAAATCTATTACCACTCCATCTCCCATACATAAAGATGATAGCCTTCCATAAATTTACTACCAAAATTCAATCTTTTTTCTTTCACAATTACAAGTTTACCTTCTTCTTCCAATTGCTGCAAATAAGGTAGCAGGCCTTGTGTATAACCTCTTTTTTTGTGGAATTTTATTTGCAAGTAATCAAACAGATTGTCCGGATCATAGTTTTCCATAGTTGGTTCTATATGAAAACAGACCTTCGGTCTGTTTTCCAACAGATATAAAATAAAGTCTTTGAATTGGCTTCGCAATTGCTCGATGGCGCCGAATGTAAAAACAGCGCTATTTTTTTTAATCTTTCTTCTTCTATCGGGTTTTATCATATCAAATCGAAAACCTTTCAAGTTAATCTTGTAGTGCTTACCTAATTCATTACACAAATCAACAGAACTCTGCACAAAATCGGATCCATAAAAATCAATTTCGGAATCACCCTCTTCTCTTAGGTTTGCCATGGTCATTAAGTTAAAAGAACTCCCACATCCAAATTCATAAACATTTTCAACTGAGTAGTTTTTTATAAACTGATGGTAACAGTAAATCTGAATTAGTTTTGCAAAATCTCTTTCAAAATATGGATTACTCGGTTTAATAAAATTTCCGTTATAACGAACAATTTTGTTCGGCCGAATAAATTTTGGAACTATCTCTTCAATGGCTTTATTCTTTAAGAAATCATCCAAATTTTCTTTCCAACCTTCATACCAAACTTGAGTACGATCAGGGTGGCCTATTATTTGCGTGTCATTTTCCAATTTATGTAAAATTTCTAGAAGAACTTGATCTCTCTCTGATTCCGAAAGGGTCTCATAAGACAAGTCTAAAGTTTCATAAAATTCTCTGAATGTATTGCTAAACTCTCTGTGGTCGCAACCGAAGTTATCTGCTAAATCTAATAAATTAATTTCCATATTGTTTCCTAATGACTATAATATTCGCCGTATTCTACCAAAAGGCTCGGACGCTTCTCACTGATGGCCCTGTTATATGCTTTAACATAAGCAGGGTAAATTTGACTTTTATGTTCCAGCAAGTGAACCTCAGTGTTTGTGAGCATTTGTTCGAAAGCCTTTGTATGATTCTGTGTGTGCTGGACTCCGCTCTCCAATGGTTTGCTGGCTCCGACGGCTGTGCGAATTATAACTCCGCCATTAAAAATCCCTTGAGTCATTGCTTCCAGTTTATCAATGTGATTGACCAATTGATTAGCAGCACATAACACAAAGTCCCACCGTGGAAAGCAGGTTACAGGAATAATGCTTCCTTCCATGGCCATCCCTAAAGACATCCCCATTTGTAATTCTTCAAAAACAGGTGTCTCCCACTTTCTACTATCGTCTATTGTCTGTAGTGTTCGATAGATAGAATTGCCGGTAAAGGCAACGGATTGACCCAAAAATAAAACTTTAGGGTCTTTGGCCAAGAACTCCATGGCTCTCACTATCTCGTCTTTATATGTTAATTCATTTGGCATTACTTCTCCTTTAAAATGAAACCCAAATACCAATTCCATGGTGTGGATAAATTCTTTCATAAGTATAATATATTACTTTATCATTATTGGCCCAATCAGTCTTAACTCCCCATACTTCGTCAGTGGGGGTATCAGTACTTTTGTTATTGTCTTCAACAACAAACTGAATTGGTAAATTGTGATTGATTGCATATTTATAGGCTTCATGAAATATTCCAGTTTCCGAAGTCATATCTCCCACAAAAAGCCACACCCTCTTATTCTCAGGATTACCTGTTCTCTTAAGCGCCTGAGCGACCCCTAAAGCGACCGGAGTTGATCCGCCGACTATAGAGGAGGCATAGAAGTTAGGATTGACGTTATGGGCACTCATGCTCTTCCTAAGGTCTATAATGATGTGTCTTAGGTCGTCTGGATTTACGCCGTGCAATAACGCATGATAGTGATTTCTCCAAGAACTAAAAACCCAATCTTTTTCATCTATATATTGAAAGATTTCCAAGAGTTGCTCTTCGTTGCCACCGGAGAGATGCACTGGGCCTCTGATTGTGGCATTTTCATATCTATCTTTTATATCCAACTCAAAATCCATCAAGTCTTTTTTGGTTAGTTTGGCCTGTCTTACTTGCTTCAGGTGACTGGGTATTTTCATTTTCTCTCCAAAATATTATTTTTAAACCATTCAATTGTTTTTTTGATTCCTTGGTCAAGAGTATGTGATGGTGTCCACCCTAATTCTTCTCGAGCCTTATCAGAAATCAAGGCTAATTTTGTTTTAATGCTGGGTTTTGTTATATCAAAAGTTATGGTAAGATTCTTACCCGAAATAGAAATTATTTTCTCAACAATTTCTTTTACCGAAAATGAATCTCCGTATCCCACATTATAAAGTCCATAACTATTCTGTTGCCTTCGTATCGCCTTGTGTATGAAATCCACCACATCATCCACGTAAAGAAGATCACGCTCTGTGGATCCATCGCCCCAGACTACTATTTCATCTCCTTCGTTCGCTGTCATTACTTTTGTAATTGTTGCTCCAAACATATGAGACTTTTCCAAATCATATTTATCATGAGGGCCATAGGTGTTACTGTGTCTTATAACTGTATGTTTTGTACGTCCCAGCGTAGAATAAAATTCACATAACTTTTCTACATAAACCTTTGTCCAGCCTACGCCAAAATACTTATCGAAAATGCCCTCGTCCAAATAAAGATCTTCTTCTTTAACAGGAGATCTCTCAGGGTTGTACATCACTCCGCAACTCAAAAAGAGAAAATGTTCCACCTTATTATCATAACATGCTTGAAGAATCAACGCATTCATCACAGCGTTGTCGGTAACGTGAAGATAAGGCTTTGTTAATATATCTTTGGACCCCGAAGTGTTTGCTGCTGCTTGAATAACAATATCAAAATGATTTTCTGCAAATAACTTATTGACCTCTTGTTTATTGGTAAGGTCGACCGTCAAGAAATTGTTTTTTTCTATAACGCGCTTGTGAGCGACTAAACAAACATTAAATTCACTAGTTAACTTAGAAAAACGCTCCGCTATATTGGTTCCCATAAAGCCTGTGGCTCCACAAATTAAAATGTTTTTCTTTCTCATTTCTTTCTCCAACTAATTTCCCAATCTTTAAATTCTGCCGCCAGACAATCAATCTTGTAATCCTTGCGTCCACCGGCTATTTCTTGAATTTTGTTTTTCGCAGTGTTACGAATGCCATTTAAACCATGGGTCAATTCAAGATTGTTGCCATCTTTTATTCCTTTGCGGTAATTTGATTCATTATGCCAGATGTGTAAATTCATCTGGGACAAGACTACAATAGCCCTTAACATTTCTGCATCGATTCCTTGTGACTGAGGAAGTAATATATTGATGTCATGGGAAATATCCGCTATTTCTTGCGCATATTCTTCTTTGTGGTCAGGAATAAAAACCTCCTTAAGTTGAACAATAGACAACCTGTCAACTAGTTCAGATAAGGTGGGTAAATATTTTCTTTCATTCACGGTAATACTCTCCAATTGTTTTATTTTTCAATTCTTCGCTTTTATCCTCAACCGAGGCCCAACCATTAATGGAAAGTCTCTCTAATTGAGCATAAGGAGTTACAGGGGGGACAAAATGAAATAATTTAATTTTTTCATTTCTAAAAATAATTCGATTAAATTTTGGAAGAACTTGGCGCATTTCATCCTTTTCTGGTAAATAAAAATTAAAAGTGCCGCCCCAGTCCCAGCACCAATTTTTGCTAGCATAAAAAGTATAACCAACTCCACCAGCATATAAGTCTTTATGAAGTCTAAGGTGGTCTCCTGTTAACATTTTATAGCACAACGGCTTAGTATAAAACTTAACCTCATTTTCTGTTAAATCTTTTAAAAAAGGCCTTACTAGCAAATGAAAAGATCGAAATATAGATAAGTGTTGGTCGACAATGCCTTCGTTTTTCTCAAAACTTGCTTGGTAGTTTTCCTTAATGGTGGGAAAATTAGCAAATTCGGTTTTGAGAAAAGTTTTATAATGCCTATCTCTCACTTGTTCTATGCGTGTATAATCATTTGAAGCCAACATTAACTCACTTAATTGATTTGCAAGGTCTAGTGGCAAGAAATTATCCACAATCCATAACCCGCTTTCATAAAAATCTTTTTTATTAATAAATTCCATAGTTCTAATATAACATATGTCGGTTAAGATGTCAAATTAATTTTAAAAAAATTAATTGTTTTTTTTAAACCTTCTGCAATTGGAGTATGCTTGAATTCATAATTATTTGACATTAGTTTTAATTTTTCAACGCTAATGTTCTTTTTTTTCATCCCGCAATTTTTAGACAAATCTCTTTCTATTTTCGAATAATCAAACTTAAATATCCCACACACCTGCTTGGCGATATCATTAATAGAATAACAACAACCATTACCAACATTGATAACCTCATTATCAAAAGATAAAGTAAACATAATTTTTTCTATCACATCGTCAACATAAATTAACTCTCGAATTTGAGTTCCATCGCCCCAAATGATAAACGGAGAAGTTGTTTGCTGAGATTTATAGCAATTACGGACAAAATCATATAAATAACGATCATCGTCCAAATCAAAATCGGGACCATAGATAGTAGATGGAATCAAATAAAGCCATTTTAAATTAGCCCCCTTAAGAGACTGAAGAGATCTTAACATATTTCTTTTGGTTAGAGAATAAAGTCTGTATTTTTCTTCTGGTTCTTTGAGGAAATAGTTACTCTCAATCATCTCTACCTCTGGGGCATAAGATGCTGTAGTTCCAAAACAAACGAACTTTGCTTGAGGTTGAAAGTTTTTCCAATAAAAAATAATGTTATTGTTAATCAAATTGTTTTTAAAAAACTGATCTGCTTCTCTGTCGGGATGACATTTAGTATAAGCCGCTAAATGAAAAATATACTCAAATTCAATATCGTTATAAATATTTAAATTGGTTTCATCCTCTAAGTTTGCTATTTGAGTATTAGATATAAATATTTTATACCCCAAGGACTCTAGTTTCTTTACCAAATGTCTACCTAAAAAACCAGTTGCACCTGTAACCAAAACATTCATTCGCTCTCCTTTTTATAATTCTCAATAAAACTTCGTAGGTCTTGAATATTTTGTTGCTTTGTGGCGGAATATACATTCATAGGATGTTGTGGGTTACTCCTAGGACTTCCTAATTGCTCTCGGCGTTTTTTGTGTTCATAATAAGTTTCATCTGGATATGCTTTTCCGAATTGAATGTTTAGATGTTCAATAATGAGATCTTTTCGATATTTTCTCCTGAGGACTCCATCTGCAATATGTGTAAGCCACCAATCTCCCCAATCACCATTGAACCAAGGGGGAGAAAAATATCCCACGGTCTCAACCCAATTCTTGTGCAGAACTAAGTGACCAGCCAATTCATGGCAGTGTCCACTTAAATCATTAAAATGTAGCAGCAAGATCCGATCTTCTACTTCTAAAAACGCTTTTTGAACTTCAAGATCCCAATTCTGTGTTTTAAACACCCCGTCGTCACCGATAGCAAGGAACAACTCTCCATCACAATAAGGAAGAGCCTGGTTTGCTAGATCTGAGAAAATAAATTTATTTCTTTCCACTACAACCTTCTTGACATTAAGGGATGCTTTTTGAACCACCTTTGAGAGGTATTCATCACTTTCCACATCGTCATCATCAATAACAAATATTATTTCGATATTTGGAAGATCGTGTGCTGTGGTGTATAAAGAGTGTAACAAACGCGTCACATCCTTGGTTCTTTTACGAGTGGGGCAAATAATACTAATTTTCATAAATTAAATTCCTTTCTTAAATGAGCGCATAGTTGATCATCTTTTGTTGGCTTATATTTTTTAGCAATCTCGTGATTACGTTCAATTGAGGGCAACATCGATCTGTAAAGTTCGGGAGTTAAAGACCCTAAAATAGATTCTAATTCTTCCAGGTTATCAAAAGTTATAATTCCTTTTTCGTCGAAAAAGTCTCCTATATTAGGGCATCCCCAAAAAACAGGGATGGTTCCTAAGGCAAAACAGTCTAGAAGTGCTTCAGTAAATAAATTATCTTCTTTGTTGTTGTGCACAGTAATAGAAAAATAGTAATCCTCGAGGGGATCCGTTTTGCTTTCAAATTTATTAAACGCAAATCCCCACAGGTCGATGTTGTATGGTGACGCAAATTTATTTGTAATCTCAAAACGAAACTTGTGGCCCGGTGTTGTTGTTTTAGACGAGGCTATTAAGGAAACTAATTTGGATTTTTCTTTTATTCCCCAGTCTTTTTCGGCAACACGAGTTTCCATTACCGGCATTAACTTGCATTTATCATACTTGTCTATCAATTCTTGGTCCCAAGTAACAACTAAATCAAACAAATCGATGTTTTGTTCAACCCCTTTATAAGCAAACTGGTGGATGTTACGAGGTTCACATATCCATGCAACCTTGTAAGTAGATTTAACATTCTCAATGACACTACGATTGGTTAGGATATGATCAGTGAACACCGTTATTCCATCAAATTCCGCTATTGTCTCGAGATAAGCAATGTTCTTGGGCTTTCCCCACACATCAGTTCCATTTGCTGAAATGTATCCCCACAATTGCTTAGTGTGCGAGAAGCACCTATCAAATAAATTAACCACTAATCTATTTTTGTTGTACACATGATGATATTCCTTCCAGCCAGTTCGTGATGATTCATTGTCCGGCATTTGCGATGGATCAAAATCATATCCTCCTAATTCATGAAAACTAGGAATATGTCCGTTGTTCCAAACTCCCCATTGTAGATCCGATTCCTTAAACAATTTTAACTCTACCATCTCTTTGATTGTTTCACAATCAATTCCCAAAACATTAACTTTTCCTGGATTTTGTCTTGAGACTGCTCCTTTGTGTATCCAATAAGTGGGAAAATTTTTATAAGTTCGATCCCCAAAGGCCATAACATGATAATCCATAGAGTTGCTATAACGAGAACCGTTAACTTCGAAATCCCACGGCGATGATGTTTTTTCCAAAATTTTCATCAAATATTTCTTGTTCCATACTGATGGCTGTGTCGAAATACGATATTCCATGAATCGATCTTTGCTCAACAAATTAAGGGAAGATAATTTTTTGATTATAGTATAAACACCAAATGAAAAGGTATCATATGTTAAATCAAACCGGCCGATTTTTGGGTTTTTAGAAAAAAGATTTAAAATTTTATTGATTAAAGGAACGTTAGGCTTGCTAGTAGGGAAAAAATCTTCTAAAATTAAAATAACTTCTGTGTCTTCAATTGATCGGAGATGTTGAAGTAAATACTTCGACCACCCATGAGATTTGCCAATTTGCTCAGGGGCGATTGAAACAAAATTCATTTTGGGGCTTATCTCAAAATCTGGTTTTTTAAAGCCGACGACATCAATTTGAGTATCTTGTGGCCAGTATTTATCAAACAAATAAGACGACATCTTTAAAGTATAAAGATTTTCATCACATATTGTCATTACGATTTTTGGTAGACTCATATTAACTCCATAATCTCGGGGATGGTAAATCTTATAGCCTCTTCAGATGAGGGCCCATCTCTTAAAATCTTTTCATGTTTATTTTCTCCAGGCTGGAGTCCTATGGTTTCAACTTCAGGTCGAGATCCCTTGGAATATTTTAAAATCATGGCTTCTAGCAAGTCCCCCATAGACATCGATTTCATAAGGGGACAGTAGGGCTTACTACTCAATGCATAATTCAAGCACTCAAAGATTAATTCTATGGCCTCTGATACAGTCCAAAAAAATCTGGTGGCTTCTGGGTCTGTTATTATAACTTTTTTATTTTCTTGGATAAGTTTTTTCCACTTACACAAAACTGACCCAGTTGAATAGAGAACATTTCCGTAACGAACCACTCGATATTTAGTCTCTTCATTCACCAACTCAAATTGAGAAAACAGTTCTTCAACCAAATATTTAGTAGCACCATAAACGCCATTTATTTTCGCGGCCTTATCTGTGCTCGTGGTAATAATGAACTCTGGTTTTAATTCAACGGAGCATTCTAAAATATTCAGTGAACCAATCAAATTTGACTTGATGCATTCACGAGAAAACTTTTCAGCCAAACCAACATGTTTAAATGCTGCCAAATGAAAGATCCAATCTTTTCCTTTCATTGCCTGATGAACTTCAAATTTATCAGAAATGTCTCCTGTTATAATCTTTATGCACGGGTGTTCTTGTTTTACTTCTATCAATTTACCTTCATCTCTTGCAAAAATAGAAATATTACTAAAGTTTTCATCTATCAAAAACTTAACCAATTCAGTGCCGAGGAAACCACTTCCTCCAAAAATTAAAATGTGCTTATTCTTATCTAACAATTCTATCATATTTTTCTCTTGTTCTAATTTGATGTTCTACTGTCATCTGCAATCTGTTATCTTTTTTATGATCATTTAACTCATTCAAATCGTTCCATATATACAAGATTTCCTGCAAATAATAGGAATGATCCCCTGACATTTCCAACATAGGGAACATAATGGCCAGATCACCTGTTATGGTAAAAAATTCACCAGAATCATCTTTAAAATCTTTATCTTGGATACTCTTAAACAAAAAAGATTTAAATGTTCTTAGGTGAGAGGTACACCACTTATAATTTCTATAATCAGAGTTTGCAATGATACTTTCGGGAATTTGAGAAGCAAACTTCCCCTCTTGGCGATTAGACAAATTAATATAACTACCATAAGTCAGCCAACAATTTGGATTAGAATATGCCTTATCGAGGGTTGTAAGAACATTTTTGTTTGCTAAAAAATCATCACCATCTAAAATAACAATAATGTCTTCTTCCTCGGTGTGACCCCAACACGAGTCATAAATGTTCTTTAAAGAAAACTTTTTATCTTTATTATCAACAATGACAAATTTGTCATTGTTTCCGACTAATTTTCTACAAATCTCCAGTGAGTCATCTGTCGACATATCATTAGCCAGAATACACTGGTAATTATCATAATCTTGAAGCAGAACAGATTTTATAGTTTTTCCTATCCACTTTTCAACATTATAAAACGGAACTATAATTTTAAAACAATTATTCATTCATCACCTCTATAACTTTATTACATACCTCATCTCTTTTATTTTTCATGATCGTAATAAGGTCTTTTCCTTTGGTCTTGAACCAAGGTTCGTAAGATGCTCCTACATTTTTATTAATAAGAACTTTCATATTCATCATTCGAGCCTCAACAACTATCCTAGAAAGTGTTTCCGGGGTTTGAGGAAAAAAAATCAACTTGTTATTATTCCCTAGCATTTCTAAAAACGTATAGTAATTTGGGGAACTGACTAACTCGTACTGTTGTTTTTTAGCCTCACAATATCTCACAGCATCGAAAGTATTTTTATGCAGAGTTCTAGAATCCAAAACAGAAAAGGCATCTTTCTTTTGTTTGTCACATAATTGCTCTAGAATCTCCAGAGACTCCAGAGACCATAGGTTTCCCGATACATTCCACAAATTAGACAAACCTAAATTAGATTTAATTATTTTTTCATGAAATGATGATTGACAAAAAATCTTTTTCGCATTTTCATAAAACTCAACATTGATAAGATCCTCTAGGGGCGCTTTGAAGTTGGGATAAACAGCGGGGTTTCTAGAAGTAACATATTTGTGATCGTGTTCATAAAGCATGTAAGAGCACTTATGTGTTATAAAATCCTTGTGAGGACTTTTCAGTCCGATAAAATTAGAAATTATAAAAAAATTATTTATGTTCTCTGTTAAGAAATCCAAAGAAACATCTACAGTTTTGCACTTAACCACAGTATAACCTTTATTATCAAGTAACTGGACCAGTTCTTCATCATTAATTTCACAACCTCCTCTAATTTCACTAAAAAAGAAATCGGAGATATAAACTATTTTACTCATGCTCTTCGATTTCATCTTCCAATTCATCCAGCCAATCATCTAAATTAATTTCTGGTCCATATATGGACTCCACAAAACCAGCATATAGAACTTCATCGCTAAATTTCTCTTCGATTAGTGGAACTAGAGAATCCGCCGTGGACTTTGCCTTATCCCATTGTTTATATGTCTTTCGCAAAGTCATTTTATAAGACCCTTGGTCAGCGAAAGCCCATTGGGATTCCGCATCCAAAACACCCTCCCATCGCGCTGTTGGCTGAATGGGTTTTAGTTGAAATTTAACACTCTGGAAATAAGACTTGTTGTCATGTACTAAAAAATCAGTCTGTCCACTCCAGCCAATTGTTATAATTGGTAAACCTTCTCTGGCTGCTTCAAACAAAGGGAGTCCGAAACCTTCTCCGTGAGCAATATTAATCATTGCTTTAATTTTTGGATGAGTATAAAGATAGGTCATTTGCCCAGCAGAAAGATCTCCATGGAGTAATGAAACCCGACATTTTCTATTTGGATAGGAAGCCAGCATCACCTTTAACTGTGCTTCTGTTGCTCCGAGGTCCATTCTAGAATTCGATCGAGTGTTTGTTTTTACAATTAGTCCAACGTCTTGATCAATAAATTCTTCGACCCACCATTTAATAGCATTATCAAAATTCTTCCGTGGTCCCATTTGAGACACAATTAAAAAATTAAAATCATTAGTTGGCTCAAAACCCCCAATTGGAGAAGGATCTTCTCGAGAGGTTTTTTCGAACACAACATCAATCGGAGTTTCAAGCCTATAAGGTTGAGACTCTCCTTCGAATGAGGTCTTGGCGTTAACTACTGTTTTTTCATAAGTTTTTTTAGCATGAGTAGACACTACCAAAATTTTGTCTACCTCTTCATTTCCTTTTTGGAGCCATGCTGGTGCCACGCGATCTGTTTCGATCCCTGCAGTATATCCAATGTTGATAGGGCATATCTTTTCAAACTCATTAGGGATTGTAATTTGCAAACTTATATCTGGTTTTAATTCTTTTTGCTGCAGCAATACTTGAGTTTGAGTTATCCGACTATCCATCCATCTCCGCAATTCATTGTCTTGCCAGATCCAGCCGGTTTGACCCCACGGTATAGGTTGCAGGTAAATGTCAAATAGATCTTCTCGAGATCTAAGAGCGCGCAGTGCAAATCGAGATTGTTCACCATATCCCGATTGACTAAGGCACGGTGCCCTCACAAAAATTTTCTTTCTCACGCTATCTCCTTAAAAGTAATTCCGTTATATTTTTTTCTTGTATTCCACGATCCACATTCTTCATGAACTTTTTCCATAAAATCTACCCACGAAGAATTAAAATCATCAAAATTATAATTCTTTATTACATGCTCTCGGCCTTTTAGTCCCAGTTCTCGGCGACCCTCTGGCCCTAATTCATACATTTTAGTTAAAGCCGCATGAACTTGCTCTTCTGAAATTCTGTCTTCATAGATATAAGGAACCTCTTGAGATCCTATAATAGATTTGGAAACAGGGAAAAGAGGGACCCCAAATGTCTCACCTTCACCAACAACTTGTTCTTGCAAGCCTCCGGTCATTGTGGCTATAATGGGAGTTCCACAAGATAATGACTCAAGCGTGGCCAAGCCAAAGCCCTCAGCATCCGATACATTAATAGTAATATCTGCCATCTGATAAAAAGTAGGCATCATATTTATGGGCGCTTTATTCGTAGAAAACAACACTTGCCTATTTACAAGCCCAAGGTGATCGGCTATATGAGTCAAATCCTGTCCGTGGACATCCTTGGGGTCAGTATGCATAATTAGTTGCGCTTTTTCATGCATATCGTTGGCATCTAACCATGTTTTCCACCACCATATAAGAGAACCAGACTGTTTTCTCCTTGCATTTCTATTGTTCCAAAAAACAATAAATTTATCCTGATCTATGGCCTCAAGATTATTCTCTCGAAGTTCCTTTTTCATTTCTGGAGTGACAGGAGCAAACATCTGCCCGTCTACTGCATGTGGCAAATATGCCGACTTGACATCTGGTGATACATTCTTAACGATGTCATCCGTTAATTTAGAAATGGATAAGATATAATCATTAGAGTCATAAAATCTTTTATTAAACTTGGGATAAGGATAATTATCCCACACATGATAATAAACCAAGGGACAAAGCGCTCGAACCTCATTCTCCATAGCCCAGAGCCAACCCCAGAAACGTGGGTCAGTCATCATCCAAACAATATCAGGCTTTTCATTTCTCAGCACCGACCTGATTAATTCCGGTGAGCCATAACCATCAACTGGTACAACTTTCCAATCCTCTCCAAAACCCTCGACCAGAACTGGTCTGTAGTCTTGATGTTTAATAGCGCCACCTAATGACAAAACTGTAAATTTCCCTGTCTTGAGCAGGGCTTGGCAAATGTAATTAGTTTGAGTACCGACTCCCGAGGGGCTTAGCGGATGATCCCCCAACGTTAAAACTTTAATCTTTTTAGACATACCTATCCTTATTGTTTTTTTGTTTATCTATAATATAACACACAAATAATACGTTGTCAAGAAAAAAAATAATTTTTTTTATTTTTATATGGAATCGAAATAGATGACTCCGCTCACAACGGCTACTGACAAAGCGAGCCCAAGCATTATTTTTAAGAAATCGGCGACAAGCATTGGGAAGATGACACTTATTTCTTTTCCTTGATTAAATGTGCGATAGACGGCCAATTCACGTCCTGCAAGTAACCCTACGAAGACCCAAGTGGTAGACATGGGGATCGCACTATGGATCTTAAAATACCACAATACCAGCGCATAGAACAAGTCTATCAAACAAGCGGATCTTATAAAACGAGTTCCACTTTTGGATAGGACAATTTCTTGGATCTTTCCTCCGCGATTGTAGAAAAGGCTGCCAAGGCCCATTACAAGCACCCCAATCACCCCAAGCATCATTGACAAGGGGACATC
>TARA_R110002110_G_scaffold415802_1_pt1 | contig 25596 bp, 17 predicted proteins | sample TARA_R110002110 | Tara Oceans TARA_R110002110 (sample SAMEA4397330) | marine metagenome | biome: Polar Biome; feature: [SRF] surface water layer (ENVO:00010504); material: water (ENVO:00002006), including particulate matter (ENVO:01000060) such as... | depth 5 m
TTAGGCAGCACCTTTTCTATTTTTACACAAGTATAGGGACATTACCTAGTTCCCTCTTCGCTCATATTACTGTAGAATCTCCAGGGCATTTTAGTGTTGAACTCACCGGGTTTTACTAACTTGTATTAATGATACTTGTATTGATGATATTGGTAATGAAAAAGTCTATACCTACAGAAATATTATTTAAGCGTGATTATCGTCGCAAAGTTTACAATTTAAGGTTTGACCGATTTTGTCCTTTCGTCCCGATTCAGTAATTACCCATGTTCGTATTTGCCAAGGTGGATTATGCCGAACATGCTGCTGATGACCACATTCCAATTCAGCAACCCAATCTCCTTTTTCGTCCTGATGGAAACCAACAATGGCTCGGTTCATTGATTTTTTTGTTCTTCAATTACTTTAGTAAGATTCAGGTTTTGAATAGCACTTATGGCAGCTTCAATCGCTCCTTCAGCACACAGTCCGCTTATGGAGGCATCCGTAAAACCTTCTTTTGCTGCTTTAATACAAGCTTCGCGTATTATTTCCGCCTCGCTTGGTCGTAATGATTTTTTACTGTTGGATTCCATAGAACTGGGATTAAAAGGAAAGTTGTTAACGAGTAATAGTAATAAAAAGATGGAATAAACCCGAAATGAAAAGTAAAGAAGTATTTTGGATATTGGTTGATATAAAAAAAGCCCTGCTGTTAGGCAGGGCTTTTAATTTTAGACTATTTTTATCTGATTACTTAATTAATGTCATTCGTTTTGATTGAACAAATTTCCCGGACATTATTCGGTAGATATACACACCACTTGCTAAGTTGCTAGCATCAAAAGTTACGGAATGCTCTCCCGAACCTAATCTATTATTTACTAAAGTAGTCACTAATTGACCGGTAATAGTAAATACATCAAGTCTTACATCTCCAGCTTGTGGAAGAGTAAACTGGATAGTAGATGAAGGGTTGAAAGGGTTTGGATAATTTTGTTCGAGCTTGAATGTTAACGGTAGTTCTTCTGGCTCGTTAGATACAGTAACCATTCTGGTGAATGAAATAAGAAGTATATTTTCAGCCATTATAGTTGTGTCTGAAGCGACAGCCATAACGGTCCATTTAAGATCAATGGTTTCTCCTTCAAGTACACCTAGATCATTAAGGGTTGAATCTATATCTGCATAGGTTCCGGTTAACATATTTGCTGAGCCTTCATCATCAGAAGGAATAGAGAACAGAGGAGTAGAAAAATCTGCTCCAGCTGAGTCAAGCAAAAATACGTAACTAACTTCTACATTGGATGTAGCTTCTTCCCAAGTGAATGTTAACTCAGTTTCAGCACCAGTTCCTAAATCGAAACTAGAATCATCAACAGGAGTTAACACGCTGAAAGCTTCAATAGTGATGTCAATCATTAATTCAACATCACCTTCAAAAGCTCCTTTGTATGGCGCTGTTGAACTTCTGGTTGTACCATCAATATCAGTTGTAACTGACGCGATAGGTATTCCTGCAAGTTCATTGTTACCAATAGAACTTCCTGTTAATCTAAGATCTGTACCAGATACAAAATTTACTTCTGAATCTGTCGAAAGATTGTCTAATCCTAAAGAATCAGAGAATGCAGAAAGTGTAGCATAAACTTCGTCATCATAATTTGCAACAAATGCACCAGCACTAACAACGATGTTGTTTGAGTTAGTAAATAGTGTATTGCCATCCCAATCATAAACATAAGAACTTGAACCGTCTTGTGTATTTACGAAAATATTGTTGAAAGCTTGAACAGTGGCACTTTCAGAACCAGAAGCTGAACGAGATATAGCGGCAAGGATACCGGTTTGTCCATTATCAGTAAAGTTTACAGAGTTATGTAAGAACTGGAAATTGGCTGTACTCGCACTTCCATTATGATTGAAAGCAATAAAGCTATTATTTGTACCTGTACCAGCAAAACCCGCATTCGAGAACGTATTATTTGCAACTTCAACTGTTTCAACCAAACTATTGGTAGCATTTAAACCAATGTAAGTTCTGTCTTCAGTGCCTGCAGCATCGGCAAATACTATTTCATTACTTGTGAAAGTAAATGCATCGATTGGTGTATTTAGGTTTACAACTTGATTATCTCCGGTTTCTGATCCATAAGAGAAGATTTTGTTACCCGAAATAGTCGTGTTGATGTGGGTTTGGCTGCGAAAGAAACTCCGACCTACGTGTGCTTCTCCATCAAGCAAAGAAACGTTGAGATGGAAAAATTCGGCATTGCTTGTAGAGCCAAATAACCAAAAAGCATCACGGAAAGGTTTGTCAGAAGTTCCAATTTTAACGTTTTTAAAAGTTACATTTTCTGCTCGCCCTGTTTCAGTACTAGCTTCTCTTCTGTTGATAAGTACAGCATAAGTATCTAACCCATTATCATCAGCATAAGTAAGGTTAATATTTTTTACATCAACAAAGCGATTATAACTCATCAGTTTCAGTAAACCGCCGCCTGTTCCGGATTTTTCAAAAGTAAGATCACGTGTGTCAGTTCCATTATTAGAGCCATCAATAGTTATATATCTGGTATCCACAAAACGGAAATCATTTACTTGAACTGTAACTTGTTTTCCGGCAGCTGGTTTAATGGTAAGATTGTTTACTTCTGTGAAATCATCTCTATTTAATCTTAATACAGTGTTTTCAACAAGATTTTCATCAATTATAAAGGTGGTTTCTCCGGAAATTCCGTATTCATTAACAAAATTAATAGCTGCAGCTAATGAATCGAATCCTTGATCATTTGTTCCTTTAGGAATAAAATATTCACCAGCTAATGGTGGCAGTGGAGTACTTAAACCAAGATTAGAAAAATCATCTGCATCTTTCACAATCCACTCTGAAGAAGCTTCGTCTGTTCCTGCAGAAAGATTCCAGTCCGTATTTCCAACAATAACAGTACTTTTCCTAAGTAAGGTCTGTTCGTTAGTTGCACCAACAACACCTGCTACATCCCATGATGATCCCGGATCAATTCCTAATATTCCTATTACATCAACTATAGCCCAAGTTTCATTTTGGTTTTCTACTAAAGCTAAAGCATCATCGCCATTATAGAATGTAATTTCATCTGTGGTATCTGCCAAGGCAAGAATAGCCGCATCTGCACTTGGGTTTGCAATTATATAAAACTCGCCAGTAGCCAAAGAGCCTGATAAATTTAGAGTATCTTGCCATGTAGCACTCCCATTATTTGCACGGTACATTCTGAAATTGCTCAAATCTACTGTAGAACCTGAACCATTATAAATTTCAATGGCTTTATTGCTACCTGAACCTTCAATATACTCTGAGATGAATACACTAGATGGTTCAGCTTCAACTGGAGGTGCTGCATTAGTGAAAGTGGCAAAACCATTTACACCTTCAAGAGTGTAAAGATTAAAACTCCCGTCTTCATTCACCATTACTTTGCCTTCTCCATAGATAGAACTGAATGTATCTGTATCATCACCTAAAAGCGATGTCTGGAAAGTTAGTTCTGGAGTAGACGTTGTGGTAACATCAAAAATAGAAATACGACCCGTTTTAGCTCCACTACCTACACCTTCTGGTCTGTATGTATATACAGATAGATAAGTTTTTTCATTTGCTTCAAAAAGGTCAAGTCCATTTCTAGAGCTTGAAGACAATTGGCTTCCAGTGATGAAAGCACCAGTATTACCATAACGAGCTGGAGCAGATGAGTTACCTGCGATATAGAAATCAGAAGTACGTCCGATATCAAAAGGTACTACATCGGCATTTGTTCCTATTACATCTTGATCTCCTGAAAGGGTAATTGTTTCAACACTCCAATCTGTACCTTGATTTGCAGTTGTAGCAACATAGATAATACCTGGATCTGTTCCAGCAGCTGGCATCCAAACTTCAACGGTATTATCAGTAAGAGAGCCAACTACAGAGATTTTATCTCCAATACGATGACCTGCTGAAGTAAAGAAAGTAAGTGAATCAGTATAGGTTCCTCCCTCTGTATTCCACCAGTATAATCTGAATGGATTTACATTAACGATAGCGGTATCACTAGCATTAACAGTTAGGTTGCCAAGAAATAAAGCTCCATCATCTGAGAAAGCTAAATCGTTCATTGCATAGGTACCACCAGAAACTCCTGTTAAATCGTATGGAGTTGTTAGAGTAACATCTACTCCTGTAGTAGCATTTAATACTCTAATTTCGGTGTTAGCACGGTCTGCAGCATAAAGGTTCGGACCATTAATATCCATTCCTCTAACCCAGCCCACAGTATACCATGATGGTAGCCCTACTTCTGCACCAGTTCGTGCAGAACGCTCCCAAAGGGTATTTAGCTCTTGTGCTTGTACCGAGAAAATGCCCCCCATAGTTAATAATAAAACTGCTGTTGTTCTAAGCAGTAAATTTTGTAAATGTTTTTTCATGCGATTATATATTTAGTTATTAGAAATAGTATCATGTAATAACGCTATATATTCTGTAATTTCGTAATTGTGTACATTATGTATCTTTAAGATCTTTTTAGGCAATTATTTTAGGTTGTTTGAACCCATAAAAATTGATTTAAAACTGGGATATTCAATTCTTATTCATGGCTAGTGTATTGTCAGGCATCACTTTGTGGGAACTCAGGTTACAAAGATGAATTAGAAAAGCTGTGTCACATCTATTGGAATGAGGAACAGATCGATGGACTTAATGCTTGGCTGAAAGCGAGAAATAAAAACGTTCTCAAGTCAGACAAGGGGTTGCAACCCCTTGTTGAGAAGGTGGAGTTATTTTTAGCCTAAGTTAGAATTTGCCGAGGGCATCACTTTGTGGGAACTCAGAGTGTTAGGTTTTTAGGCTATTGTAATTTTTCGTAAACCATTTAGTTTAAAACCTGACAGTTATACGACCTCTGAATAGTGACTTTACCCTAGACTAATCAAACAGCTTTCTTAATCAAATTCAGGTTTTAAGTAAAACCCCGCTCACCGTAACCAAAAATATCCGTGAATTATCTGACATCTACAATCCTGAGTATTCTTTACGTTAGCTGTTTTACATAAAATCGGCTTTTGTAGACTTCGTCTTTCCCATTTGCCTCCTTCCCCAAACCTTATCATATTCTTCGGTCAACTAACTATATCAAAATGATGAAAAAGCTCGCATTTCTATTCCTCATTCTACTATTCCTAATTCCTAATGTTTTAGCTCAAAATGGCTATCCTGAAATTCTTTCCATGAAAGAACGGGCTGAAGTTATTGACGATTTGTTGGAAGACAAGATCAAAACGGAGCTTCCTGATTTAATGCGAAATGCAGGAATTGATATGTGGGTGGTAGTTTCGAGGGAATACAACGAAGATCCGGTGATTGAGACCTTGCTCCCCGCTACGTGGTTGGCTGCAAGACGAAGAACAATTTTGGTAATGTACGATCAAGGAGAAGGCAAGGGTATAGAAACCTTAGCAGTTGCCAGATATGATGTAGGAACTACTTTTAAGAAAGCCTGGGATAAAGAGAAAGAACCCAATCAATGGAAACGACTCAAAGAAATTATCGAAGAAAGAGATCCTGAGAAAATCGGAGTTAATCAAAGTAAAGATTGGGGATTGGCTGATGGAATTGTTGCAACCGATTTGGAAGAGATGAAAGCTGCGATCGGTAAAAAGTACTCAGATCGTGTAGTTTCAGCTGAGAAATTGGCAGTGGGATGGTTAGAAACCCGTTCAGCTAAAGAGATGACGATTTATCCTCAAATAGTAAGAATTGCGCACAAAATTATTAAACAAGGGTTTTCAGATGAAGTGATTCAGCCGGGAGTTACAACTACAGAAGATCTTGTTTGGTGGTTCAGAGAAAAAATTAGAGAACTAAAATTAATTACCTGGTTTCATCCAAGCGTATCCATTCAACGAGCCGATCCTGAATCATTCGATCACCTCAGATCATTTTCCAGCCGACCGGATAACAACGTAATTATGCCCGGAGATTTACTTCATGTAGATTTCGGAATTACTTATCTAAGATTGAATACTGATACCCAGCAGCATGCTTATATATTAAGACCGGAAGAAACCAAAGTTCCGGATTACTTAAAAAAGGCGTTCGATAATGGAAATCGCCTTCAGGATATCTTTACAAATAACTTCAAAGAAGGTCGAACAGGAAATGAGGTACTCAAAATGTCTCGTGAACAATCCATTGCAGAAGAAATTAAACCAAGTATCTACACACACCCAATTGGGTATCACGGCCATGCTGCAGGGACAACTTTAGGAATGTGGGATTCTCAAGGCGGCGTTCCCGGAAGCGGAGATTATCCGCTACATTTGAACACCGCTTACTCCATCGAATTAAATGCAGCTACTTTTATTAAAGAATGGGGCAAAGAAATTCGCATTATGCTCGAAGAAGACGCTTTCTTTGATAAAACCGGTGTTTGGTATATTGATGGAAGGCAGAAAGAAATAATGATGATTCCAATAATTCCAGCTAAACAATAGTTTATTGATATGCAGCTCCATAATCTCCAAGAAAAAATCTTTCACGCTCGATCTCTCTCGAATCCGATTCCTGAATTAGGAACTGATATTGTCCAGTTGCTAAAAAATGGAATCGGAAATAATGATCTGTTCTTGATCTATCGGGATTCCAAAGAGGAACGAATAGAGCTCACGTACAGAGAATTTTATGATTCTGTGTTAGATACGGCTCGATTTTTTCAACGTGAAGGACTAGAAGTCGGAGATAAGATCGCCACTATTTCTCATAACCATTGGCATACTGTTGTTCAATACTTTGCTGCTTGGTTTTGTGGATTGGTTGTAGTTCCTGTGAATTTAAGCGAAGACGATCAACGTATCGAATATATCTTTGAAAACGCTGGAGTAAAACTTGCTCTGGTAAGAGAAGATTATGTATCAAGAATACATGGAATTATCGATGCTAATGAAAAACTTTCATCAATAAAAATAATTGAATGCGAAAAAGATTTGAATTCGTTTTCATCGGAATCAGGTGACTTAAAAGAACCGCAGTTCGATTCAGAAATAGATGCATTAATCGTGTTTACTTCCGGCACTACGGGCAATCCAAAGGGTGTGGTTTTAAGCCAACGTAATTTATTGGAAGATGCCAGGGCTATCAGCGAGTGGCACTATAATACGTCAGAAACAAGAATGATGTGTGTGTTACCCATTCATCATGTAAATGGAACAGTCGTAACTTTATTAACGCCTTTTTTTGCAGGCGGATCTGTAGTACTGAACGAGAAATTTCAGGTCGATCAGTTCTTTCCAATTATTAAGGAAGAAAAAGTAGAAATTGTAAGTGTGGTACCAACCCTGCTTCAGTATTTAACCAGCTATTATAGAGATAAGAGATCGTACGAACTAGAAAATTTCAGCCATATTATTTGCGGGGCAGGCCCACTTACCGTAAACGTGGCTAAGAATTTCGAGGAGAGGTTCGGTAAAAGAATTATTCACGGATACGGCCTTTCTGAAACCACCTGTTATTCTTGTTTTCTGCCACTTGCCATCAACGACAAAATTCACAACAAATGGATGCAGGATTTTGGCTATCCAAGTATAGGAATGGCAATCCCTGCAAACGAAATGGACATACATGATGAAAATGGAAATTCACTAAAAGAAGGAGAACGAGGAGAGATTGTAATTCGAGGTGTAAATGTAATGAAAGGGTATTTTAATAATCCGGCAGCTAATGAAAGTGCTTTTAAAAACGGATGGTTTAGAAGCGGTGATGAAGGATTTTTTCAGAAAGACGAACACGGAAATGCTTTTTACTTTATCACAGGAAGAATTAAAGAATTGATTATTCGGGGCGGAATTAACTTTGCTCCGCTGGAAATTGATGAGGTCATAAATAAAGCACCCGGAGTTAAGGCGGGAATCGCCGTTGGTTTTGAAAATGATTGGTACGGTGAAGAAGTAGGAGCTTATGTGCAGTTACATAAAGGAATGAAGGAAGATGCAGAATCAATTATTAACTATTGTAAAGAACATCTTCCACATTCTAAAACACCAAAAGTGGTTGTATTTGGAAACGAAATTCCTGTTACCTCGACCGGAAAATATCAGCGCAGAAAAGTGGCTCATTTATTTAAAGAATGGAAAGAAGTTCAGTTTAGGAAGAGTTAGGAAAATACTTATACCAGTTAGGTAATTCACTTACGAAATATTCTATTCCTAAGAATTGATACAGTTCCTACTCCTCCTCAAAATCTCGAGAAAATCGTATAAAATATCGACCATTAGAATAATTGGCGAAACAAGAACGTATTGAAATCGACGGCTCTGTAGGAGCAATCATTACATTCGGGTTGATTCGTGAATATGCAACTTATCTGCGAAGACCTTTTGTAATGATTAGTCGATGTAATGAAGTTCTCGCCAATAATTCTCGTCGAGAGCTTTTTCCGAAGGAATGCCTATGGCATGGTACTTTTGGCGGTTCAAAAGTACATGATAAAAGATTTGAAGAAAATCTCCAGGGTTGGCTAAGAACAAGGTTACCTATTTTTGTCTTGTCCGAAGGACTCCTACGGAGATACAAAAGTAGCAGAAGATCAAGACTAAGTATTTAAGACGGGTTCACTGATCCTCAGCTGAATAATTCTAAAGGTCTTGGTTCATGCAGAGAAAACTCAACATTCCTCACCAGAAAGAATTATCCCTCCTTTGGAGGCGCTTTTAGATCAGGTTCACTATTCCGCCTTAAATACTAAGGTCGAATTAGCCTTCAGATAAAATCACCTTTCCAATTGCCCGTACTTTTCCTATAATTCATTGAAAATAAATTGATTTAGAATTGAAGAACTGATTTCCATATATGCCACTATTCCAAAACGCGGTACTGAATAAATATCTCTCTGGGGTGGATGAGAAAAAAGTAGAAGAAGCTTGGGGAAAATTCACAGAGCACTTCCATAATCGGGAGATACAGGAGAATATCCGAAACTCCAAAGAAGAAGAATATCAGGAAGGATTTCTAGAACATCTATTTGTTAATGCTCTTGGCTATACCAAAAAACCATCTCCGAATTATAATTTGGTGATGGAACAGAAAAACCTCAACGATTCAAAAAAAGCAGATGGTGCACTTTTGGATGGCGAGAAAGTCCGAGGAGTAATTGAGCTCAAGGGCACCGAAACCACCGATCTCGGAAAAGTGGAAACACAGGCCTTCGGATATAAGAACAAACAGCCCGATGCCCTCTACGTCATTATCTCCAACTTCGAGAAGTTACGGTTCTATATCGACAATGCGGTAGACTTCCTAGAGTTCAATCTCTTTCAGCTTACCAAAGAGGAATTCAAGCTGCTGTGGCTGTGTCTTGGGTATTCCAATTTTGCAAAAGGACTGCCGAAGAAGATCAAAGACGCTTCCCTCACTGAAGAAGAAAATGTTACCAAGAAGCTGTACAAAGATTATTCAGAATTTAAGCATGCGGTGTTTGAAAGCATCAAAAAGCACAACCCGGAATACGATAAGCTACTGCTGTTCAAGAAAACACAGAAACTGCTGGATCGGTTTTTATTCATCTTTTTTGCTGAAGACCGGCTGTTGCTTCCGCCCAATTCCATCCGCGAGATCATTAAGCAGTGGATGGACTTGCGGGATAAGTACGATGAATACGTTCCACTGTACGATCGTTTTAAGAAATACTTCGGGTATATGAATGAAGGCCACAAGGGAAAAAACCACGAGATATTTGCCTACAACGGAGGACTTTTTGTCGAAGACGAGGTGCTAGATAACCTTAAAATTGATGACGAATTGCTATATAAGCATACTATGCAGCTCAGTAATTATGATTTTGACTCGGAAGTAGATGTAAACATCCTCGGGCATATTTTTGAGCATTCGCTGAACGAGATCGAAGAAATTACAGCCGAGCTGGAAGGGCAGAAAGTGGATACCTCAAAAACCCGCCGCAAAAAAGACGGAGTTTTTTATACGCCCAAATATATCACAAAGTACATTGTAGAAAATACGGTCGGGAAGTTATGTGAGGAAAAGAAGGCCGAATTGGAAATTGAAGACGAGGACTACCGTCCGAACCGCCAAAAGAAAACCAAGAAGGAATTACTGGGCAAACTGGATCAGTACCGGGAATGGCTGTTGGAATTGACTATTTGTGATCCGGCTTGTGGAAGTGGAGCATTTTTAAATCAGGCACTGGAATTCTTAATTGATGAACATACCTATGTGGATGAACTACAGGCAAAGTTATTGGATCAACCACTGGTAATTCCCGATATCGAGAATCAAATTTTGGAAAACAATTTGTTTGGTGTGGATATAAATGAGGAATCGGTAGAAATTGCCAAGCTTTCTCTATGGTTGCGTACCGCCCAAAAAGGTCGGAAGCTCACCTCACTGAACAACCACATAAAGTGTGGAAACTCGCTGATCGACGACCCCGAAGTGGCTGGCGACAAAGCCTTTAAGTGGGAAAAAGAATTCCCGAATGTATTCCGGCAAAAAGAAAAGCAAGTGTTCCATGTTACATGGGTGACGCATAATGCAAGGACCTCACAGCGCATGAAACAATTTGGAGTGGAAAAGGGCGATCCGTTTTTGATGAGCGATGATCAGGAAGAGTTTGTGACCCGTGAAATTGCCCGGATTGTGAAAGAGGATGAACGGAATGTGATGGCTTATAACATTTGCAGGGATCATGTGCATATGCTGTTGGTTTGTGAACCGTATGAGTTATCCAACATTGTGCGGAAATTGAAAGACCGTTCTTCTCAAAAGCTGAAAGAAGCCATAGGCATCCCCAAAGAAGAAAAATTTCAATTGTGGGCACAGAAGTTTAACCGAAAGCCCATTACCGACCGCGATGGACTGGCCAACGTTCAGCAGTATATTTTCCACAACCGCCAAAAACACGGGTTACCACCGCTTGACGAAGATAAGCTGGATTTTATAGATCCATCGTGGCAAGGAAAACTAAACGATGACTACGAACCCGGCGACGAAGAATTTATAAACCAAGATAAGGAATCACGCCCTGACCGAGACAAGGGGTTGCAACCCCTTGCCTCGGAGGGTGGATCTCTTTCTGAGATCATTAATGAACTGTGTTTGACGGAAGAAGAAGCATTTCGCCCGGAGTACACCGGCGGCTTTGATGTGGTGATTGGGAATCCGCCTTATGTTTTTACTCGAGGAAATGAACATTTACAAGAGTTCAATGAATATATCTGGAGTAATTATAAGTACAACCATGGGAAAATAAACTTATATAGTGTTTTTCTAGAGGTTTCAGTTTCAAAGCTTTTAAGAGAAGAAGGTAGATTGGGTTTTATTACACCTGAAACATTTATTAGAACGAGTACTTACTCAGAGATTAGACAGTATTTAATAAATGATTCAGTTATTGAGACCATGAGTATCTATGGTAATGGGGTTTTTGAAAATGTTACAGCAGAGACAATTGCAATGACATTGAGAAAAGGGTATGTAAAAAATAATCAGGTGTCCTTTTTTAAACACAAAAGCATAAATGATTTTGAAGTTTATGAAGAAAAACAAGAAAGCTTTAAAAACACCCCTGAAAACAGATTGGTTTATGGTAGTTCTACTCTTGATAAGCTCATTTTTGACAAAATTAAGAAGGATAAAATTAAGTTAGGAGAAATTATAGATGTCAAAAATGGTATTGCAACTAAGGCAGGAAAAAATGATTTCTTAGCAAACGAAAAGGTATCTGAGAAATATGAGAAACTTCTGGAAGCTCCTGATTTATTTAGATACGGTTATGAATGGCCTGGCGTATACATAAATTATGATAAGGAGGTTTTACACCGTCCGAGAAGCGAAGAAATTTTTCTAAATAATAAGATTTTAATTCAAAGAGTTTCATCACAATTGATCTGTTCTTTGGATGAAGACAAATATTATACTTTCAATTCAGTAAATAATTTATTGGCAAAGAAAGAAGATATTAGCTTGAGATTTTATTTGGGGATTCTGAATTCAAAACTGATTGATTATTTCTACAGAAAGAATTATTCGCTTGATGCTAAATACACTATAACGGTTACTAAGAAAAATTTGGATTCGATCCCGTTACCTGAATACAATAATGAAAATTCTAAGCACTCAGCTCTTGAAAATAGAGTAGAAGAGATTATCAATCTTACAAATCATCTTACCGAGCATACAAGAAAATTTTTAGATCTCATTCAATCCAAATTCGATATCGAAAAACTCAGCCGGAAACTCCAAAGCTGGCACGAGCTCGCCTTCAATCAATTCCTGAAAGAGCTGAAAAAGAAAAAGGTGGAACTCACCCTCGAGAAAGAAGCCGAATGGATGGAATATTTTAACCGACAGAAAGCCCAAGCCGACGAACTAAAAACCCAAATCGCTCAAACCGATAAAGAGATCGACGGGATGGTGTATGAGTTGTATGGGTTGAGTGAGGAGGAAATAAAGGTTGTAGAGGAGACTTAGTATTCATGGATCTTAAAGAATTAAAAAAAGGACTAAGAAAGATTGAAAGTAATCTCCAAACAGTATCTTTTGATTACTCAAGAAAGATAGTAAATACTTTTTGTGATGATATGACTTTGATGAGAGATTATTTGAAATACAGGAATGGAGCAGTTGGGTTCCATCTAGATATAATTAAAGATCATTTAGATTATTATTCTGATCTACTAAAACAGCCTAAAGGATTTGATAAAGGTATCCATTTATCATTTAATGCGGGTTGGGAAATGAATTATTTATTAGACGATCTCATTTTTAATCAAATGTCTTTTTATGATTACTTCTCTACTTATATTATGTATGTTTTCTACGGAGATGAAATCAGAAATAGTGCTAAGGGATATGAGCCATTAAGTCTCAAAAACAAAAAAATGGAACATCTATTTCAAGCTCTTAGAAATATTTCATGGCTTGAAATGGCTAAGCTTGTAAAAAATAATTCGAGTCGAAAGTCTAAATTACATTATGATCTTAACCCAATTTCAAATTCTACAGTAAGTGAGAAGATTAAAAATTGGGATAGTAAATTTGTTTACAAGCTGTACAGACTAAGAAGTGATATTATTCATAATAAAGTAACACCTGTGGGTAACAACGTTAGTTATAATCCTGTTAATGGAGGGAAATATAATTTTTCAGTCCATGGTACGTACAAAGAGATGTTTCCAAATGAAGACACCAATTTTGAAAAGACGATAGAATTTTTAATCAAAAGCTATTCAAATAGTGTCATTGAATGTACTGAAGCTCTAATCAATGATATAGAAGAGAACCGCTTAGTTAAAAAAGAAGATATGTTTCAGAAATGGGAATGGGAGTTATGATTTAACAATCTCCTATGATTCTAAAAAAGAGACATTATGGTTTTTTAGGAATTTTTTAATTACATCAACATGTATGCATTCACCCAAGTGTATAAATGAATAATCATTCACTTTTTTAGTCTTTCCTTTCACCTGAATTTCTTTTCCTTCTATATCAAACCCCAAGTGCAAGTGTTTAGTTCTATTTTGCATACCGCAAATTATTCCATCCCCATCAAATAACGGCCCTCCACTTTGCCCTCTTAAACCTGGTGTGCTTAATTCAATTCCAATTTTTTGATTTTTATCATCAGCAAGAAATCTTGTTACCATTCCATTTATTGGGAATCTTGGAGAACTGTTCTTACCATTTTTTGTCCAAACAATGTCATCATTTATTTTGTCATATTTATAATTAGAAAATTCAGGAAATGGATATCCTAACCTGCAAAGCATTGATCCTTGTTGAATAGTGGAAGTGTCTTTTTTAAATCGTGGAAAGTCATTAACAAGTATTTTATTAAAGCCTTCAAATTTCAAAATAGCTAAATCATATTTTGAGTGAAGATGCCATTTAAATCCTGTCATTGTATCGACACAATCTACAAACGAATTTTTTATTTGAACTGTAGCATTAGGTTCTATCTTATGCTTTCTTTCCAATCCCTTTAATGTTGCCTTCCTTTTTTGGGGAATCACTTTATTTAAATCAGTTTTAAAATCTGAATATTTTTTATTGATTTTTTCTGAATTAGCAATTAGACCAATGACATGCTTACATGTTAAAGCATAACCTTCATCATTAACAAAAAAAAGAGTAGCAGCACCAGGTATAATTTTTTTCCCTTTATAACCTCTTTGTATAGAGTGAATTGGTCTTGTGAATTTTGATGCATTTTCAATGGCTTTTTCAAACATGATTAATGGTTTTAAGTGTTAGATAGAATTTAACTTCGTTCCCAATGCCCGTTTTGTTTACAGATTAGACCATCCGCTCCGAGTAATGTGAAGAGATATTATATTGGATTACGAAAGCAGATTAAAAGGAATTAGTTTTTACACCCATTTTTGGCACAAGTAATTTTATCGTGCGAGCTCACCCAGTGGGATGGATGTTTTCTGGTGTCAACTCCACAACCTGTTGTACCGCCTTTTCTGCCACTATGAACTTCGTTGGTTGGTGTATGTTTTACAGCCATGATTTCCTCTCTGTTATCTTAAAAGTATAGTCTAGCATCAAAACTACTAAAATTTTGAATACATGTGTAATATATGTATAATTGAGCTAATTCAAAAACTATTCCCAAGATCATGCCAAGAAGAACAGTCCCCGTAAAACCCCACAAAAGATCAACTCCTTCGCCTGTACCGAGAAAAAATCCAAACAAACCTAAACCTGGTCCTAAAACTGTTCCAGTTAAACCACATAGGCGAACACCGCCGAAGTAATAGTTTTTGTGAGTAACGTCACCAGTCACATCAACGGGAAAATATCAGCAAAGAAAAGTGGCTCATTTATTTAAAGAATGGAAAGAAGTTCAGTTTAGGAAATAAGCATTAATTAGGAATAGATGAATTAGGAAAAGCACAACTCTTATTCCTAATTCCCATATTCACTTATTCCTAATATTCACTTATTCCTAATTAAGCCCTAATTAACTCATTATTTTTTCATTTTAACTATCGCCATTGTGCAACGGCTAACACAAACCAATTTTCCAGTTTCATCTTCAATTCTGGTTTCCCAAACATGAATTCTTGACCCTTTCTTCACCGGAGTGGATATTCCTCGAACAAATCCACCTTCCTTCACTGATCGGATATGATTGGCATTAATCTCGACTCCAACCACTGTTTTATCATTTCCGTCTAAACTAAACCAGGTACCAACAGAAGCAAGAGTTTCTGCCAATACCACAGAAGCTCCTCCATGTAACACTCTAAAAGGCTGAACGGTGGTCTCATTCACAGGCATAGTAGCTACCATCTTGTCTTTGCTTATATGTTCAAACTCAATGCCAACGGCTTGCTCCATGTGCGGTTTTGGCAAATTAAAGTAGAATTTTGCCTTTTCTTTGAGTGATTCTTCAATAAACATAAAATAGCATTTGATTAACAGTGTTAAGTTACTGAAATTGAGCAAAGAAAGTGCTTTTAAATGTAAGTGGAAAGTGTTACTTACCAAAGAGTATTAAACTAGCTTTTATTTTTATGAAATATGATCCGGAAATAGTCCCGAATATTATTAATTCGGGTATCGAAAAAAACAAAACAGGAATATTTTCTGCTGTTAAAAGAAATGGGGAATGGATTGAAACATCCATTGATGAGTTTAAAACCAAAACCAGAAATTTGGCTCTGGGATTATATAAACTTGGAGTTCGCAAAGGGGACAGAGTCTCTATACATTCAGAAAATAGTACCGAATGGTTGATTTGTGATCAGGCGGTACTCTCAATCGGCGCAATTAATGTTGCGGTTTACACAACCCAACCCCCAGATCAGATAAAATATATTCTGGAGAACTCGGAAGCGAAAGTTCATATCGTTTCAAATGATGATTTGTTTGCAGAAACTAAGCCTTTGATGAAAGAAATTTCCACGGTTGAAGCAGTTATATCTATTCAACCTTCTAAGCACAAAAAGCTGAAAGGTTTCGAAGAAGTGATGGAGATGGGCGCAGAACTTCATGGGAAAGAGTCTGATCTTCTGGAAAAATTAAAATCAGAAATTGAGCCTGATGATCTTGCAAACATCAATTACACTTCGGGAACTACAGGAGTTCCAAAAGGGGTGATGTTATCTCATAACAATCTGGCTTCGAATGTGCTGGCTTCTAATGAACGGATGGTGTACAGTGCCGATGATGCAGAAGATCCAAAGATACTTTCATATTTACCTTTGGCGCACATGTTGGAACGAATTGCTTCTTACATCAACATTTATACAGGCGTTCCGGTGTATTACATTGAAGATGTGAACGAGATAAAAGCCGATTTTGTAACCATTAAACCCATTTTCTTTTCAACGGTGCCTCGATTACTTGAAAAAATTATGGCAGGACTTAAAGTTCGCGGTCAAGACCTTTCCGGTTTGAAGAAGAGAATTTACTATTGGGCTATTGGCTTAGCTGAACAATACGATCCGGAAGATCCACCATCAGGATTAGAGAAAATAAAATTTAAGATTGCTGACAAAGCAGTGTATTCTAAAGTTCGTGAAGGATTGGGTGGAAATTTGGTTGGAATGATGGTTGGAGGTGCAGCTTTAGCTCCACCCGTAATGCGATTTTTTAATGGAATTGGATTAAAATGTGGCCAGGGTTATGGGTTAACAGAAACTTCCCCGGTTGCAACCGTAAGTAAAGCGGATTGGATCAGAATTGGTTCAGCAGGACTTCCCATTACCGATGTTGAGATTAAAATTGCCCAAGACGGAGAAATTCTGATAAAAGGTCCGAATATTATGCAGGGCTATTACAAACTTCCTGAAAAAACGAAAGAAGTGTTTACCGAAGACGGTTGGTTCTGTTCAGGAGATATTGGCTATCTGGATGAGGACGGTTGGCTATTTATTACGGACAGAAAAAAATCGATGTTTAAACTTTCAACCGGTAAATATGTAGCTCCTCAACCTATTGAAAATGCTTTGGTAAATAATGGATTTATTGATCAGGCAATGGTTGTTGGTGATGGAGAAAAGTTTTGTGCTGCAATCATAATTCCTGATTGGAAGAACATGGAGAAAAGGTTTGAACGATTTGGATACATACTTCCGGGAGAGAATAAAATCGAAAGCGAGCACGTGATCAAAAGAATTCAAAAAGAAGTGGATAAGGTTAATGAAAAACTCCCACACTGGGAAAAGATTAAGAAATTCGTATTGCTTGAAGAACCGTTTTCAATAGAAAAAGGAGAGCTTACGGCAAAAATGAGTATTAAGAGAGCCGGAGTGATGAAGAACCACAAAGAATTAATAGAAAGTATTTATCAAGATTAAATTATGAATGTTAAAAACAGAAGAATTAGAAAAGTAGCGGTCTTAGGTTCAGGTGTAATGGGGAGCCAAATTGCTGCGCATTGTATTAATGCAGGGCTCGAAGTGGTTTTGCTGGATCTTAAAAGCGATGACCCAAAACGCCCGAATAAAACCGCTGAAGAAAGTGTTCAAAAAATACTGAAAATGAAACCGGCACCGTTCGGTCTGCCTGAGTTTGCCCAAAGAATTACTCTTGGTAATTTCGAAGATGATTTTGACTTGCTGAAAGATTCAGACTGGATTTGTGAAGTTATCATCGAACGCATGGATATCAAAAAAGACATGATGTCCAGAATTGAAACGGTTCGAAAACCGGATACGATTGTAAGCTCAAATACTTCAGGTTTACCTATTACAGAAATTGGGGAAGATTGCGGAAAGGAATTCAAAGAGCACTTTTTAGGAACACACTTCTTTAATCCTCCAAGATATATGAAGTTGTTGGAGATTATTCCTACCAAGCATACAAATGAAGAGATCTCATGTTTTATGCATGGATTTTGTGAACGAGTTCTCGGAAAAGGAGTCGTTCTCTGCAAAGACACTCCGAACTTCATCGCAAACAGAGTCGGTATTTTCTCGATTGGAAGTATGATGCCGTATTTCTTTAATGGCGACTTCCGAGCAGAAGAAATTGATCTGTTGACAGGTACATTAACCGGATATTCTAAAGCTGCTACCTTCAGAACAGGAGATATGGCGGGTTTGGATGTAACCCTTCATGTTGCAAATAATATTATTCCTTCCATTCCTGATGATGAAAAACAAAATGTATTTGATCTGCCGGATCAGTTTAGGAAAATGGTGGAATCAGGTAAAATTGGTAATAAAGCAGGGAAAGGATTTTATACCAAAGTTCAAAAAGATGGCAAAACGGAATATCTGGTAATCAATCCTGAAACGTTGGAATACGAGTCTCAACAAGAATTGGAAGACCCCGTTTTAGCTGAAGCAAAAAAGATCAGAGATACAAAAGAGCGATTGAAGTTTTTGGCTTTTCATGATAGCAAGATTGGGCAGTTCATTTGGGAAACTCAACGCGAAGTGTTGTTATATGCAGCGAACAGAGTTCCTGAAATTTCGGATAATCCGCAGGATGTTGATCGAGCTATGAAATGGGGATTCAACTGGGAATTAGGTCCATTTGAACGGTGGGATGCACTCGGATTGGATAATGTGATTGAAAGAATTGAAGAAGAAGACATCCCTGTTCCATCACTTATCACAAAAATGAAAAAGGCTGGGTTTGATTCATTTTATAAAGACGGAAAAGTGTACGATCCGATTTCGAAAAGTATGAAGGATGAAAATCCTTCAGCTACGGGAGAAATAAAAGTAGCAGCCCTTAAAAAAGAAAACGTAGCAGTAATGGAAAATGATTCAGCAGCTCTTTATGATATGGGTGATAGTGTTGCTTTGTTCGAGTTCAAAACTAAAAATGCTACACTTGGATTTGAATTGGTTCAATCGCTCGAAAAGTCTTTAGAAATAGTCGCCAAAGATTTTAAAGCAATGGTGATCGGTCATGATGGAGATAACTTTGCTTTTGGAGCAAATCTTATGGAAGCGATGCAGGCGAATCAATCAGGAGATTGGGATAAAGTAGTTGATGCCGTTACGAATTTTCAACGAACAGCCGTTGCGTTACGATATGCTCCGTTTCCGGTTGTAGCAGCTCCGTTTGGACGAACTTTAGGTGGCGGTACAGAATTTTGTTTGTATTCTGATAAGATGGTTGCTCATCATGAATTATATATGGGCTTGGTGGAAGTCGGCGTAGGATTGATTCCCGCAGGTGGTGGAACAACCGAATTGCTTAAAAGAGGAATGAATAAATTGGAGGAAGATGCAGATCCGCTTCCATTTATACGTGAAGCCTTTAAGACGATGGGAATGGCAAAAGTATCCGATAGTGCACATAAAGCCCGTGAGCTTGGATTTTTGAAAGACTCAGATACAATTGTAATGAATAGAGATCTTCAGTTAGCTGTAGCAAAAGAGGAGGCGATTTCTATGGCAAGAGCCGGTTATCAACCGCCGGCTAAAACGGACATTAAAGTGTTAGGACAAACAGCTCTTTCTGCCATGAAATTGATGCTTTACGTAATGCATGAATCGAAATTTATTACCGATTATGACAAAGTAGTGGTAGAACGATTGGCATTTGTGTTGGCTGGTGGAGATCTGAGCGAACCGCAGGATGTTCCGGAAGATTATTTACTGAGACTAGAACGAGAAGCCATTTTAGATTGCTTAAAAGATGACAGAACAATAGACAGAATGGAGCATATGTTAAAAACGGGAAAACCGCTACGTAATTAGCTTTGAGTAGTGAGCTTACTGAGATTAGAGGAGTGAGATATTAGAAGTAAGACATAAGATTTGAGACGTAAGAATGCATAATTATAAAAATTTAGAAGTTTGGAAGAGGTCAGTTGATTTAGCAACGAAAGTGTATTCGCTAACAAAACATTTTCCAAGTGAAGAGAAATTTGGCTTGGTATCTCAAACTAGAAGGTGTTCAGTATCTGTTAGTTCAAACATAGCCGAAGGAGCTGGGAGAGGATCTGATAAAGAGTTTAAACTTTTTCTTAATTATGCATTGGGTTCATGTTTCGAATTGGAAACTCAATTGCTGATTTCTCAAAATCTTGGTTTAGTGGAAGAAGAGCATCATAACAGTATTTTAAGTGAGCTTACTGAGATCCAAAAAATGATCTACTCGTTGATTAAAAAATATTCTTAAATCTTATTTTCCAAATATCTTAACTCTTATTTCTTAAATCTTATGTCTATTAAAGAAGCATACATAGTAGCAGCAACACGAACAGCTTGTGGTAAAGCTAATAAAGGATCGCTCCGTTTTACACGTCCGGATTCAATGGGAGGAGCTGTTATTAAAGATCTGTTGAACCGAGCTCCTGGAGTACAACCTGATATGATAGAAGATGTGATTATGGGATGTGCATTTCCTGAAGCATCACAAGGATTGAACGTAGCCAAACAAATTGCAGCTTTGGGAGGATTGCCGGACGCAGTTCCGGGTGTGACTGTAAACAGGTTTTGTTCATCAGGATTACAAACAATAGCGATGGCAGCAGAACGAATTATGGTAGGAGCTGCAGATGTAATTATAGCCGGTGGGGTTGAATCTATGTCCCTGGTTCCAATGGGAGGAATGTCAGTTCAACCGAACCCGGAACTTGTTGAGAATAAACCGGAACTTTATATTAGCATGGGATTAACCGCTGAAAATGTTGCTGATAAATACGGTGTAAATCGTGAAGATCAGGACGCTTTTGCATACCAAAGCCACCAACGTGCAATTTCAGCTTGGGAAAATGGAAAGTTTGATAGTCAGATCACTCCAATCGAAGTTGTTGAAAAGAAAGTAAGTGCTGATGGTGAGATCATTGAAGAGAAATTCACTTTCAAAAAAGATGAAGGTCCAAGAGCAGATACAAGTAAAGAAGTGTTAGCAAAATTAAGAGCTGTTTTTAAAGCGGGAGGATCAGTAACAGCAGGAAACTCTTCTCAAATGAATGATGCGGCGGCAGGTGTAATCGTAATGAGTGGAGAAAAAGTTAAAGAGCTTGGATTAACTCCCATTGCCCGTTATGTAGGATTTTCTGTTGCTGGTGTACCTCCTGAACTGATGGGAATTGGTCCTGTTGAAGCCATTCCAAAAGTGCTCAAGCAAACAGGACTAAAACTCAATGATATCGATCTAATTGAGTTAAACGAGGCGTTTGCAGCCCAGTCGCTCGCTGTTATAAGAGAACTGGGTATCGATCAGGAAATCACAAATGTGAATGGCGGTGCGATTGCTATGGGGCATCCACTAGGTTGTACAGGAGCAAAACTAACCACTCAGATATTACACGAAATGCAGGCTCGAAAATCCAAATATGGAATGGTTACCATGTGTATTGGTGGTGGAATGGGCGCAGCCGGAATATTTGAAAACCTTGGCTGAATTAAATCCATAATAGAATTAAAAAGTCATTCCACGGCGTATGCCTGTGCCAAAGGCATCACTTTGTGGGAATCTAAATTGACCTTACTGTTTAGGAAAAATGATATCAAAGAATAATCCAGATTCCTGCCTTCGCAGGAATGACTACAATTAGATGATATTGAGCTTGATCAGTATTTTTCAAATTACATAAAAATAAGGAACGAACATGTTTACAAAAGATACTCTTTCAGGGAAAACAATTTTAATTACAGGAGGAGGCTCCGGACTTGGCTTGGCAATGGCAAAAGGCTTTGCTGAAAGTGGCGCTAATATCGCCATTTGTGGAAGAACCGAGGAGAAACTACAAAAAGCAGTAAAAGAAATCCAAAAATCAGGAGATAATAGTACGGTAAGATACTATGTCTGCGATGTTAGAGACCATGAAGCAGTAACAAAAATGGTTTCTGAAATCAAGAGCGATTTTGGCTCGATGGAAGGATTAGTAAACAATGCTGCCGGTAATTTTTTGTCAGCATCAGAAGATCTAACACCGGGTGGATTTAAAGCTATCATTGATATCGTACTTCACGGAAGTTTTAACTGTACGCATGCCTTTGGTAATTATTTGATCGACAATAAAAAAGAAGGTTCCATTTTGAATATAGTTACCACGTATGCGGAGAGTACAGGTTGTGCTTTTGTATTGCCTTCAGCTTGTAGCAAAGCCGGAGTTTTGGCAATGACACGATCTCTGGCTTTTGAGTGGGCTGAATATGGAATTCGTGTGAATGCGATTGCTCCAGGACCTTTTCCAACTAAAGGAGCCTGGTCAAGATTGGTTCCTGATAAACTTATTGAGAAGAAATTTATCAATAAGATTCCAATGAAGAGATATGGAGAACATAAAGAGTTAGCAAACCTAGCAACATTTTTAATGTCAGACATGGCTCCGTATATAACCGGTGAAAGTGTTGTAATAGATGGGGGAGAGCGTCTTCAAGCCGGACAATTTAATTTTATCAATGATTTGATGTCAAGAAAGAAGCTTAAAAAAGCTTTTAAAGCAATGAAGCCAAAATAAGATATTGAAATTGTATTTTAAGAGAAAAGCGACAATCTCTGCTCAACTTTTTGAATCTGTTGGGCTAACTTCAAAGCGTCATAGCTTGAATACGAAGTTTCAGTGTTAAGCTGAATTGATTTTAGAAAAAGCAACGCTGCTTTTTCAGCTGATTGTGCTGGGTCAAAAGATTGTTTCCCAAAAAATAAATGCCCACCGTCATTCAATCGTCCTATTCTGATAGTTTGAGATGGAACATTACAATCTAACACCTCAGTTTTGCTACAAGCTAATCGTTGATGGTGATTCTCTTGAGAAGAAACATAGATTACAATAGATGCTGTACTTCCGTTATCAAATCTTAAAAAAAGATGAATTGAAATTGGATTGTTTGAATCAAGCCAACTTGCATGAGCTTCAATATGATGAATTCCACTATCGATCCATTTTATGCATAAACCAAGTTCATCAATCCACACATTTCTAAATTCATGTATAGGGTCAACTAAAACAGACCGGCTTATATACCGATTAATGTGTAAGAAATTTGGGCGATGTACTTCGTCCATCATCCATTGAGTGGCAGGAGCTAAGGATGGCCAGTGAGAAAATTGAACCTTAACTCCGGCTTCTTTACTGGCTCGATGAATTTTTTCGAGTTTAGAAGTGTCAGTTGGTTGCTTGGCTATTAGGAAGCAGTTGTAACCTAATTGTACAGCATTAAGAAGATTATCTAAGTTGGAAGGTTTATCATCTAGGATTAAACAGGCATCTACTTTATCAAGATCAGCAATAGATGGCACTAAATTAACTTCACTTACAATTCCGTGCGGCCGTAAATGTTTTTCCCAAGCTACTGTTCGGGTAGCATCGCCTACAATACCAACTTTCATATTAAATCATTTTAGTTGGTGTAAGATGCTAATGCTAAACTAATTAAACAAGAAAAGGCTCATATTGATTGATACGAACCTTTATACTCAAGATTTGAAAACAAGATCAATCCGGCATTACTATAGCAAGAATGAAATAGGCAAAAATGGCGAACCCATAAGTAAAAGCTAGAACTACAAATAGGATTCGGACAATTGTGGGATCCCATCCAAGGTATTCTGCAAGACCGCCACATACACCGGCTAGCATCTTGTCTGTTCTGGATTTTTTTAATTTTGCTGGCATAACGTACAAATTAGGTTATAATCTGTAGTAATGTACGCAAGCAAATTTAAGAAGTTTCAAAAAGTTTAAACTATTTTAGTATTTATCTAAGTTCCCACATAGTGATGCCCTCGGTAGATCAAAAAAGCTATTTAATTACACTTTGCAAGAGATTGTTTTCAGAGTATTCCCAAAAACCTCCGCAATGTTTACCTTCGGTGGAGAAGAATGGTTACTCCTGTAATTTCTTACTAATGGAATCTCTGTTTGACAACTCTAGTTCGCCCAACCGTTTTTAGTTACGCAAGAGCGTGTGGAACCAGTGTCGTTAATGGTTGGTATAGTCGTTATTTAAGCCAAAAATGAGGAATCTAACTCATCTTAACGATTAACCGCCAAAGGCGTGCCTGTGGCAGAATAACCAATATCTTAAAACCAATCCTGAGACTCCTGTACAGTAATTAAATTCCTAGTAAAGCAAGTTAGGTAGCTCAATTCTTAGATTTAATTGGAGGTGGTGGCGGATCATTAGTTGAACTTTGTCTGTATTCTGAATCCGTAAGTTTAAAGAGTATAGGCAAACTCATTTGAACAGCAACATTTCTACCTCGTTGAACGCCTGGGGTAAACTCAATTTGAGAAACAACTCTTAATGCTTCTTCATCACAACCACCGCCAATGCCACGAATTACTTTAGGATTTACCACATTTCCTTCCTCATCAACAATGAATTGTACAGTTACTCTTCCCTCAGTTCCGGCTTTTATCGCTACTGGTGGATATTCCACTTTACTTTGAACTGCTGCCATCCCTCCTTGTATCTCAGGCATATTTTCCACAACGACAAACACTTCTTTGTCATATGGAATTTGATTAGTTGGAGGAGAAGGAGGTGGTGGAGTATTTGAATTTCCAATTGCGATAGCCACAGCGGAAGGCTGATAATCAGGATAATGTCTAACCCATATTTCTGCTTGATCGCTATTTAATAAAATCTTATTCGATGATAAAACAGAAACATCCATCTCATTTATTCTGAATGTAATTTTATTTCCACTTATTGAGCCAGCTAACTTTGATCCGTCAAACGAAGAAATTGCAATTTTAAAGAACCCATAATCTTTAGGACTGATACCGATGGCTCCTGTTCCATTAGTTCCCACCTTCATTTTTTGATCCGAAAGATTCATTACTTCTTTGCCGTTTATTTCAACGACAAAATTTTCAATTGAAATCTTTTCCTTCAGTATCTCTTCTTCTGAAAGAGTCTCAGGTCCTCTTAAATCAGAACACGCAATTGGTGCTATAACCATCAGAGTGATGGATACTAAAATCAGAAGACTTCGTTTATAAGATGCTTTATGCATTTTGTGATGTTTCATAGTCTCAATTCTTTGTTTTAAGGTTGACTGTTTTACCGCCATGCTAACTGTAAAACTTCCATATTCTTTGTTAAGTGGTATAAGCTCTAGTAACAAATTGGCATATTTTTTGGGATGGATATCAGAGGTGTTCAATACTTCCTGATCGCATGAAATTTCTCGGTAGGTTTCGATTTCTTTCGCTCCAATTCTAATGAGAGGATGGAACCAAAAAAGAGATTGTATTAAGGAAATAGCTAATTGTAATAAGTAATCTCCTCTTCGGATATGTACCAATTCATGCTGAATAGCCATATCAAGTTTTTCGGAATCGTCTTTTATCTGCTTAGGAAGAACTATACTGCGATTTTTCCAACCAAAGGTAAATGGAACTAAAGGAAGACTATGAAAAGCTACAGAAACAGAGCCATCTTTTAGTCCCGTTAAATATTCAGTATTGGTTAATGGTTCAAAGGTTAAGTTCTTATGCAATTTTCTAAGTTGAAAATAGCTTATAGTTAATTTTAGGACCAGATATATGGCTATACAAACAACTAAAGAGGATACAATTCCAATCAAAAAATTAGCTTCAAACCAGTTTATTCCGGAACCAAGATTAGTTGTACTGGCAGTAGAATAGACTACTGGTATTAACAAAGCGGTAATTTAACAATAAAATTTCGTATCTTTGTGGT
>TARA_R110002110_G_scaffold86743_6_pt1 | contig 25571 bp, 21 predicted proteins | sample TARA_R110002110 | Tara Oceans TARA_R110002110 (sample SAMEA4397330) | marine metagenome | biome: Polar Biome; feature: [SRF] surface water layer (ENVO:00010504); material: water (ENVO:00002006), including particulate matter (ENVO:01000060) such as... | depth 5 m
TCGGTCTGCAAGGCTCTGTCCATCCCTTTCTGACGAGGCCGAGTTACGGCGAGATCGCATCGAAGCCACTCGATGAGCGCGTGGCCATCATGCAAACGCCTGAGTTCCGGAAGAAGCTTCTCTCCGAAGACCTGGAGCCGGGGCACCCGTTCCTCAATTCACTGACCGGCGCCTGGCATAAAATGTTCGAGCTTGGCGACCCGCCGAACTACGAGCCCTCGCCCGAAGACAGTATCGGTGCGCGGGCGAAGCGCGAGGGCAAAGACCCGGACGAAATCGTCTACGATCTGTTGACGGCCAATGGCGGACGGAACTTCCTCTTTTTCCCGCTGCACAATTATTTCGAATTCAATCTCGACAACGTGCTCACCATGATCCGCAATCCGAACACGCTGTTCGGCCTTTCGGATGGCGGCGCGCATGTCGGTGTGATCTGCGATGTCAGCGTCCCGACCTATATGCTGACGCATTGGTGTCGCGATCGGACCCGCGGTGACAGGCTGGACCTGCCTTTTGTTGTAAAGAGCCAGACGCGGGACACCGCCGAGGCCGTGGGGCTGTTCGATCGTGGACTGATCGCGACGGGGATGAAGGCGGATGTGAATGTGATCGACTTCGAGCGGCTACAGCTCATGCCGCCGCACATGGTCTACGATCTCCCGTCGGGGGCTCGCCGTCTGATGCAGGAAGCGGAAGGCTACGTGGCGACCATCGCCAGCGGTGAGATCATCTATCGCGACGGTCAGGTGACGGGCGCCCTGCCGGGCAAGCTTGTGCGTGGTCACCGGCAGGGCTGACGCCATCCGCCGGTCTGCTCTTGAATCGGATTGGTAATCGCGCCACTCTCAAGAACACGGTACGCGGCGTACCGGGAAATCAAATCAATCGAGGCTTTCGATCATGAGCGATACTCGTAGGAAGCGTGGAACGGGAACCGGCCGCACGGCGGCGATGCGAAGCAAGGCGGCGCCCCGGAAGGCCAGGCAGGTCATGGCACTCGATGCAGCGCCCCCGGCGGGCGCGGCAAAATCCGCCACAACGAAGACCGCAGCCAAAAAGAAACCGGCGGCTAAAAGGACGACGGTGAAGAAGACCACGGCGAAAAAGGCGTCCGCAAAGAAGCCTGCGGTGAAGAAGACCACGGCGAAAAAGGCACCCGCAAAGAAATCCGCCGCGAACGCAAAGAGCGCGAGGAAAAAGACGGCGGCGCAGCTTCCGCCCGAAAAGGCAAAGCTGAAGAAAGAGCTTGAAAAGCAGATTGCCCAGCTCTCCAGGGAAGTGGACAAGGCGGAGCAAGAGGCAAAGAAGGCGCTGAAAGCGACCGAGAAGCGCTACATGGTCGTGCTGAAGCAATTGAAGGCGGACCGTGCCCGGCTGCGGGCGCGCATGGCGCAATTGGCAAAGCAGGGTGAAGGTGCCTTCGACGAGATCAAGACAGGTGTCGAGGGTGCCTATAAGGAATTGTCGGAGGCGGTACTGCGCGCCTATGGGCACTTCCGCTAGGGTGGGTCCAGGGACGGACAGGAAGAGACGCGGTGCCCGCAAGGTTCCGCGTCTTTTCGTTGCACGGTTGTTTGCGATCCGGGCTGGCCGGAGCTTGCATCACACCCGCGATATTCAAAACGGCAGGAGACAGAACCAATGAACCGCGTACTCGCCCATACGGGCGCGAAATATCCGATTGTGCAGGCCCCGATGGGCTGGATTGCCCGCTCGCAGCTTGCCTCCGCCGTCTGCAATGCAGGCGGCCTTGGCGTCATCGAGACATCCTCGGGCGAGACGGAGACCTGCAAGGACGAAATTCGCAAGATGCGCGATCTGACCACCGCGCCTTTCGCGGTCAACCTGCCGATCCGATTCCTGCGCGACGATGCAATGCTGCGTTTCGTCTGCGACGCGGGCGTCAAATTCGTGACGACATCCGCAGGCAGTCCCGCAAAGTTCATCCAACCGCTGCATGACGCCGGTATCACCGTCTATCACGCGGTGCCGACTGTCGATACGGCAATGAAATGTATCGATGCCGGGATCGACGGGCTTGTGGTCGAGGGAACGGAAGGGGGCGGTTTCAAGAATCCCGAAGAGGTAGGCACGCTGGTACTTCTCCAGGCAATTCGTGCAAAATCGGATATTCCGATGATCGCCGCAGGTGGCATTTGCGATGGCAAGGGCATGGCGGCGGCGTTTGCGCTCGGGGCCGAAGGGGTGCAGATGGGCACACGCTTTGTCAGTTGTACCGAAAGCCCGGTGCACCAGAACTACAAGCAGGCGATCATCGACGCGAAGGAGACCGGCACTTATGTGCTCAACAAGAAGTCGACGCCATGTATCCGTGCGCTGAAGACGGAGCGGACCGCACATATCCATGAGGAGGGACTGATGCCTCCCGATACCTTCGTCCGCATTCTGGACCTTTATTTCGGCGGTGACATGGAGGCGGCGGTTGGGCTCGCAGGCGAGACGGCGGGCCTTATCATGGACGTGAAAACCGCCCGGTCGATCATCGAGGAAACGGTGGCGGAGTTCTTCGCCATTACCTCGCGCATGGGCACACTGTCGGCAGATCGAAGCTTCGGCTGATACTCAGTGCAGGAGCCTCGGCATCGCTTCGGGAAAGGGTCCGCCCGAGCAACTCGCCGTACCGAGAATGAGGCCGGCGGCTGACAGCGCGAGGGCAAGGCGCTGAGCCGGTGCCCAGATGGGCGAGACGCCGCAGGGGGCAGCTTTCCGCCATGAGGGATCGAGCGAAGCACCGGGTGCCGCCCCCTGGTGTTGCAGCGCCGCGACGAAATTCAGGACACGCACTTCGTCGCTGGTGAGGACACGCCAGTGCGGGCAGGGAATGGAGAGTGGCCGCCGCACGGTCCGCACCAGCGCATCCGCCAGTTCGGCGACCAGTATCGCGCCGCCCGGCAGTTCGAGCGCATCGAAAGCGTGTGCCAGCAGAACGGACGGCTCCACGCCGTCCTCCGCGACGCGCCACTGAACACGCAGACTCCAGACGATGAATTGTTCGGCGAAGCCAAGCTCCGAAAGTGGCTGATCGGGCGCATAGGCGCTGGCCGGACGGGGATTGGAATTGAGCATGGCCTCTGCGCGTTTCATGGCATCTCCTCGAGGGATGAGTGTGACGGCACTGGATAGGCAACCATGATGCAAATAATAATTATTATCAAATAATAATTTGTACCGAAGGCGCGCGGCAGAAGAAGTTGCAGCCCGGCTCGCTATTTAACCGTGGAAGCGGCCGACCCTTGAATTCACCGGCCCGAAAACTGACATATGTCCGCCAGGTAATTTTTTCATCTGGAGACACCGCAGCGATTGACAGCGGCGCGCGCGGCCATTACTTCTGCGCTCGAACGCAATCGCACGTGCCACTGACCGGACACGGGTTATGTAACGGCGTACGCGTCTCTTTGGACAATTTCGGCGGCATGTCTTTGGTAAGGCATCGTTCAGGTACCTCCGCCGGGTTTCGAGGGAGATTGCATATGTCCGGTTCTAGTCTGAGGGGCTGATGCCCCGGATCAAGCCGACCGCGCGTCTTTGATTGCTTTTCCATGCATTGACAGGCGCGCCTGCCGGGCGAGACGACGCCCCGCAACAGGCACCATCAGACGTCCCGTTAGCGGCACCACCGCGTTCAATTCACGCACCGACATTTCCATTGGCCCCGGCGCCCGCAGCGATGCGTTCACCGTCCGGCAAGCCAGGTCATCTACTGATTGGGGAGAGGCACCATGTCCGAATCCAATGCCCTCTTCCAATTGGGGATCGACTTGAATCGCGATTCAAGCAGCACCCAGGCGGAAGTACTCGAGTTTCCCGTTCATGCAGTCCACGAGGTGAAGGCATCGCCCGTCACGTCGTCGGATGAACGCACGGATTTCTTTATCGAACGCGATGGCGACCGCTTCGCGGGAACGCATCTGATTATCGATCTGATTGGCGCAAGCCGCCTTGACGATCTCGCGCATATCGAAGCAACGCTCCGCCGCTGCGTCGATGTGTCGAAGGCGACGCTGTTGCATATTCATCTGCACCACTTCACGCCCAATGGCGGCGTGTCGGGTGTGGCGGTCCTGGCCGAAAGCCACATCTCCATTCATAGCTGGCCGGAGGCCGATTATGCGGCGCTCGACATCTTCATGTGTGGCGAGGCCGAGCCGCACAACGCGATCGAAGTCTTGCGCGAAGCCTTCACGCCCACAGACATCCGGGTCGATGAACATCGCCGTGGACGGGGCATGGTCTGATGGCCGGTACCGCAAAAAGTCGCTGGATCACTGAAACTCTCTATGAGACGGAGGGTTTTACCTGCGGCTTTCGTGCCGACAAGGTTCTCTACGAGGAAGAGACCAGCCAGCAGCATCTCGTGATCTTCGAGAATATGCTGTTCGGCCGGATGATGGCGCTCGACGGCATCACGCAGGTAACCGAGCGTGACGAGTTCATCTATCACGAGATGATGACCCATGTGCCGGTCCTGGCGCATGGCCAAGCCCGCCGCATACTCATTATCGGTGGCGGCGACGGCGGTATCTTGCGGGAGGTCACGCGGCACAAGAATGTCGAGCATGTGACGATGGTCGAGATCGATCCGGCCGTCACCGATTTCTGCAAGAAACAATTGCCGCAAATCTCGGCCGGTGCCTTCGACGATCCGCGCCTCAATCTCGTCTTCGCCGACGGTGCCAAATTCGTGGAGGAGACGATGGATCGCTATGATGTCATCATTGTCGACTCCACCGACCCGATCGGGCCCGGCGAAGTGCTTTTCCGGGAGGAATTCTATCGCGCGGCGCAGGCGCGCCTTGCGCCCGGCGGCGTGATCGTGACGCAGAACGGCGTTCCCTTCATGCAGGGCGCCGAACTGAAAAGCACGATGGAAAAATTCCGCCGCCTGTTCAACGTCGCGACCTGCTATCTCGCCACGATCCCGACCTATGTCGGCGGACCGATGGCGATGGGCTGGGGAACGGACGACGAAACGTTGAGAGAAGTGCCGCTCGATGAATTGGAGAAGCGTTTCGCCGAAGCCGGCTTCACCACCCGCTACTACACGCCTGAGGTTCACAGGGCGGCCTTCGCCCTGCCGCGCTATGTGCAGGACTATGTCGCGGTCTGACGCTCCCTAAAGAGACGCATATGCCGCTGCGATAAGCGCGTTGGCGCGCGCATCGCCCGCGAGGTCGGCGCCCATCTGGTTCATCGTATAGGCGATGGCCAGACCGGTCGCGGGGTCCGCCATGCCAAACGATCCGCCCCAGCCCGAATGCCCGAAAGCATCATCGTTTGGACCGAAAAGTCCGCCGACATTGAGAATGTAGCCGGCGCCCCAGCGCGCATGCATGGCAAGCACCTCGTCGTGTCCCTCGATTTGTAAAGCCGTCATCCGCCGTATCGTTTCGGGGCTTACAAGCGTTTTACCGCCGATCCTGCCGTCTGCCGCCAGCGCACCATAGACCCGTGCAATCGAAGACGCGGTGCCCTGGCCATTGGCCGATGAGAGTTCCGCGCCGCGCCAGAAGCGTTCATTGGGTGCGCGTGCATTGAGAACAGGATTGCCGAGCGCGACGATCTGCGAAAGATTGAGCGTTTCCGGTGCAGGCATATTCGAGGTCGTTGCCGGGATCATTTCGGCTACGCGAAAATCTTCGGACTGAGGCAGGCCGATGAAAAAATCCACGTCATGGGGTAGCGCAACATTTTCCCTGAACCATGTCCCGACGCTCTGACCGGTCACACGCGCGACAAGTTCGCCAACCAGAATACCGACCGTCAATGCGTGATAGCCTGAGCGCGAACCGGGCGTCCAGAGCGGCACTTGCGCGGCAAGGCGTTTTGCCATCAGTGCGTGATCGCACATGTCTTCGATTGTTGTCGGTACCGCGGGCCCGCAAAGTCCCGCCTGATGAGAGAGCATCTGCCCGACGGTGATGCCGCCCTTGCCTTCCGAGGCAAATTCGGGCCAATGCTTTGAGACTTTGTCCTCATAGCTTATCAGGCCCCGTTCGACGAGCATGCCGCAAACCAGCGCGCCCATGCTCTTTGTCGTCGACCAGACATTGGCAAGCGTATCGCGCGTCCAGGGCTTCGTGCGCGCCGCGTCGGCATAGCCACCCCAGAGATCGACGACCGCCTCGCCATTTCGAACGACGGCAACGGCGGCACCGATTTCGCCCGACGCCGCGAAATTCGCCGCAAAGGCATCGCGGACCGGTTCAAATCCCTTGGCGCAATATCCATGAATATCCTGGCCCGCAATGCTGGTGTCAGCCATTGGTCTTTCCCCCCGATTATTTTCGACCTGCCGCGTCCTCCCTCCCGGAAAGGCTCCATCGCTGAATGAGCATCAGGCCAATTTCATATTGGCGAGAATGATACCGTCCGCATCGGCATAAAGCCAAGCGCCGGGTGTGAACGTGACACCGGCAAAACGGACGGTGATATCTGCCTCGCCCTTGCCCTCGCGCGCACTGCGCTTGGGGTGGGCCGCGAGCGCCTTGACGCCGAGTGACGCAGCGGCAAGTTCGCCTCGGTCGCGGATGCATCCGTTGATGACGATCCCGGCCCAGCCGTTTTCCGCGGCCAGCGCAGCCAGATTGCCGCCGAACAGCGCGCAATTCATCGACGCCCCGCCATCGACAACCAGCACGCGGCCTTCGCCGGGCGTCTCGACAGCGGCGCGCACCATCACATTGTCTTCAAAGAGTTTAAGTGTGGCGATGGGGCCGGAGAAGGCGATGACGCCGCCATAATCGTGGAAGATGGGCGCGCAATGCTGGACTTCGCTTTGATGGGCATCGGAGAGATCGGTGGTGGCGGGCGACGTCATGAGGTGTTCCACAGTTTCTAATACAGGATTTGTTCAAATCGCAAGGTTTCTAGCTACTGTTGACAAACTTCTGACCCACAGGCGAGCAGCTACTATTTGAATGAAGCCGAGGTAGCTTGCGGCGGTTTTATCATATCGAGTTGCGAAGCGACGTGAGCATTTGAGCTTGTTGAAACACCGCTCCACTCGGTTTCTCAAGGCATATGTGACGGCATCAAACGGGATCGGGACTTTGCGATTGGCCTTGCCTGGAATGACAGGCGTTCCGCCGCGGTTAGTGATTGTTGTGCGGATGTGGTCACTGTCATAGCCGCGGTCAGCCAAAAACACTTTGGCATCAGGCGGATCATCATCGACCAGAGCATCAAAGCCCTTAAAATCAGAGACCTCACCGCCGGTTATCTCAGCTCTGACAGGAAGTCCGTGAGCGTTGGTAATGAGATGGACCTTGGTCGTAAAGCCACCTTTTGAGCGGCCAAAACCCTCTTTTTGAGTCCCCCTTTTGCGCCCGCGACCAGGTGGTGCGCCCGGATCACTGTGCTGTCGATCATCTGAACTTGTTCAGGCATGGTACCGCTCTCATTGAGAGCCTCCAGGATCATGTCCCACAGACCTGCCAAGGTCCAACGCCGGAACTGGCGATAGACACTGGACCACTTGCCAAACTCTTCGGGTAAATCCCGCCAGGGCGAACCAGTGCGCGCTATCCAGAACACAGCATTAAGAATACGGCGATGATCCGATGCTGGACGTCCTCCGCGCCCTCGAATGGAAATCAAAAAGGGTTTGAAAAACGCCCACTCGGCATCTTCCATCAACAAACGCGCCACGACAGCCTCCGTAAAAGCTATCTTGAATCAGAGTTCAGCTGATTTGGGAATCCAGTTTGTCAACAGGACCTAATTTTACGGGTGGTGAGAGTCCAAACAAAAACCCGCGGAGATCGCTCTCCGCGGGTCTGATTCTGCCGAAGCAGTGCAGGCGGATCAGTCCGCCGACTGCTTGAACTGCGCGCTTTCGGTCGAGTCGCCAAGAGCCGTGGTGGAGCTTTCGCCGCCACCCGCCGCCAGACTGACGAGATCGAAATAGCCCGTGCCGACCTCGCGCTGATGGCGCGTGGCTGTGTAGCCGTCCTTCTCGGCTGCGAACTCGGCCTGCTGCAATTCCGAATAGGCGCCCATGCCGCGGTCGCGGTAGCCCGACGCAAGTTCGAACATGCCGTAGTTGAGCTGGTGGAAGCCGGCCAGCGTGACGAACTGATACTTGTAGCCCATCGCCGCGATTTCCTTCTGGAAGGTCTCGATCGTCGCCTTGTCGAGATTGGCTTCCCAGTTGAAAGAGGGCGAGCAGTTATAGGCCAGAAGCTGATCGGGATATTCCTTCTTCACCGCCTCGGCGAAGCGGCGTGCATCGTCGAGGTTCGGCTTGGAGGTTTCCCACCACAGAAGATCGGCATAAGGCGCGAAGGCAAGGCCGCGCTTGATGCAGTGATCGACACCCATGCCCGGCTTCAGGCGGTAGAAGCCTTCATAGGTGCGCCCCGCGTCGAAATCGATGAACTCGTGATCGCGTTCGTCGATGTCGGATGTGATGAGATTGGCGGATTCGGCGTCGGTGCGCGCCATAATGAGCGTCGGTGTGCCCATGACGTCGGCGCCGAGGCGCGCGGCGTTCAGATTGCGCTCATGCGAGCGGGTCGGGATCAGAACCTTGCCGCCGAGATGGCCGCACTTCTTTTCCGATGCGAGCTGATCTTCGTAATGAACGCCCGCCGCGCCGGCTTCGACATAGGCTTTCATGATTTCAAAGCAGTTGAGCGGGCCGCCGAAACCGGCTTCCGCATCCGCCACGATCGGCAGGAACCAGTCGCGCTTCGCGCCGCCTTCCGAATGCTCGATCTCGTCGGCGCGCTTCAGCGTCTTGTTGATCTTCTTGGCGAGTTCCGGGCCGGAATTCGCGGGATAGAGCGACTGGTCGGGGTAGGTTGTGCCCGCCGTATTGGCGTCGGCGGCAACCTGCCAGCCCGACAGGTAGATCGCCTTGAGGCCGGCGCGCGCCATCTGCATCGCCTGGTTGCCGGAAAGAGCACCGAGCGAATGCACATAGTCGCCCGTGTGCAGAAGTTCCCAGAGCTTGTTCGCGCCGCGCGAGGCGAGCGTGTACTCGATGGGGAACGAGCCGCGCAGCTTCTCAACGTCTTCGACGCTGTAGTTGCGCTTCACATTGTCGAAGCGGCCCTTCGGCGCGCTCGAAACGATATCGTAGAAGGTCTTCTTGCTCATGGAACTGGTCCTCGGGGTCGGAGGTCGGATACGTTTGAAGGTCAGGCTTCGTTTTCGAGAATGAGGCGATAGGCGGGCAAGGTCAGGAACTCCTCGCATTCCTGTGCCGTGGTCATCTCGGAAAAAAGGCGGATCGCCTGCTCGAAGTGACCTTCGTTCCAGCGCGCTTCGCCAAGCGTTTCGCGCAGGGCCTTCATTTCATCGTCAAGCACTTCAGTGAAGAGCTCCGGCGTCACCTTGCGGCCGTCGCTGAGCGTCGCGCCGTGGTAAATCCATTGCCAGATCTGGGTACGGCTGATTTCGGCCGTCGCCGCGTCTTCCATCAGATTGTAGAGCGGCACGGCGCCGCGGCCACCGATCCAGGCTTCGATATATTGTACGCCGACACGGGCGCATTCGCGCATACCGCCTTCGGTGCGCTCGCCCTTATGGGGTTGGAGCAACTCTTTCTGGCCGACATTTACGTCCTGACGCTGGCGGGCGAGCTGGTTCGGGCCTTCGAGCTTGCCGAAAATCTCCATCGCGACCTCTACCAGGTCGGGGTGCGCGACCCATGTGCCGTCATGGCCATTGGTGACTTCACGCTCCTTGTCGGCAAGAACCTTCTTGAAGGCCGCGTCGTTCGCCGCTTCGTCGCCCTTCACAGGGATCTGCGCGGCCATGCCGCCCATTGCGAAGGCGCCGCGCTCATGACAGGTCTTCACCAGCAGCAGCGAATAGGCATTGAGAAAGGCGTCGCCCATCACCACCTGCGCCCGGTCCGGCAGGATGAAGTTCGGGTTTTTGCCGAGCCGCTTGATATAGCTGAAAATATAGTCCCAGCGGCCGCAATTGAGGCCGGCGATGTGGTCCTTCAACTCATGAAGGATCTCGTGCATCTCGAAGGCGGCGGGCAGTGTCTCGATCAGCACCGTTACCTTGATGGTGCCCTTGGCAATGCCGAGTGCCTTTTGCGCGTGAACGAAGACGTCGTTCCAGAGCCGCGCTTCCTTGTGGCTCTCCATCTTCGGCAGATAGAAATAGGGGCCGGACCCGGCCGCGATCTGACGCTTGGCGTTGTGAAAGAAGTAGAGACCGAAATCGAACAGGCTGGCCGAGACAGGCCGGCCATCGACTTCGACATGGGCTTCTTCCAGATGCCAGCCGCGCGGCCGCACGATGAGCGTCGCGGGCTTCTCGCTGACATCGTAGCGCTTGCCGTTCGTCTCGTCGGTGAAGCCGATCTCATTGTCCCAATAGGCCATCATGTTGAACTGGCCGCCGATCATGTTGTCCCATGTCGGGGCGGCCGCGTCCTCGAAGTCGCTCATATAGGACTGCGCGCCGGAATTGAGCGCGTTGATGACCATCTTGCGATTATCGACGGGGCCTGTGATCTCGACACGGCGGTCGAGCAGGTCTTTCGGGATCGGGGCAACCTTCCAGTCGCCCTCGCGGATGGACCTTGTTTCGGGCAGGAAGTCGGGCAGCTCGCCCGCGTCGAATTTCTTCTGGCGCTCTGTACGCGCTTCCAGAAGCTCGCGGCGGCGGGCGCCGAACTTGCGTTCGAGGCCGGCGACGAAGTCGAGAGCTTCCGCCGTCAGCACGCGCTCATAGCCAGGCTTCATGGTACCTTTGACGGCAATGCCGTCCGCATTGATCGTGGCTGCTGCCTTGCTCATGCTCGCTCGCCTCCGTGTGCCGGTAACTGAGGATTTCCTTTGCGCGAGGTCATACATCCTCGACACCGGAATGTCCAACGCTTCTTAAGTCATTGAAAATATTGAAGTAAAGAACTTCACAAGATTTTGTATAGATTCTGTTGAAGATGTAAATCTTGTAAATTAAGGTGCCGGCCAGGATCACGGTTCAGGGGGTAAAACCCGCAGGGTGGAAACATGGCGGCAGACAAGAAAGTCTTTGCGGGCCCGCGTGTTAGGCGGCTCCGGCGCGAGCGCGGCCTGACCCAGGCGCGCATGGCGGCCGATCTCGGCATATCGGCGAGTTATCTTAATCTCATCGAACGCGACCAGCGGCCGGTCTCGGTTCAGGTGCTGCTGAAGCTCGCTGAAGTCTATGACGTGGAGCTTCGTTCGCTGGGTGGCGACGATGAGGCGCAGGCGCTGACGGCGCTGCGCGAGGTCTTCGCCGATCCGCTGTTCCGGGACGCCGGCCTCACCATCCAGGATCTTCGCGAGATCGCGGTGGCAAGCCCCGCGACGGCGGATGCCATCTCCAATCTCTATCGCGCCTACCAGGAAAGCGTGATCAACGGCTCGATGCTGGCGGAGCGGCTGGCCGACCGCGACCTGTCGGACGGGGCGGGGACGCCCGGCCTGCCGCTTGAAGAAGTGCGCGACTTCGTCAACAGCCGCAACAATCATTTTCCCGAGCTGGACGACGCGGCAGAGCAGCTTTACGCAAATGCGGGGATCGGCGCTGACGAACCCTATGTGGCGCTGAGGACGGCACTGCGCGACCTTCACGGCGTATCGACGCGCGTCGCGCCGGCCGATCTGATGCCGCATGAACTCAGACGCTACGACCGCCACCGCCAGACAATCTTCCTGTCGGAACTGCTGGACCAGCCGGGCCGCTCATTCCAGCTAGCCTATCAGCTCGGCTATTTCGAGCAGTCGCGTACGATCGAGGACATCGTGGAAGCATCCGGCCTCGAAAGCGATGAAGCGCGGCGGCTCTGCCGCGTGGCATTGGCGAACTACTTTGCCGCCGCACTGCTGATGCCCTATTCGGCCTTTCAGAAGACGGCCGAAGCGGCGCGCTATGACATAAGGCTTCTGGGGCGGCGCTTCGGCACCAGCTTCGAACAGGTCTGCCATCGTATGACGACGCTGCAACGGCCGGGCGCGCGCGGTATTCCCTTTTTTCTTATCCGTGTCGACAATGCGGGCAATGTCTCGAAACGCTTTTCCGCGGCCGGCTTCCATTTCGCGCGCTTCGGCGGCACCTGCCCGCGCTGGAATGTCCACGACGCTTTCCGTGTGCCCGGAGAGGTCTATAATCAGGTCGTGCAGATGGAAGACGGCACGCGCTATTTCTCGATCGCGCGCACGGTGAGCCGCGCCGGCTCAGGCATCGGCGTGCCGGGCGACCAGTATGTGGTGGGGCTCGGCTGCGAGATCGCCCATGCCCGAAAGATTGTCTACAGCCAGGGCTATGATCTCGATGACGAGCGTGGCGCCATGCCCATCGGTGTCAATTGCCGGCTATGCGAGAGGCTCGATTGTTCGCAACGCGCCTTCCCGCCGCTGAAGCATCGGCTGACCGTCGAAGATCATGTGCGCGGCCTTTCACCGTTCGGTGTGCCGGTGCGGAGAGACTGAACAAATGGCCTCCGACGACGTGCCGATCGCCACATTGAAACCGCGCGCGTTGTGGATCGCATTCGCGGCGGCGCTGTTGCTTCACGCTCTCGCCGGAGGCGCACTGGTGATGTGGCTTGCCGCGCATCGCACACCGCCATCCGCGGCGGGTGCGAGTGCGTTGACGGTGAGCCTCGCCGCTTTTGAAGATGGCCCGACCGAAAAGAAAGCCGAGCGCGCCGAACCTTCGGAAAAGCCAAAGCCAAAACCAAAACCAAATCCAAAGCCCGAAAAACCTCAACCCGAAAAGATGCCTGTCCGCGCGCCAACACCCGTAGCCCGCGCCGCGCCGCCCGAGGCGCAGCCGGAAACCTCCGCTAGTGTGCCGGCCGAAGCGGAAGCGCCGCACCCGGCTGCGACGGCAAGCGAGACGGCCGGCAGTGGAGGTGTCGCGAAATCGGGTGCAGCGCAAAGGGGAGCCGGAACGCAGACGGTGGAAGCGGATTTTCTGGCGGCCGTTGGCGACTGGCTGGCGCGGCACAAGCAATATCCTCCGGCGGCAAGGCGGCGCCAGATCGAGGGCGTCGGCTTGTTGCGTTTTGTCATCAGGCGCGACGGCCATGTTCTCTCATATGGTCTGGATAAGGGTACAGGCTCGCGCATTCTGGATACCGAGATTGAGAGAATGATCGAGCGCGCGGCGCCCTTGCCGCCAATGCCGCCGGAGCTTGAAGGCGCCCGCCGCGAATTCACCATCCCCATACGCTTCGAACTCGAAGGCCTGGAATAAGTCAGAGGCCGAGCAGCGCGCGCAAACCATAGGCGAAGACGGCGAGGGTGGTGATGCTTGCCGCCCAAAGCCCCGCGAACCAGAGAATCCGGCGCCCGGTGCCTCGCCCCTTCCTGTCTGTCGCTCCTTCGCGCACCCGTTCGGCCATCTCGTTATTCATGATGCGTGTAGCCGCCATGTTCGCTCGCCTTGCCGTGAAACACGCTATAGGCGTAGACGGTGTAGAGCAGCACCATCGGCAGAACAATGGCGACGCCGACAAGGGCGAAGACGACGCTGGAGCGCGGTGCGACGACATCCCAGACCGCGACCGAAGGCGGGATAATGTTCGGATAGAGACTGATCGCGAGTCCGCCAAAGCCAAGGATGAAGAGCCCGATGGATGAGAGAAAGGGCGCAAGCTCCCGTCTGGCAAGAATTGACACGAAAAGCCATGCTGCAACGGCCAGGGTGAGAAACGGCACCGGCGCGAAATAGAGAAGATTGATGCCGCCGAACCAGCGCTCCGCGATGGCCGGCCGGAGAAGGGGCGTCATGACGCTGACCGCGCCCATCGCGACAAGCGTGCCGCCGCCGAGCATGATGGCGGCCTTTCTCGCCCAGTTCTGCACCTCGCCTTCGGTCTTGTAGATCGTCCAGGTGGCGCCGAGCAGGCCATAGCCGGCAACGACACCTATCCCCGTGAGAATTGAGAACGGTGTCAGCCAGTCGAACATGCCGCCCGCATAGCGCAGGTTTTCGACATGAACGCCTTGAACCAGCGATCCGAGCAGCACGCCCTGCATGAAGGCAGCGGTGAGCGAACCGAAAAAGAACGAGCGGTTCCAGAAATGAACGCTCGTATGGGCGGTATGGCGAAATTCGAAAGTGACGCCGCGAAAGATGAGGGCGAAAAGCATCGCCATGATCGGCAGGTAAAAGGCGGGCAGCGCGATGGCATAGGCGGTCGGAAAGAAGACGAGAAGACCGCCGCCGCCGAGAACGAGCCATGTCTCGTTGCCGTCCCAGACCGGCGCCACGGAATTAATCATGATGTGGCGTGCTTTTTCATCCGGTGCGAAGGGAAAGAGAATGCCGATGCCGAGATCGAAGCCATCGAGTACGACATACATGAGGATGGCGGCTCCGATAATGGCGCCAGACAGAATGGCAAGGCTTTCCATGAGGTCTCTCCTGTTCGCCGGGTTATTCGGCTGGAACCACAAGGCCGGGCCGCGCGCCGCGGATGGCCTCGGGATGGTCTTCGCTGCCGCTCGAAAGGACGTCCGGACCCTGCCGGATGAGTTTCGAGAGATAATAGAGATAGGCGCCGAAAAGCCCCCCGTAGACGATAAGGAACAAGATAAGTGTGGTGGCGACAGCGGCACCGGTCACGCTGGGCGACAGGCTGTCCGATGTCCGCAACGCACCATAGACGGTGTAGGGTTGGCGCCCGACCTCCGTGACGAACCAGCCGGCAAGCGTTGCAACGAAGCCGGCCGGCGTGAGCACCACCGCAAGACGCTGGAGCCAGCGGTCGCTGTAAAGCGTCCCGCGCCAGCGCGCCCAAATGCTCCAGAGGCCGAACGCGAGAAACACGAAGCCGAGCCCGACCATGACGCGGAACGACCAGAAGACGACGCCCACCGGCGGCTGGTCCTCGATCGGAACGTCCTTCAGGCCCGGCACGACGCCGTCCAAATCATGCTGGAGGATCAGGCTCGCGGCGCCCGGAATGCCGAATTCGAGATGATTGACCTGCGCCTTCTGGTCCGGCATGGCGAAGAGAAGCGCTGCAACGTCGCTTCCTCTCTCCCAGTTGCCCTCCATCGCCGCCACCTTGACCGGCTGGTATTCAAGTGTGTTGAGGCCGTGCTGATCGCCGAGAAATATCTGCAAGGGTGCGAGCACGATGAGCGCCCATAACGACACCGAAAAGGCGCGCTTCGCGATCTCGCGATTATGATCCGTGAGAAGATAAAAGGCCGAGATGCCGACGATGAAGATGGTCGTCGTGAGATAGGACGCCGTGGTCATGTGCATCAGGCGATAAGGGAATGACGGATTGAAGATCACGGCGAGCCAGTCGTCGACCACATAGTGGCTGCCATTAAAGGTCGCGCCGGCCGGCGTTTGCATCCAGCTATTGGCGGAAAGAATCCAGAAGGCGGATATCGCCGTGCCGGTAGCGACGAGGCACGTGGCGAGGAAATGAAGGCGGGGTCCGACCTTTTCCCAGCCAAACAGCATGATGCCGAGAAAGCCCGCTTCGAGGAAGAAGGCCGTCAGAACCTCAAAACCGATCAGCGGCCCGAGCACAGGCCCTGTGATGCGCGACCATTCCGACCAGTTGGTGCCGAACTGGTAAGAGAGCACGATGCCGGAAACGACGCCCATACCGAATGTCAGCGCGAAAATTTTGACCCAGAACCTGTAGAGCCGGAGCCAGACCTGCTCGCCGGTGCGGATAAGCTGTGCTTCGAAGAAGACCAGAAACCCCGCGAGGCCGATGGTGAGCGTCGGAAACAGAATGTGAAACGAGACGGTGAAGGCGAATTGAAGCCGGGCGAGAATCTCCGCGTCGACAGGCGGCATGACACGCTCTCCGCGAGGTATGTGTTGCCGGGCAGCATACACCTTCCGGCAGATCGAACGGAAATCAAGAGTGGCACGAATTGTTACATCGGGAAAGAACGCGCGATCGCAGGAGGATATTTCGTATCAGCGGATCGTGCGTGTTTTGGGAAAGCGGATGCCGATCGTCATGCCCGTTTCGCTCCCCGGTCCGAATGTTCCGCGTTTTGCACGAGCGATACTGAGCGAACCGCCATGCAGTTCCATAACCTTGCGTGTGAGCGAGAGTGCGAGACTCTCCTCGCGCGGTGCGCTGCTATTCTCGGCACTGACGAAGGGATCGTCGCTGCCCTCGATATAGGGCAGGGCGCCCTGCCGCGCCTCGAACAGCGCTGCGTCGCGCACTTCGTTGAGCGTAACGCCGATGCCGCCTTCTTCCTCGAACAGGTTGAGCTTGATGGTCGAGCCGCGATGGGCGCAATGCACTGCCTCCGCGATGAGCCGGAAGAGGCCCTGGCGAAGCCGCCGCGCGTCGCCGCGCAGACCGGGCAGCCGCGCGGGACAACCGACTTCAATGGTCACGCCTTCCAGCATTGAATTCTGTCGCTGGCTCGCCACCGCGATTTCCGCAAGCTGCCCGAGATTGCATATCTCGTCGGTGAGTTCGATCTCGTCCATTTCCGCTTCGGCGATGCCAAGCAGATCCTCGATCATGTCGAGCAGCATGGTCCCGCTCGAATGGATGTCGTTTGCGTATTCCCTGTAACGGTTGGTGCCCATCGGTCCCAGCCGCTCGTTCTTCATCATTTCGGAAAATCCGATGATGTGCGTCAGCGGTGTGCGGAGGTCATGATTGACGTTGGAAAAGAAACTCTGGCTGCGCTTATGCGTTTCCTGGCTGCGCGCCTCCGCGTCCTGCATCGTTTGTTCGAGTTTGTGGCGCACAGTGACGTCGTTGAGTGCGGCGACACGGGCCGGAACGTCGCCCCAGCGCGTGTCGACGATGCGCATTTCGGCAAAGCGGCTGTCGCCATCGGGTCGCGTGATGGTGATATCGTGTTCACCTGGATCGCTGGGCAAACCGAACGGCTGGCCGACCAGTTCGATTGAGCTGCGCCCGAGTAGTTCCTGCGCGGCAGTGTTGGCGAAACGCACCGTACCATGACTGTCGAGAATGACGATGGCTTCGGGCGCCTCCTGAACGAGAGTGACACCGGGAGCGTCGTCATTGCCGGCTTCCGGCCCTGAAGGGCTGCTGCCACGCTCATCCCGCAACGATCTGCGTATGATGGCGCGCCGGATGGCGAGGCCGAGCGCCTTGGGCGTGTCGAGATCTGCGGAGAGACAATCTTCCGCGCCGGACTTTATGGCTTCCGCCTGGAGGGCGGCATCGTCCGTGGCGATGGCCACGACGGGCGCGTTCGGACCGAGCGCGATCACGTAGCGCAGGAAATCGAACGGGCCCTTCCCACCGTCGCCGAGATCGACGATGACAACATCGATACCCGGCTCGAGGAGCGGATCGATTCCGTCGCCCGGACGCGAAAAGCTCAAGCTGAAGGGACCGGCCACGCCGGACGCGGCGAGATCGTCAAGGCCATTGCAGAGGACTGCGGAGGTGCTGACGACATGAACCGCGAGTGAGGGCAGTGGCGCGCCGATCGCGCCTGCCGGACTTGATATGCTGCTCATTGCGACGTTTGGTCGTGCCAAGATCAAACCCGTTCCTGACCCCCCAGAGGCCCCGCGATCCGACTCATATTTAGGGCGCGCGCACTCGATACATGCTCGCGTGATTCAAAGATGCATTTCTTTAGTAAACAGAAAGTAAATGGATCGCCTATTTTGTGGTTGTGGGGGAGTGAAGGCACAAGTCGTCAAGGTGTGAACCAGCGATAAATAGCCCGGTTTGCGGGGGGCTCCACAGCCCGGCCGGCGCGATTGGCCGGCATCGAAAAACATATCGCGCTGCGCGGTGGTGGCCGCCCGGACAGACGAAAACAGGGCCGCGAAATGCTCCCGCATGCAAGGCGCGGACAGGTGATTCGGTAGGGCGCCCCGACGGCTGGCGCTTGTGAGCGCGATGGGTATGGGCTAGGTATGCGCGCGCGCCGCATTGGCGGCGCCTGAGCGGTTTCCTTGAGCCGGCGCCACGTTATGAGCAAGAGCCAGAAAACCTTTCGCCCCAAGGCGCGCGTGCCAAAGGGGCTTCGTGATTTGTCCGCCGGCATGGTCCGCGCGGAAGAGCGCATGCTTGCGCGTATTCGCGAGGTTTATGAGCGCTATGGTTTCGACCCGCTGGAGACCCCCGCGATTGAATATGCCGATGCGCTTGGCAAATTCCTGCCTGATGAAGACCGTCCCAATGACGGCGTCTTTTCCTTCCAGGACGATGACGAGCAGTGGCTGGCGCTGCGCTACGACCTGACGGCGCCGCTGGCGCGCTACGTCGCGGAAAACTACGACGCCCTGCCCAAGCCCTTCCGCCGCTACCAGACGGGCTCCGTCTGGCGCAATGAAAAGCCCGGGCCGGGACGCTTTCGCCAGTTCAGGCAATTCGATGCCGATACGGTTGCCGCACCCGGAGTCGCCGCCGATGCCGAGATGTGCATGATGGGCGCGGACTGCCTGGAGGCGCTCGGCATACCGCGCGGCGGTTATCGCATCCGCGTCAACAACCGGAAGGTGCTGGACGGGCTGCTCGAGACGATAGGGCTTGAAGGCGAACCCGGCAGCCCAACCTACATGACGGTGCTGCGCGCCATCGACAAATATGACCGGCTGGGCCGCAAGGGCGTTGAACTTCTGCTTGGGCAGGGCCGCAGGGACGAATCCGGCGACTTCACGAAAGGCGCGGGGCTCTCGCCCTCGCAGATCTCCGCCGTTGTCGACTATGTGGAATCGGGCGTCGGCGAAGGCGCGATGGATCGCGGCCTGGTATTGAAGGGCTGGCGCGCGATTGTCGGCGAGAGCGCCATTGGCCGTGACGGGCTGGATGAACTGGCCGCGATGGACGCGCTTTTCACAGCGGCGGGCTATGGCGTGGACCGGATCGAATTCAACTCATGGATCGTGCGCGGCCTCGGCTATTACACAGGCCCCGTTTTCGAATCCGATCTCCTCTTCGAGGTGAAGGACGAAAAAGGCAATCCCGTGCGCTTCGGCTCTGTCGGGTCGGGCGGGCGCTATGACGGGCTCGTCGAACGCTTCAAGGGTGTGAAAGTGCCCGCCACCGGCTTCTCCATCGGCGTGAGCCGTTTGCAGGCGGCGCTCGAATTGTTCGGCAAACTCGATCTCGAAGAGGTGGTGGCCCCCGTCGTCGTGCTCACGCTCGATGCGGCCCATATGACGGACTATCAGTTGATGGTGTCGGAGCTTCGTGAAGCGGGTATCCGCGCCGAACTTTATCTCGGCGGATCGGGCATGCGCGCACAGATGAAATATGCCGACAGGCGCGGCGCGCCGGTTGCCGTGATCGTGGGTGAGGACGAGCGCGCCAGGGGCGAGATCACGCTGAAGGATCTGGTTCTCGGTGCCGAGATGTCGAAGGAAATCGAGAACAACGTGGAGTGGCGCGAGGGCCAGCCGGCGCAGATATCCGTGCCCCGCAAGCGCCTCGTTGAGGAGGTGAGCGCCATGCTCGCCCGGCATCGCGCCATCCAGGGCCATCACGGCTGAAAAAGCGGCTGTCTCCCTCTCTCGATATTTACCATTTTCATGATAGACAAGGCTCCGTCCGAAAAGGCCGGTCAGCCGGGTCATCTTCACCGGGAAGTTTTCGATATGTCTTCGACACCTATGGCAGCACTGGATGGCGAGCGCCTGCGCGCATGCGAGGCGCTGGGCGCGGCCGTGCGCGGTAGCTTCGAACGGGCGGGCTACGCGGCGGTGGCCGCCCCCGTCATGCAGCCGGCCGATATTTTTCTCGACATGTCCGGCGAGGATATTCGCCGCCGCATGTATGTTTTTTCCGATCCCGCGGGCGACGAGTTGTGCCTGCGCCCGGAACTGACAATCCCCGTCTGCCGCGCCTATCTGGAAGGCGGAGGCGGCCGCAAGAAGCTCTGCTCGCTGGGTGCCGCCTATCGCTACCAGATCCGTGGTTCGGTAAAGCTCAGGGAATTCACGCAAGCCGGCCTCGAATGCCTTGGCGCGGACGACGCGGAAGCGGCCGACGCCGAGGTGATGTCACTCGCGGCGGCTGCTCTCGCCGGGGCGGGGCTCAAATCCTACAGGATCGAGATGGGCGACCTCGCGCTTTTCGATGCGCTGATCGACGCCCTCGACCTGCCACCCGGCTGGCGCTCGCGCTTGAAGCGGCACTTCTGGCGGCCCGACTATTTTCGCGAACTGCTCGCCCGGCTCGCCGCCGGAGACGAGCTGAATGACCAGCAGGCGCTGATCACGGCCATCGCCGGGCTCGACGAAGGGCGCGCAAAGGATGTGATCGAGGACGTGCTGAAACTGGCGGGCATCGCGCCGGTAGACGGGCGCACGGTGGAGGAGGTTGCGGAGCGGCTTCTCGAACAGGCGGAACTTGCCTCATCGAGTGTGCCGCGTGCGGCGACGCAGCTTATCTCGGACTTCCTCGCCGTCACCGGCACCCCGCAAGACAGCATCGCGCGTATCGGGGCGCTGACCAAGAGCGCGGGCGTTTCCATCGAGCCCGCGATTGCGCGCTTCGAGCGGCGTATGGAACTGACGGCGAATGCCGGTCTCGATCTTTCCAAAGCGCAATTTGCAACGGGCTTTGGCCGCAACATGGCCTATTACACAGGCTTCGTTTTTGAATTCCGCGTGGCCGCACTCGGGCCCGACGCCATGATCTGTGGCGGCGGCCGCTATGACCGTCTCCTCTCTGCGCTGGGCGCGCCTGCGCCAGTGCCGGCTGCGGGCTGCGCCATCGGTATCGAACGGTTGCTCGCGGCCGTTACGCAGGAGAGAGGCAAATGAACGGGAAACTGATCATCGGTCTCCCCTCCAAGGGACGGCTACAGGAAAACGCCGCCGCCTTTTTCGCGCGCGCCGGTCTCAAGGTCCGGCAGGATGGCGGACGCGGCTATACCGGGCGTCTCGACGGCATCGCGAATGTGGAAATCGCATTTCTCTCCGCCTCGGAAATTGCCGGCCAGCTTGAACAGGGGATCATTCACCTTGGCGTAACGGGTGAAGATCTGATCCGGGAAAAACTCTCCGCCCCCGAACGCGACGTGGAACTGCTGCTGCCGCTTGGCTTCGGCCATGCCGATGTGATGGTCGCGGTACCGCAAAGCTGGATCGATGTTGCCACAATGGCGGATCTCGACGACGTGGCGCTCGCCTTTCACACGAAGCGGGGCCGCCGTCTTCGCGTCGCAACCAAATATTTTAATCTGACGCGCCGCTTCTTCGCCGAGCACGGGCTGACGGACTACCGTATCGTCGAAAGTCTCGGTGCAACCGAAGGCGCACCCGCCGCGGGCACTGCGGAAGTGATCGTCGACATCACCTCGACCGGCGCGACGCTGGTGGCGAATAATCTGAAAATCCTCGACGACGGGACAATCCTGAAAAGCCAGGCAAACCTCGTTGCGAGTCTGCGTGCCGGCTGGAGCCAGGCGGCGCTGGCGGCGGCAGGCGAAATTCTCGATCGCGTGTCGGCACAGGCGCGCGCGGCGGAAACGATCGAAGTGCGCTTCTCGGGCGAAGGCGATGACACCGTTCTGCTCGACGAGATAAAATCGCGCTTCGGCGCGACATTGCCATTCGGGAACGGTGCGGCCGTACCGGTGCGGATCGCGCACTGCCCCGAGGCGCGGCTCTACGATCTCATCGCCTTCCTCTATGCGGAAGGGCGCGACACCGTTACGGCGACGCGCGCCGACTATGTGTTCGAGGCGAGAAACCCGCTGCGCGAACGCCTCGTTGAGCGCCTGACGAACAGGGACTGAAAATACATGACTGCCACGCTCGCCTTCGCAACGGCCATTATGGTTCTTGTGACGGCGACGCTTTCCGGCATTTTCGGGATGGCGGGCGGCATGATCCTGATGGCTTATCTCGCCGCCGCCTATTCGGTCGGCGCGGCGATGATGCTGCATGGAGCGACACAGGCCGTTTCGAACGGCTACCGCGCCTTCATCAACCGGGACGATATCGTCTGGCGGCTGGTGGCAACAACCATGGCGGGCGCGCTGGCAGCGCTGGCACTCTTCATGCTGGTGAGCTTTGTGCCCGGCAAGCCGACAGTTTTCTTCGTACTCGGCGCGATCCCGTTTGTTGCCTTCTCCATTCCGGAACGCTGGGGCCTCGACATCACAAAACCCTTCGTCGCGCCTGTGTGTGGCTTCGTCGTCACCGTGCTGACACTGACGGCGGGCGTGGCCGGGCCGATTCTCGATGTCTTTTTCGTGCGGAGCCCGCTGACGCGTCATCAGATCGTCGCGACCAAGGCGGTGACGCAGACGCTGCAACATCTGGCAAAGCTGCTTTATTTCGGTGTACTGGCCGCGCATCTGCTGCCTGACGCGGATATTCCCTGGTGGGTCTATGTGATGGTGGCGCCGCTTGCCATGCTTGGCACGACGCTGGGCAAGATGCTGCTTGATCGCATGAATGACGGCCAGTTCAAGAAATGGAGCCGCACCATTCTCTACGTGCTGGGCACGATCCTGATCGCGCGCGGGCTGATGCTGCTACTCGGTTGAGAAGCCTTTCCGCGCGATGAATTTGAGGCGGCCCTTTTCACCGATCTTTTCCATCATCGGAAGCAGAGGCGCGATCATCCAGGGAAACGCGGCGAAGAAGCGCGCGCTCACGCTGGCGCTGTAGGGTGCGTAAATTTCAAGCTTGCCGGTGTCGATGGCCTTGAGTGTCGCGGCGGCGATCTCTTCGGGCGCCAGCACGCGATCGACGAAATTAAGCACTGAGCCGCCATGCAGGGCCTCGTGATGCAGCATCGGCGTATCGACGGCGCCCGGATAGACGCCGGAAATTTTTACACTTTTCGCCGCCACCTCCTGGTGGAAACCGGCAAGAAAGCCGCGCAGCCCGAATTTCGATGCCGAATAGACGGCGCTGTCCTTGAGCGAAATGATACCGCCAAGCGAGACGATTGCGACCATGTTCCCGCACCCCCGCGCGATCATATGCGGCGCGATGGCCCGCATCAGGCGGATGGGTGCACGCAGGTTGATCTCCAGATGGCGGTCGATGATATCCTGATCGATATCGGCAACGGCGCCGGGTACGGCAATGCCGGCATTGTTGATGAGGACATCGAGATCGGGGTGATCGGCGCGGACCGTCTCGCACAGGGCTTCGACATCGCCGCGCGAGGAAAGATCGCAGAGAATTTTCTCCGGTGGCGATGTGAGCGTCGCCGCTACGGCATCGAGCGATGCCTCGCTGCGGTTGACAAGAATGAGGCGGTAGCCACGGGCATCGAGCGCGCGGGCAATCGCCGCGCCGATGCCGCCACCTGCACCCGTGACAAGGGCTTTGCGCATCATGCCGCCTCGCATGCGGGGGTCATCTGGCTCGTATGCCCTGCCGGGCCGGCAAATGCGATGCCATGCCGCGGAAAAACACGTGCGAAACCGGGGCTCGCAAACTCGCCGCCAACAATCCGGATACGTCCTATGGTGGTCACGCTTCCCCCCCCAAATAAAATGAATAATCCACATATCCATGAAACGGGATAGGCCCTCGTGATTTCCCGCACAAGAAAAAACTGACCAGAAGGCAATGAGTGGCGCGACTCTCCGCCGCCGCATACGGAGCATGCCGGTTTTGAGGCAAAGTGCTTTCGGCCGACGCAACGGCCGGGCGCGGCCGGCCGCATGGTGATCGCGCTTGACCGCAAGGAAGGGGACCGGTGATGGGCCAAAGGAAAAGGGCCGGTGTTTCCACCAGCCCTTTTTTTAATGACTATCGGCTGAAGCCCGATGGCCGGGATGATTACATCATGCCGCCCATGCCGCCCATACCGCCCATGCCACCCATATCGGGCATGCCGCCGCCACTGCCGTCATCCTTCTTCGGCTTTTCGGCGATCATGGCTTCCGTCGTGATCAGGAGGCCGGCAATCGAGGCCGCATCCTGGAGCGCGGTACGCACGACCTTTGTCGGGTCGATGATACCGGCGGCCACGAGATCGCAGTATTCTTCCTTTTGCGCATCGAAGCCGAAATTGGGCTGCTTCGATTCGAGGATCTTCTGCACGACGATCGAACCCTCGACACCGGCATTCTCGACGATCTGACGGATCGGAGCTTCGAGCGCCTTCTTGATGATGTTGATGCCGGCCTGGATATCGCGGCTCTCATCGGAGAGCTTGCCGACAGCCTTGCTTGCCATCAAGAGTGCCGTGCCACCGCCCGGAACGACACCTTCCTCGACCGCGGCGCGGGTCGCATTGAGCGCGTCGTCGACGCGGTCCTTGCGTTCCTTCACCTCGACTTCGGTGGCGCCACCGACCCGGATCACCGCAACACCGCCCGCGAGCTTCGCGAGACGTTCCTGTAGCTTCTCCTTGTCGTAATCGGAGGTCGTGTCTTCGATCTGCCGCTTGATCTGGCCGACACGGGCTTCGATGTCTTTCTTCTTGCCCGAACCGTCGACGATCGTCGTATCGTCCTTGGTGATCGAGACGCGCTTGGCCTTGCCGAGCATGTCGAGCGTCACCGTTTCAAGCTTGATGCCGAGGTCTTCGGAGATGACCTGGCCGCCTGTGAGAACCGCGAGATCTTCGAGCATTGCCTTGCGGCGATCGCCGAAGCCCGGCGCCTTTACGGCCGCGACCTTGAGGCCGCCGCGCAGCTTGTTGACCACGAGCGTGGCAAGTGCCTCGCCTTCGATATCTTCCGCGATGATGAGGAGCGGACGGCTCGACTGCACAACGGCTTCGAGCACCGGCAGCATCGGCTGCAGGCTGGTCAGCTTTTTCTCATGGAGAAGGATGTAGGGCTCTTCCAGCTCCACGACCATCTTGTCGGCATTGGTGATGAAGTAGGGCGACAGATAACCGCGGTCGAACTGCATGCCCTCGACGACGTCGAGTTCGGTTTCGAGCGACTTGGCTTCTTCAACCGTGATCACGCCTTCATTGCCGACCTTCGCCATCGCCTGGGCGATCATGGCGCCGATGTCGCTTTCGCCATTGGCAGAGATCGTACCGATCTGTGCCACTTCGTCGTTCGACTTCACCTTCTTGGAGCGCTTCGTGATGTCTTCGACCGCGGTGCGGACGGCGATCTCGATACCACGCTTCAGGTCCATCGGGTTCATACCGGCGGCAACCGCCTTGGTACCTTCGCGCACGATCGACTGTGCCAGAACCGTCGCCGTCGTCGTGCCGTCGCCGGCCGTATCGTTGGTCTTGGAAGCGACCTCCTTGACCATCTGGGCGCCCATGTTTTCAAACTTGTCTTCAAGTTCGATTTCCTTGGCAACCGTGACGCCGTCCTTCGTGGTGCGGGGTGCACCGAACGACTTTTCGATCACGACATTGCGGCCTTTCGGGCCGAGCGTGATCTTGACCGCATCGGCGAGAATATCGACGCCGCGAAGCATCTTCTCGCGAGCGACGCGGCCGAATTTGACTTCCTTAGCCATGTTTTTCTGATCCTTCTGAATTCATGAAGTGGAGCGGATGGCCGCGTGAGCCAGTAAAAAAGCCCGCGGCCGGTATCCGGTTGCGAGCCTTGTCAGGCAGCCGCCTTCTTCTTGCTGGCAGCGCCTTCGAGCACACCCATGATGTCGCTCTCTTTCATGATCAGCAGCTCTTCGCCGTCGATCTTGACCTCGGTGCCGGACCATTTGCC
>TARA_R110002110_G_scaffold415824_1_pt1 | contig 25472 bp, 27 predicted proteins | sample TARA_R110002110 | Tara Oceans TARA_R110002110 (sample SAMEA4397330) | marine metagenome | biome: Polar Biome; feature: [SRF] surface water layer (ENVO:00010504); material: water (ENVO:00002006), including particulate matter (ENVO:01000060) such as... | depth 5 m
AAGGGTCTCGAGGGTTCGAATCCCTTCGTCTCCGCCACCCACCATTTTCATTCAATTCTGTTGGTAGTCATTCAACCCCTTACGGGGCTGTTTTTGTTGATTTATCTGCATTCGTTATTGCTTTTGGTTTCTCTTCGATTAGACTCGTTTCTATTCATTGCGTGGTAGAAATCGTGGTATTTTTGAATGAGCTATCATAGCGGAAAGCTGACGAAGAACCTTGTTCGGACCCTTGGTGCGGGCCGTCACGGTGACGGCAACGGACTCTATCTGGTGGTCGATCCATCCGGCGCGCGGCGCTGGATCGTGCGCGTTACGGTCAAAGGCCAGCGAAACCGCGAGGGCAAGCCGCTGCGCACCGACTTCGGTCTCGGCGGCGCGGATATCGTCACCCTGAACCAAGCCCGCGACCGAGCGCTTGAGTATCGCCGCATGGCCAAGCAGGGGGTTAACCCGCGCTACAACGGGCGGCAGGAAATACCCTGTTTCGAAGACATTGCCCGTCAGGTCCACATTGAGCGATTGCCGACTTGGAAGAACCCCAAGCACGGACAACAGTGGATCAACACGCTGGCCGAATATGCCTTCCCCAAGATCGGTCGCTTGCCAGTGTCGGAGATTGGCCAGCCCGAAGTGCTGCAAGTGTTGCTGCCAATCTGGACAGAGAAGCATGAGACGGCCAAGCGATTGGCGCAGCGGATGAAGGCCGTATTGGACGTGGCGAAGTCCAAAGGTTTCCGCGATGGCGAGAACCCCGTAACGACCATCCGTGATGCGCGGGTAATGCCAACCGTCAAACAGAAGGTGCAGCACCACAAAGCAATGCGCTGGCAAGATGTGCCAGCCTTCTACGCGGAGTTGGCGACCAAAAATGCTATGGCTGCGAAAGCACTGATGTTCACCTGCTTGACGGCCAGCCGAACCAGCGAGGTCTTGCAGGCGCGGTGGGAGGAATTCGATTTTGACGAGTTACTCTGGACGATTCCCGCCGAACGCATGAAGGCAGAAAAAGCGCATCGCGTTCCACTGACGCCGCAGATGGTCGCGATCATTGGACCACTTAAGGAGTTGCGCTCCGAAGTCGTGTTTGAGGGGCAGAAGCGGCATAAACCTATGAGCAACATGGCCATGCTGATGTTGCTGCGGCGGATGAAGGTTGAGGGGGTCACAGTTCACGGGTTTCGGTCTGCGTTCAGGGATTGGGCGTCTGAGCAGCCGAACGTGTCGCGTGAAATCGCAGAATTGAGCCTTGCGCACACGGTCGGAAGCGAAGTTGAGCGGGCTTATGCGCGGTCAGATTTGCTGCCCATGAGAAGAGTGGCGCTCCAGTCCTGGTCGGTCTTTTGCACTGAGCAATGTGACTTGACATGATGGAACTCAAGGCAAAGACGGCAGGCTGGGCATTCCTTTCTGAGCCAGAGGCGCGTTGGTTAGCCGTCGAATGCCTTTTGATCGCCACTCGGTTCAATCACGACTTTAACAAGGTCTACTTAGGGGCACTAAGCGACGAATTGTTGACGTGGCAACGTCTGAACGGCGGTTCCTTAAACATCGTTGAGAGAGCGGGCTATCAAGCGATGGCGGTTGCAGCGGATGAATTTCGAATATCTTACCGAGCCTCCAGAGAAAAATGGTCCGACATTCACAATAACGATCTTATCCCTTTGGGCCGAGCGTTGGAAAAGATGGCCATTGGTAGTTCTAAGCAGCAAGCGATAGCGCAAACAGTCAAGTCATGGAGAATATTTCGTTCTGACCTGGCAAAGTCGCGCAAAGAAAAACTGCTTCCAGAAAAATTCGCAGAGAACTGGCCATTTCGATACACGGGCCTATCCAGTGAAACTTTTGGCCTTAGATTTAAGCAGTATAAAAACGTTCTACCATACGTCCATATTTATTACAGAAATAGGGACTACAATGCATGGGCAGATTTTATCCCAGCTGAACAGACTCCAGTCATCCACCCTGACGATTTTGACACATGGAACACCTACTTCTGGAAACAGCTTATCGATACGCGGAGGATACGTCTGCGAAAGCCTTCAGAACCGGTAAGGCTTTTATTTCAATAGCTTGTAACTGTAATTGAATCTCCCAATAGACCCCTGAACAAACTGAATGCAATCATTCCGTAACAGATCGAACGTTATGGAGTTAGATAATTGCAACTGAATGTATTTGAAGCGGATCGTCTATACGACGATGTCGACAATGAGCTTGATATAATCGCGCCAAAAGCAAAAAGAGCCCAATGGCGCCACCGCCGCGTTGGTCCTCCTTTCCTAAAATTTGGAAGGCGAGTCAAATACTTAGGTGATGATTTGAACGACTGGATATCAGCTAATCGTGTCGAGACATCCTGTCAACACTGACTGAGTCGTCAGACTTCGACAATATCTAGGCATCTTTGCAAGTTCACAGACTGTCGTTCCCGGCGACGGAGTATACACATATGCGTGGTTACCACTTCCCAATAATCCGACTTCAGTGCGTCGAAGTGCGCGGCGACGATCCTGAAATAGTAACAGCTGTGGAAGCTTCAATTGAGTTTGAGCTTCTTAGGGCACCGACATGAGTAATATCGTAAGCGCACTCGTTCAGAAACGAAAAATCGGATCGCCCACCCGTAAGGGTATCCTGATGTTTATGGCAACTTTTGCTAGCGACGATGGAACCGGCGTCTGGGTGAGCAAGGCAACCATGTCACGCGACTTGGAAATGGGTAAGCGAACCGTGCAGGTTTGCATCGACGATTTGGTTGAGATGGGGCTAGTTTCAGAGGTAGGAACCCGCAGTTGCAGCCACGGTTACACCATAGAGTATCGGCTCAACCTATCCACCATCAGTGAACTTCCCAAAACTAAACCAGACAATAATAAAAGCCAGGAACTAGCAGGTGCAGGAGTTGCACCCGTGCAGCGCATGCACCCCACCCGCGCAGGACGTGCTGATGAAGGCATGCAGATCGTGCACCCAAACCGTCCTAGAACCATCCATAAACCACCTACGCGTGCGCGAGAGGCGGGAAAGGACGAAGAGGTCGATAGGATTCTGGCAACTTATCCCCCTGACCGATTGCGGGGCAAAGCGGCCTGTCTTGCCAATATCGAAGAGGCCATGAAGGAAGGGGTAGCACCGAAGGAACTATTGCGGGCCGTAAAAGCCTACGCTACCGACAGCGCAGGTTTCACCCGTTCCAAGGTTTGCTTTTCCGACAACTGGTTTCGGTCGCGGCGCTGGCAGGCTTATGTTGAGAAGCAAGCGGAAGATCGAGAAAAATCGGCAGCATTGGAGGCCGATCACCATGCGCGGTTGGCCTGCTGGATCAGTGACCGCAGCCCAATGTGCAAGCACATCACGGCCCCTCAAGTGATCGCTCTGCTCGCTTCAAAGCTGGTAACCGATGCGCAAATCCAAGCCGCTGGCCTCAAACCGTGACCGCGACAGATCAGCCCAAGATCAAACAGCAAGGTTACCCTACCGATTACATCGGCGGGACTTGTGAGGGGCGGCATGCCTCCCCTTCAAACCCCAACCAGACGCGCGAGGAGCGCATCAAAGAAGGCCTTTCCGAGACTGTGATCTTTCGATGCACAGTTGCGGAGAAGGCCGCGCTCGTCGCCAAAGCGGACGCGGCTGGACTGCCCAATGCCACGCTCATGCGCGAAGCCTTGGGGCTGGTCCAAACGCGGCGACGCAAGCCCGTGCCGCGTGTTGACCCGTCGCTGACGTTGACCGTTGCCCGTGTCGGCGGCAACCTCAACCAACTGTCTCGCTGGATCAACGTCGCTGTCAAATCCGGCCGCGCGAGCAACATCGACGCCCTCAAGGTCAGCGTGCGGCTTCTCGCGATTGAGCGCCAACTGGCGCAGATCATTGACCAGCACAGCGAGCGCCAGAAATGATCATCTCGTTCTTTTCATCCGGCACGGGCGGCGGCGCGGCCCCCGTTGACTACCTGACCGCACGCGAGGTTTTGGCCTACGACGAAAACCGCAATTTGATCCGCGATGACTTCGGCCAGCCGCAGACCAAAATCCGCGACCCTTTGCCCGAAGTGCTGCACGGCAACCCTGACCGGACCCGTGACTTGATCGATGCCAGCGCGAACAAGTGGAGCTACACGGCAGGCGTGGTCAGCTTTGCGGACAGTGATCAGCCCAGCGAGGACGCCCAGCAAGAGGCCATTGAGCAATTTGAGGCTCTGGCCTTTGCCGGGCTTGAAGCGGATCAATACGACTGCCTTTGGGTGCGCCATGTGCACGAAGGCAACGTCGAGCTGCACTTTTGCACGCCGCGTGTTGAACTGGCGACGGGCAAGGCGTTGAACATCGCCCCGCCGGGGCATGAGGCCGCGTTCGGCACCTTGCGCGATGTGTTGAACAAGACCCACGGTTGGGCCGACCCGATGGAGCCTGACCGCGCCCGCGACTTCAAACCCGTGCGCGAGAGCGCCGACCGCGCCGAGGCACGGCAGATCATCGTTTCCGCCCTCTATGACCAGATTGACACGGGCCTGATCACTGATCGCGCGTCGATGGTCGCCTTCTTTGAGGACGCCGGGTTTGAGGTCACGCGCCAAGCCGCAAAATCAATCAGTGTCCGCGATCCTGAATTTTCCAAACCGTTCAAACTAGAAGGCGTCCTCACCCATGAAAACTGGTCCCGAACCCGACACGCAGAAATCGCGGCTGAGTATGAAACTGGCGCAGATGCAAACCGAACAAGAAGACTTGATGGCATCTCACATGACAGCCTTCGTGCAGAGCTCTCAGACCATGTTGAACGACGCGCGGGATACAATGCAGAACGATACGGCGCACTTTCTGTTTCACAACAGGAACTTGTTCGAGGAGCGGATCGAACAGATCAGGAATTGGCTGACTTATTCACCTTGGATCATCACCGGGATGGTCGCGACAGGGATCGGCTTGATGATGGTCGCGAGCTGGCTTTGGACGATCCAACTAACGCGTTCGGAGCTGACAGAGCTGGGCTTGACGCGGATCGACAGGGAGGGCGGGACATGGCTGGTGCTGGACCCGACCAAGACGCGGCTGCGGACCTGCACACTGAGCGACAGGTCAGTGACCTGCATCCAGATCGAGGAGGATTAGATGACGACACCCCTGACAGCCTTGGAGCGCGACTTGCTCGCCTGCGTCGAGCGGTTGGTGACGGCTTGCGAAACATCGGCAGCCGAATTGACCGGATTAGAGGAACGCTCGACGAACGGGATGCAGGAGCAGATGGATGGATTGGCCGCCTGCGTATCGGTGCTCATTCAATCGCAAACGGCATCAATGGCTGCGTTGAACGGCTTGTTGAGCGAGGGATCGAACTACGGGACGCTGCGCAAGCAACTAGAGACGAGCTTGAAGTTAGTGAAAACCGCCGAGAGGCAGTTGAACGATTAATAGAAAGGGCAACCGAAAGATCTTTGGAAGCCGACCGCGAACGATCACGTTCCGACGACTACGGCCGATAGAAGTTGGCCGACAGTAGGCCAGCAGAATTTTTTGTATGCAAGGACACTGCAAATGAAGATCACGCTAATTCTAGCAAGCACGGTGGCGCTTTTCGTTGCCGCACCGTTGGTAGCCGATGATACGGGCCGTCAAAATTTTTCCGACCTGACAATCCCGGCTTTTCCTGAACCAACGGATAGTCAGGCGGACTACGTTGACATGCAGCAGCTCAATGGCCGCTTCTGTCCAGACCACCCCTTTCGTCCTGGCTGGGTTATGGTTCAGCCACGTGGACACCAGTGGAAAACGGGGCTTTTACAAGACTATTATTATCTGCAAAGAACCCGCGCTGTGGTCGCTGCGGGTCAGTGTTCTTGTGATCTGATGTTCCCCTCTTGGGATGATATGCGTCCCGAACTTGAGCAACTTTTGGAGCAGTTTCCAGATGTCAGCGCATCCGAATTCACCCCTGATCAGGGGCGACAGCTTCGCGAGATCGAGCGCAGTTTGCAGCAGGAAAAGCGGGCTATGACGTCCGAATTTAGACAGCTTTGCCAATCCATCATCATGGGAGAGTGAGCATGGGATTTGTTGAGAAAATCTACACGTCTGTCATCAGTGTTCTGGATGGGGTGGCAGAGCAACAATTTGGCCAAGTGGCGGCACAGCTTGGTTCGACGGGGCAAATTTTGGCAACGATTGCCGTCATTCTCATGTTGATCAATCTTGGTTCTCAGACAGTGCCAATGACGCAGGAGACGGTCCTTGTCACCTGCATCAAAATGGTGCTGATCGCTGGATTTCTGCAAAACTGGAGCCAATTCAACTCTGTGGCAAATGCCGTCTTCGACCTGTTCGACGGCGTGTCGGCGGCATTGGTGAACTCGGTGGTCAGCGGGTCCGGTGATGCCTTGAGCGGCCCCAGCTCATTCGCAGCGTCCTTTGACGATATTCTGGCCCGCGTTGCCGATTATGCCAACGTAACAGCAGGGCGTTTGAACATTTTGGGATCGGTCATCAATGGCATCGTGTGGATTCTGATGGCCATATTCTCCGCTGTGGTCGCACTGCTTATGGTCGGGTCCCGCATCGTGATCACCCTTTTGATCGGTCTGGCACCACTTGCCATTTTGTGCACGATGTTCAGCTGGTCGAAAGATTACTTTCAGCGGTGGCTCAGCGCGGTCGTCGCGTTCGCATTTTATCCCGTAGTAATTGCAGCTGTTTTTGCAACCGTTCTTGGACTTCTGGGTGCCGTTCTTGATCTGGTTGGCGATCCCGAGGCGATCACGTCCATTGGGCAGGTGACACCTGTTCTGGGTGTCCTATGCCTTTCGGTATTATTGGCTGGCATGGTTCCGATGATCGTATCGACGATCACCGGCAACATAGGCCTTCAAGATATGGTCTCAACGAGGATTGGGCGCGCATCATCCCGCATTGCCGGAACCGCAGGTCGCAAAGCCTATCAACAGACAAGGACGGCGGCATCGAGTGTGGCCAGTGATACCGCTGCTTATATGAAGAATCCGATAGCGAACACGCGTGAACAAGGCTCTTCGCGAGCGGCTCAGATTAACCGCGCAGCGGAACGTGTGCAGCGGCTGCGCCGGAAGTGATTAAGCGTGTCAGCTCGGTGCTAGAGGCCAATAAAGTTTGGCGAACCAGCAGGTGCAAATTTATGGGAGAGTAATCTTGGACAACCAAACGAAGAAATGCTGCGCAACCTGTCGTTATGGCATCAAAGTTGGGGGTGGCGCTGTGCCAAAATTCGTCGGATGCCATAGGTTCCCTCCAGCGGCGGAGTTTGCCAGCCCATTCGCCCATTATGGGGCGAGCAAATTCCCCTTACTTGACCCGGAAGCGTTCTGTTGGGAGTGGTCGGCGAAGGTTGAAGGGGAACAGCTTCCAGAGGGCAATTTCCTTGATCACATGAATGCTTAAAGGACCCAACCGGTCAGCGCGGATTTTTTGCCTTTTCGTCTGCAAGCCGCGCCCTCAAGGCCTGAACAATGATACCCTCAATCTCCGGCAGCCTCAGCTCACATTCAGTTGCCAATTGTCGCACAATCGTTTCGATCTCGGCGTTTTTAGGTCCATATAGCAACCAGTCATCCAATTCGTGAAGATTAAGCTGTGTCTTCGCCATCTCAAAAAACTTTCCAATAAAAGACCAAGACGCCGTCCGTCGAGGAAAACGATAAGAGGCCAAACTTACATTTTCACGGACACCGAAGCCTCACGTTATTGCCAACCAGACGGCAATTAAAACCAGAACCCCAATCATGTTTGACATGAAAACCGCAATGCGGAGGTGCCAAATAGTGCCAATATTTTCTTCAAGCTTCTGCAATCGCCCTTCAAGTTCCGTCGAGCGAATTGTTGCAATCTCTATGATTTTCGTCTGTTTACTCGCCATTGCCGCCCTCCCCGCGTCATCTTTTGTGATGCCAGCTTTACCGATCATAACTCAGATCAAACATCACAATTTGACGCATCAGTATGGGACTTTTCCGCAAAGCCCTTTGACCGAAACAAAACTTAGTCGACTAGACGTTCAGCAATCCACAGCTTGATAAGCGACTGCCGCGTGACGCCGAGCTGTTTGGCTTGCTGATCCAGTCCCGCGACGACCCACGAAGGGAAATCGACGTTCACGCGCTTGGTTTCGGTGTTCGTTCGACGGGCCTTGGACCAGTCCACGTGGTCCGAAATATCATCACCCGCGTCGAACTTCTTATCCAGATCAAGAGCTTTCATAGTATCCGATCTCCTGTTTGCGTGCTCGGCGCACCGAGATTATCCTAATTTTGTCGTTCCGAAGCGTGTATATCCCTGACCAGTGGCGCGTGCCGATCTTTCCGATAGCGATGAACCTCGGCTCGTCATCCGTTCGGGCCGGAGCTTCAAGCAACCAAGGATCGTCCCACAAAGCTTGGGCCTCATCGAAGTCGATGCCGTGCTTGGCCTTGTTTGCCGCGCTTTTGTCAGGGTCATACTCAAACTTCATTGCTTCATATGCTATAGAAATTATACCTTTTCAACCCCTATTCAGGCTATGTGTCGATCAACGACGTGAAACGGAGGCGGCCTGAAAAAAAAGATCGAAATCCGGCAATCGATTGTATTCATTTGCTTTCACTTTTGCGGGTTCCTCCTTATGGTTGTGTTAGAAAAAGAAGATTTTAGAGGCAGTCATTGAGCGACGACAATAAGAACCCAGAACAAATTGCGCGGGATGAGATCGACGGACAGTTGATCGCGTCGGGCTGGGTGATTCAAAACAAGTCCGAGCTCAATCCCGCCGCTGCATTGGGCGTTGCCGCGCGTGAGTATCAGACGGACGTTGGGCCAGCCGACTATGTTCTGTTCGTAGATGGGCGGGCCGCTGGCGTTCTGGAGGCGAAGCAGGAGAGCTGGGGGCAAAACCTAACAACTGTTGAGCAGCAATCCAGCGGCTATGCCGCCGCCAAGCTGAAATGGGTGAACAATTCCGAGCCTTTGCCGTTCGTTTATGAAGGCACTGGCACGATCACACGCTTCACCAACGGCCAAGACCCAAAGCCCAGATCGCGGGAAGTCTTTGCCGTTCATCGCCCTGAAACCCTCAAAGCATGGCTGAAGGCGCAGCAGTCCCTGAGGGCGGCGCTCCAAACCCTTCCCGCCTTGAACGTGGACGGTTTGCGCGACTGTCAGATCAGCGCAATCACCCAGCTTGAAGAATCGCTGAAACAGGACCGGCCACGGGCGTTGATCCAGATGGCGACAGGCTCTGGAAAAACCTTCACGGCAATCTCTCAGGTCTATCGGCTTCTGAAACATGCCGATGCAAAGCGCGTGCTGTTTCTGGTCGACACCAAGAACCTGGGCGAACAGGCAGAGCAGGAGTTCATGGCCTTCCTGCCCAATGACGACAACCGCAAGTTCACCGAGCTTTACAACGTCCAAAGGCTCAAATCGCGGCACATCGCGGGCGACAGCCAGGTTTGTATTTCCACCATTCAGCGCATGTATGCGATCCTCAAAGATGAAGAACTGCCCGAAGGGTCAGAAGACGAACATCCAGCCGAAAGATGGCAGCGCAAGCGCGAGCCGCTTCCGGTTGTCTACAATGACAAGATTCCGCCCGAATACTTCGACTTCATCATCATCGACGAGGCGCATCGCTCGATCTACAATCTCTGGCGGCAGGTGATTGAGTATTTCGATGCTTACCTCATCGGCCTTACGGCAACGCCGGATGACCGCACCTACGGCTTTTTCCAAAAGAATGTCGTCAGCGAATATACCCACGAAGACGCGGTCGCGGATGGCGTCAATGTCGGCAATGAAATCTATGTCATCGAGACGGAAGTGACCCAGAAGGGCGCGGAGCTGAAGGCAAAGCAGCTTGTAGAGCGGCGCGAAACAAAGACGCGCAAGAAACGATGGGAGCAGCAGGACGAGAACGAAGCCTATTCTGCCAAGAAACTCGACCGCTCCATCGTGAACCCCGACCAGATCAGAACGGTGATCCGCGCCTTCCGCGACAAGCTGCCCGACATCTTTCCGGGCCGGACCGAAACGCCGAAAACCCTGATCTTCGCCAAGACGGACAGCCATGCAGATGACATCATCCAAACCGTCCGGCAGGAGTTTGGCGAGGGCAATGATTTTTGCCGCAAGATCACCAGCAAGACCGAGGGCGACCCGAAATCTGTCCTCTCGGCCTTCCGCAACGATTACTACCCGCGTATCGCCGTCACCGTCGACATGATCGCCACGGGCACGGATGTGAAGCCGCTAGAATGCCTGCTTTTCATGCGCGATGTGAAATCCAAGAACTACTTCGAACAGATGAAGGGCCGTGGCACGCGGGTGCTGGACGCCGATGACCTGAAGAAGGTCACGCCCTCGGCCACGGCCAAAACCCATTATGTGATCGTCGATGCCATCGGCGTCACCAAATCGCTGAAAACCGCCAGCCAGCCGCTCGACACCAAGCCGTCGATCCCGCTCAAGGATCTCGCGATGGGGGTGATGATGGGGGCCGCGCGGGATACCGACAGCGTCACATCGCTGGCCGGGCGGTTGTCGCGGCTGGACCGCCAGATTGACGACACCCAACGCGCCAAGATCGAGGATGTCGCGGGCCAGCCGCTGCGCAGCCTGATCCGCACGCTGTTTGACGCGGTCGATCCTGACAAGGTGATGGAGCAGGCACAGACCACCACGGGGCAGGACGCACCTAACGAGGCCGCGCAGGACGAGGCGCGCAGCACACGGGTGGCAGAGGCGGCCAAATCGCTCAACGGCACGCTGATCAATACGCTCGACACGATCCGCCGTGATTTGGAACAGACCGTCGATCACGACAACCTCGATCATGTCACCCGCGCGGAATGGGCGGGCGATACCGACGACAACGCCAAGGAGCTTAGCGCGGATTTTGAAAGCTACTTGACCGACAACCGCGACCGGCTTGAGGCGCTGACGATCTATTTCGCGCAGCCCGCCCGCCGCGCCGAGATTACATTCGCCATGATCCGCGAGGTGCTGGACGCCCTGCGCGCCGATGCGCCGCGACTGGCGCCGCTGAACGTCTGGCGCGCCTATGCGCATCTGGATGACTTCAAGGGCAACGCGCCCGAGCGCGAGCTTGAGGCGCTGGTCGCCCTAATCCGCCGTGTCGCGGGGCTTGATGCTACGCTTACCCCGCATGGCGACCGTATCCGCAAGAATTTTCAGAACTGGGTGCTTAAACGGCACGCGGGCAAGGGCGACAAGTTCGACGCCGCACAGATGGACTGGCTGCGCATGATCCGCGACCATCTGGTCACCAGCTTTCACATCGCCCGCGATGATCTGGACATGGCCCCGTTTGACGGGCAAGGCGGGCTGGGGCGGATGTATCAGCTCTTTGGCGAGGACATGGAGCCGCTGATGGACGAGATGAATGACGCGGTGGCGGGATGAGCGATTTGCCGAGGGGGTGGGCGACTGCGACGGTCGCTGAAATTACGCTTCCTGTTTTTAAGAATGACCGAAAGAACGACCCTGACAAGCCAGTTTGGTATGTCGATATTTCGAGCATCGACAATCAGGCGCAAGCGATCTCCACGCCCCAGAGGTTGAATCTAGGTGAAGCACCTTCAAGGGCGCGGCAGATAATTCAGACCGGTGATGTGCTGTTTTCGCTTGTCCGGCCCTATCTAAGAAAAATCGCGCCGGTGACTCCAAAGTATGATGGTGAAGTGGCTTCGACTGGCTTTGCGGTTCTTCGTCCGGCGAACGGCATTGACGCCGAGTATCTGTTTTTCAAAGTGATTTCGCGTGACTTTGTTGGCGCTCTGACTGAGGATCAATACGGCGTGAGTTACCCTGCCGTGAACGAAGAGCAGGTCACATCGCGGCCTGTCGAAGTCCCGCCCCTCAACGAACAACGCCGCATTGTGGGCAAGATCGAGATCCTTTTTGCGGAGTTGGACAAGGGGGAGGAGAGTTTGAAGGCGGCGCGGGCGCGGGCGGGGCTGTATCGGCAATCGCTGCTCAAACACGCCTTCGAGGGCCACCTCACCGCCGACTGGCGAGCGGCGAACGCCGACAAGCTGGAAAACTCCGAAACCCTGCTGGCCCGCATCCAGAAAGAGCGTGACAGCCGTTACAAACAGGCGCTGGACGACTGGCAAACCGATTTGGCGAAATGGCGCGACGCGGGGGAGCATGGCAAGAAGTCTGCGAAACCGAAGCGGCCTGGGTCGCCAAGTATAATTGATAAAAGGGAGGTCAGCTTACTACCCAATCTGCCTGAGGATTGGGTTTGGGTCAGGCTCGCCAGTTGCTTTTGGCTTTCGCCAAAAAATGGCATCTACAAGCCTGCCGAAGACTACGGAAGTGGTGTTCAAATTGTCCGGATTGATGACTTTTACGACGGACGCTTAACAAAACGGGAGGGGTTCAAACGCCTTCGGATTTCTGATCGTGAGGCTCAGGATTTCTGCGTATCGGAAGGCCAAATCCTGGTTAATCGGGTGAACAGTATCGAGTATCTGGGAAAGTCAGCTTTAGTTAAGGGTCTGAAGCAACAGACTGTTTTCGAAAGCAACATCATGCGATGTCATCCGCTGGTCGACCGCATACTGGCCAATTGGCTGGTCAGTTATTTGGCGAGCCGCGACGGTCGCAACCGGATCTGCAAAAACGCAAAGCATGCAGTGAATCAAGCCAGCATCAATCAAACAGATGTTGGGGAAACTTTAGTTCCTCTTTGCTCCCCCGCCGAACAGGCCGAAATCGTCAGCCGCCTCGAAGCCAAGCTCTCGATCCTCGATGCGTTGGAGGCGCAGATCGACGCGCAGCTTGCCCGCTCCAAGGCGCTGCGCCAGTCGATCCTGAAACAAGCCTTCGCCGGCAAGCTGGTCGCGCAAGACCCAAACGACGAACCCGCATCGGAATTGCTGAACCGCATCAAGGCAGAAAAAGCTGCTGCCCCCAAGCCCAAACGCAAGAAGAGAGTGAAAGCATGACCAGTCTAGGGCGCTCAATCGAGCTTTTCTTTCATGACGGCGACCCCGACGGGATGACGACCGCGACCATCCCCTTCCAGTGGACGGGACATGTTCTTGTGACCAACCGCACGCAAGTGTTCGATGCGTTGAAAGAGCCTGAGGCCTCGCAGCCGGGTGTTTACCTTCTGGTCGGTGAAACCGAGGAGGGGCAGACCCTCTACGTGGGCGAAACAGATGAAATCCGCACGCGGATTAATCAGCATATCAAGTCGGGAACCAAAGACTGGTGGGAGCGAGCCATCTTCGTCACGGCGCAAGGAGAGCCGCTTAACAAGGCGCATGCAAGATACCTTGAAAGCCGCATCCACGCTTTAGCGTTGCGCATCTCCAAGGTTGCGTTGAGCAATTCGAAGGCCCCCACGGAAAGCCCCCTCAGCAAAGCAGCACAGGCGCATATGGAGGACTTTCTTCAAAACCTGCGCTTGGTGTTGCCTGCCCTTAGGTTTGACTTTCTGACCGAGCAAACCAAGCCCAAGGTTCCTGAAATTGCCATCACACCTGAGAGTCAGCCTGTCTTCTTCGTGCTGAGCACCAAAGAGGTGACTGCCCGCGCACGGCAAGAAGGTGGCGATTTCGTTGTCGAGGAGGGCTCAGATGCGCGCAAAAAGTGGGTCGGATCGACCAGCAAAGACTCAACATATGGTCGGCTCTATGCGTCGCTCGTGTCGCAAGGGGTGATTGGCGACGTGTATGGACAGCGGAAGTTCCTACAAAGCTACGCATTTAACAGCGTAAGTGCTGCGGCGTCTGTTGTCACGGGGCGACCAACTTCCGGTCAGGGAGCGTGGCTGCTGGAGAGCGATAAGGACAAAAACTACGCCCACTACGAGACCGAGAAGGCCGAGCAAACCGAGGAGGAAACGTCATGAGCACCGCACCCATCGTCTCGAAGGTCTGGAGCTTCTGCACGATGCTGCGCGATGACGGCGTCGGTTATGGTGACTATCTGGAGCAACTGACCTATCTCATTTTCCTGAAGATGGCCGACGAGTATTCCAAGCCACCACATAATCGAGAGGTTGGCGTGCCCGAAGGGTTTGACTGGGCGTCACTGCGGGCCAAGCGCGGAGCTGATCTTGAGGTGCATTATGTGGCGCTGTTGCGCAAGCTGGGGCAACAGAGTGGGATGCTGGGCCAGATTTTCACCAAGGCGCAGAATAAGATTCAGGACCCGGCCAAGCTTTACAGGTTGATCGACATGGTCGATGGGGTCGATTGGGTCGTGCTGGGCGCGGACGTGAAAGGCGATGTTTACGAGGGCCTGCTTGAGAAGAACGCAGAAGACACGAAATCGGGCGCAGGGCAGTATTTTACGCCGCGCTCGCTGATCCGCGCGATGGTCGAATGTCTGCGCCCGGAGCCGGGGAAAACTATTGCGGACCCCGCTTGTGGGACAGGAGGTTTCTTTCTCGCGGCCTATGATTTTCTCACCGATCCGGCGAATGGCGGCATGAATAAAGAGCAAAAGGCGTTTTTGAAGCATCAGACGTTTTTTGGGAACGAGATAGTCGCGAACACGCGGCGCATGTGCCTGATGAACATGTTCCTGCACAACATCGGCGAGATTGATGGTGAAAGTCTTGTCTCGCCCAATGATGCGCTGGTCTCGCCGCCGGGTCAGACAGTCGACTATGTCTTCGCCAACCCGCCCTTTGGCAAGAAAAGCGCGATGAGCTTTACAAATGACGAGGGCGAGCAGGAGAGCGATGATCTGACATATAACCGTCAGGATTTTTGGGCGACGACCTCGAATAAGCAGCTCAATTTCGTGCAGCACATTCGGGCGATGCTCAAGAGCGATGGGCGTGCTGCGGTGGTGTTGCCCGACAACGTACTTTTTGAAGGCGGGGCGGGCGAGACCGTGCGACGGCGGCTTTTGCAGGCCACTGACTTACACACGATCTTGCGGCTGCCGACCGGGATCTTCTACAAGCCTGGTGTTAAAGCGAATGTGCTTTTCTTCGACAACAAGCCTGCAAGTAAGGAAGCCCAAACCAAAGAGGTTTGGTTCTACGACTACCGCACGAACGTGCATCACACGCTGAAGAAGAAGCCGATGCAGTTCGAGCATCTGGCGGACTTCATCGCCTGCTATAACCCCACCGCACGCAAAAAGCGTGAAGAAACTTGGAGTGAGGAAAACCCCGACGGTCGGTGGCGCAAATATCCAGTGAGTGCGCTTCTGGAGCGCGACAAAGCCAGCCTCGATGTGTTCTGGCTTAAGGATAAGAGCCTCACAGATCTTGATAATCTGCCCGAGCCCGACGCCTTGGCCGAAGAGATCATTGAAGAGCTGGAAGCCGGGCTGGAGAGCTTTCGCAGCGTTCAGGCGGAGTTGGTCGGAGGAGGCGGTGGCTAATGAGCTGCAAGGAGTTGAATATTGATTGAGGTATTGAAATGAATCTGAAGAAATTTCGCGTGACAGGTTTCCGGTCGGTCACTGATAGTGGCTGGATCGACGCATCAGATGTGACAGCTCTGATCGGTGAGAACGAGGCTGGCAAAACCAACCTCTTGCTTCCACTGTGGAAGCTGAACCCGTCTGGCAGTGGCGAGATCAACCTTCTCGATGACATGCCACGCTCGCGCTATGCCGAGATGCGAACGCGGCCCGGTGATCATGACTTCATCACCTGCATTTTCGAGTTGGACGATGCCGAACGCGACTTGGCTGCAAAGCATGGCGCGGATCGTGAGAAGACCGAGACGGTCGAAGTGGTGCGAGATTTCGACGGGCGCTATGGTTGGAAGTTCCCAGACAATTCTGATTTCAACATCTACGACGCCCATGAGGCCGCCGAAGCGCCAGCCGAAGATGAAGATGATGAGGATGAGCCAGACCGCGGCCCCAGCCTATCAAGCAAGCTGGAAGAGCTGCTTCCGAAGTTTGTCTACTACTCGAACTACGGAAATCTCGATGCTCAAATCTATCTCCCTCACGTGGTCGATAACCTCAAGCGTGACGAACTTAGCGGGAAGGAAGCAGCAAAAGCGCGGACGCTTCGGGTTCTATTCAAACTTGTGAACCTCAGCCCCGAAGAAGTTCTGGAGCTGGCAAGAGCCACAGGCGTGACTGAGCGCGTCAATCAGCAAGGCCAGCGCGTCAGCGTTGAGCCAAAGACCGATGAGCAAATGCAGGCGGATGATGAGCAACTCCGCATGAGGGCAGCACTTTTGCAGTCTGCCTCGACCAAGTTGACCAAGAATTTCAAGGACTGGTGGAAACAGGGAGACTATCGCTTCCGGCTTCACGCCGACGGAAACTACTTCCGCATCTGGGTTGCTGATGACCGTCGGCCTGAAGAAATCGAGCTGGAAAGCCGTTCGACAGGTTTGCAGTGGTTCCTGAGCTTTTTTCTCGTGTTCACATATGAGAGCGAGGACACGCACGACAATGCAATCGTGCTTTTAGACGAACCGGGCCACTCCCTGCACCCTCTAGCCCAGCGTGATTTGTCAGCATTCTTCGACAACCTCTCAAAGACCCATCAGATCGTCTTCACAACGCACTCGCCTTTCATGATCGATGCAGACCGTCTCGACCGAGTTCGCAAGGTATATGTTGATGGAGACGGGGGCACGGTAGCGTCGAGCAATTTGGCTATGAACAAGAGGAAAGGCACCGACAAGGGAGCGGGTGCCACTTATGCGGTACATTCGGCGTTGAATTTGACCGTCGCCGAAAGCCTGCTGCTGGGCTGCACGCCCGTAATCGTCGAAGGGCCGTCTGATCAGCACTACCTGTCCGCTATCAAGAACATCCTGATCGCCAAAGGGCGGATAAACCCGAAAGCGGAGCTAGTGTTCCCGCCTTCCGGTGGAGCCAAGACAGCGAAAATCATCGCCGCGATCTTAATGGGTCGCGATGATGCTCTGCCATTTGTCTTGTTAGACGGAGACGCGACTGGCAAGCAGGCGGCCAAAGCACTTAAAGATGGCCTATATCAAGGTTCAAAAGACTTGGTTTTCACTACCGACGCTTTCACGAGTGATCTGACGGACAGCGAGATTGAGGATCTAGTTCCCGCGCCCCTCCTGATCCAAGTCCTTGATCGACTTGAGCGCCGCGCAGATCAAGATTTCGAGGATTTCTATGAAGGGAGCAAACCTATCGTCCCTCAGATTAAGGCATGGGCAAGTGGCGAGGGGTTTGATCTAGCTGACGATTGGAAGGTGCAGCTTGCGCTGGGTGTCAAATCCAAGCTCTTGGCGAACCCCGACAAGCAGGTGGACGACAAACTGCTCGAACTCTGGACATCAATCTTCAAGAACTTCAGTTGAAGGAATTGTGCCTGCATCTCGCATCGCGATAGGGTATAAAATGTGGTATGACCAAAATACCTAATGTATTTATTGTTATAATACAGTTGCTTCGGGCATATATAAGTAAGACTTCGTCTCCGCCACAATCCCTAAGGGGTTGTTTTATAAGGTTGTTTTGCCGTGTGGTACAACCTACCTTGTGGTACATGATGGACTACATAGACAACACGCAATCCTCAGTCAGCTTGGACGCCGTTGATATGCGGTATCTGAAAAAGCCGCGCGGCAAAGGGTACTCTCTTAGGATGCCAACTCCACCGATATTGGTAGGGACGGAGAACCCGTGGACAGGTGGACCGTTTAAGAAGACTGCGGCATTGGGCCTAGACACCCGCGTTCATGCTGAGGCAATTCGCATTCGTGATGTGAGGGTTGGGCAGATCAGACAACTTGAAGCGGACGCAATCGCAGCCAGCGGTAAGCGCGGCATAGGCACCATCATAGACCTTTCACCTGAGGCCGCCGAGGATTGGCGTAAGATGCGTTCTCAGGCCACTGAGGAAGAACTGGAGGGCTATGACCATGTGTTGTCCGGCCAACTAGAAACAGCAGTGGACACGGACAGGGAGAGTGCGGCGAAGGCTTTCGGAGCGCTTGTCTTCAAGGGGGCGATGCCACTTGAGAAGGCGCTGGGCCAGTATTTAGAGGAGCGGAAGGAAGGGAATGTGTTCGGCTTTGCTCCTTTGGCGTTGACCACTGCACTCAACGTCAGATCGACCATGAAGCATCTGATAGCATTCTTGGGGCTGGACACCCCGCTGCTGCAAGACGTGACACCGGACAAAGCATTCAGGTTCCGCACAGAGTACCTGCCTATTGAGAAGGGACTGTCTGCAGCTACCGTTGCTAAGCACATGACCCTCATGAGAGGGCTTTGGGCGTGGGGGATCGCCGACAAGCACTACCTGAAGACGCGCTCAGGGAAGGCGATGCGGAACCCATGGATCATAACCGAGAAAGGGACGCCGCGTAAGAAGGTCTCTGCGCGAGGAGATGGCAAGACGAGAGAGGCTTATCAACCAAAGCAGGTTGAGGAACTCTTAAGTCGATATCCGACATGGGGGTCGAAGAAGGGCGACATCGTAAGGCTTGCTTTGGTAACTGGATGCAGAGCAGATGAGATTGCAGCGCTACCTCTGGCTAACGTCAAAGAGGATGGGTCTGGGTTCTACATCCGCAAGGGCAAGACGAAGAATGCGTTCCGTTATATACCACTGGTCGGCGATGCCAGAGACCTCACGGTGCGGCGGCTCAAGCAAGTTCTTGGTATGCAAAAAGATACCCCTAAAGATCATCATAGGTTCTTTCCTGAGTGGCCACTTAAGCCCTCGACGGGAAAGGCAAACGCTGTCGCTCAATGGTTCACGCGCTACCGCAGGCAGGTGTTGGGCGTGGAAACTGACGGTAAGCTAGTCATGCACTCTTTCAGGCATACATGGAAGACGGTGGCGCGGCGTGGTGGGGTCGCAGAAGATCGCATCAAAGAGCTGGGCGGATGGACGGGCAAACGTGACGCCTCAGACGTCTATGACCACGGACTTCTTGAGGCTCAATTAGAGACAGCACAATCGCAGATATGGGCAGCGCTTAAGGAGCAAGGATACCTGTCCGCATTCTAGCCTTCAAGGGTTCCACCATTACAGGAAGAACAAGCCACTTCACGAGACATGAGTAAACGAAAACGCCCCTGCAAGACACTCGATGTGTAGCGGGGGCGGGTTGTGTTGGGGAGGGGGTGTTGGTGTGGGTCTCAACCTTCGAGAGGGAGACGTCACTGTGGCCTATGTGTCTACGTGGAGATGATCCACATCACGACAATCATTAGGCATCTTAAGTCATCATCAGTGGGCATAAGGATGACGTGGAGGGGATCACTCTTAAGAGACACCTAAGATTACACTTAACGATACCACTATGGGTATTGGGAAGTTCGACTACAGATGGGCCCCTGTAGTCCCCACGATTATTGATGTGAGACTGGAGGGCGCATCGGTGCAAAGGGTCTTGGGTGAGCACTGACTACTAGAGAGGGGCCACCGACGTTTCTTTCGGCAATGGTGGCACCTTTTATGGGAGGCACGTACAGGACCGTACAGGCGCTAAGCATTTTTAAGCACCCCCATTCAGTCAATGTACGAGTAAGGCAACCTGACGAGGCTTACAGCGCCTCTCATGGCATCTGGTGTTTGACCCTAAAAATGCAGCAGATATGTGAGCGGCTTATCTCTATAGGCGCGATAGCTATTCTTCCCCATCGCTTCTGAGGGGGGTGGCCCTGCCATGCCGTGAGGACACAGAGGAACCACTCTAAATCGGATTGAGAGTTCGCGCCGCTCAATACGTCTGAGATCAGGTGCGAGGCAACCAGCCAGCGCTCAAGTACAGGGATGATCGGCCTAGAGACAGTCTAAGCTCTTTACCTGCGGGGCCGTCGAGGCGTTCAATCCTAGGGCTGGAAGGTGTGATGCAGGGGTCGCACCATGCGCCAGTCAGTGTGACGGGATAGGTGGGGAGCGGTAAGCGGATGATCATGGTTGATATTTCCTTGCGAGTTGGTGGGCGCAAGCTACTGTTATCTATGCCACATTGCATAGGTCAGCCTTGCTTGTGCCCATACCGCTATCTACAGTCCAGCGCAACAGATCAATCAAGAGGGTACACCAGTGTCTCACAGGGCTTGCCAGTGTGAGGCGTCTCAAGGTCAGTCGCATACTGTCTCATAAGAATGTGTGTTGACACTTTGAGACATCTGGCTTCTAACGTCTAAGACCCTATTGAAACACAGGAGAGACAAAGATGATCGTCGGATACGCACGAACTAGTACAACAGAACAAGAAGCTGGACTGGCTGCTCAACTGCGAGACCTTGAAGCTGCAGGGTGCGATAGGGTCTTCCAAGAACAGGTATCATCCGTTGACCGCGAGGCACGGAACGAGTTGGCGGCTGCGATGGACTATGTTCGTGATGGGGATGCCCTGATAGTCACCAAATTAGACAGGCTGGCTCGTTCAGTCCCACACCTGCTGGAAGTTATTGAGGCGTTGAATGAGAAGGGGGCAAGACTTCGCATCCTCGCAATGGACATCGACACAGGTACGCCCACAGGAAAGCTCATGGTGTCAGTTCTGGGCAGCGTCGCGGCATTCGAACGTGAGATCATGCTAGAGCGCCAGCGTGAGGGTATTGCCAAGGCGAAAGCAGAGGGCAAGTACAAGGGTCGTAAGCCCACAGCAAAGGTGAAGGCCGACGAAGTGCTGAGGTTGCTTGCTGAGGGACGCGGTGCGACTGAGGTGGCGAAGCTCACAGGGATCGGGCGGGCATCGGTCTACCGGATCAAGAACAACCGGGCAGAGAGCGATTGCTAATAGTAAGCCTTTTGGGTGAGACATATGCGCGGGGAACCAGAAACTCGGAGGTAATTCATGCGCGTTGCAATGCTGGTGGTAGTCGGACTTGGTCTATTCTCAAATGCAGGAGCTATTGTCTTCCTTGCCTTGAACTCTCGTTTTTCTGTTGAAGCTCTTCCTAGAGGACTGGTCCGCATGGATAACTTCTCAGGTCGAATAGAAAAGTGCGAACCAAAGGCGGATAAAGTCATTACTGAGGTCTATTCCATCGAATGTTCACCGATTTGGCTTCAATGATCGCCTAGCTATCCTAAGCAATTTTTCCTATCTTCCCTTCTAATCCTACCTCTATTTATATCCTGCTCACAAAAACCTAAGGCATATACGGTCTTAATCTGTTGCGTGTGGCGCAGTAATCTAAGATGAGGGCCGTGAAAATGTGGTACATGGTGTGAGATTGACAGGATGGACCACAGTTGTGTCGTAAGATATTGAAATATATAGGAACTATTGGAATGAGATCGTCTCCCTTCGTCTCCGCCACCTACCTAGATTGCCTTTTATCTCAATATATTAGATGGTTGGAGTATCTCACGGAGGATACTTTGGAGGATAAAGGTGCCTAACTACCCTGCTACATCCTTGGCTCTAAACAAGGGCAAATACTACGTTCTTCTAACGATCCCACCTGAGTTGCGGGAGTTCTTCAATGGGCGAAAGCAACTCAAGCGATCCACTGGGACCAGAGACCTTCAGGATGCGAAACGCAGGCAACACGAAATCTCTGCTGCCCTCTACGCACAACTTGACGCCTGTAAGCCCGATCTAAGGGACGTGATTAGCGATCTACTTGGTTGGATTGGTGATGCTGATGAGGTCCAGCGGATAGACGACAACGGCGACCTCGAAGGGCTAATCCAGTACCATAAACATCTAGAGTACGGGGACGACGCAGAAGACGACGGCTTGATCGACTTGGTAAACGAAAACGGCGCAAAGGCGCTTCAGGTGTATCGTGAATGGAAAGCCTCTGCTAACCAAGGCTCTGTATCGTCAGGTGCTGTTTTCCTGTCGGTAGCTGAAGCAGAGTACCTTGCTACTAAGCCCTATGGTCTTGCCAAAACTATGCGGGATTGCGAATTATCCTTAACCCAGTTCCAGACGTTCACAGGCGACATTGCTCTCTCTGCGGTAACATCAGTGCTGATCCACAACTACGCAGAACATGTCGGACACACCAAGAGCCGCGAAACAGTGGCTAAGAAGGTCGGGTACGTGAGGCGTATGTTTGACCACGCAGTACGCAAGGGTTGGGTGCAGTCTAACGTGTTCCTTGCTACTAAACTGGATAAGAAACTGGGCAGGGAGCGGGAAGGCTATGTGCCGTTTACTACCGACGAGTTGAGGGAAATCTTCAATCAAGACATGGCCAGCAACTTGCGGTCCTTGCTTTCTATCTTGGTCACAACTGGCATGAGGTTAGACGAGGCCGCCCTGTTGGATTGGGAGGATGTCAAAGAAGACACCGCACAGGACGTCACTTACTTCGAGTTGGTCAATTCCATCGTGAAGAACACAGGATCGAGGCGGCGGGTTCCAGTCCACTCTTCATTGACTTGGATCAAGGCAGGCAGGTCGGGGCAGATGTTCCCTGAGTTCACCAGAGACAACGACGGGAAGGCTCAGGCCGCTGCGTCGAAGGCGCTCATGCCTCTGGTCCGCAAAGTCACAGAAGAGAAGAAGAAAGCGGTTCACTCCCTGAGGGGTAACTTCAAGGATATGTTGCGGGATGCCGGGGTATCCAAGGAGCTTAACGATTTCATCACAGGCCACGGATCAGGCGATGTAGCTGGTACCTATGGTTCCGGCCACAGCTTGAAGGTGCGGAAAGAAGCCGTCGAGCGGGTAGGCTTTGAGTTTATCCACTGCGAGGGCGGACACCAGCTAGGCCAATAGGGTTCCACCATTGTATGAATGACAATGTGATGACGTCCATGCGCAACTAAGGCGCATCCCAAGTCTCTCCTTTGACTGGTCCATAGTCAGGTTCCCGTGGTTCTCTTGTGAGGTCTGCGGGGACACAACAGTGCCTCTTGGGTTGCCCTGTCCTCCTTAGGTCTTATCGACGAGGTGATGCCCTATAGGGACACTTAGGTATGCATCTATAGGGTGTGCAATCTGCATAGACTTTCTGGACCAGTGCGCCCCTCAAACAAGAAACGGACCAGTGCCAATGACTAAACCAAAACAGACACTTAAGCAGCCAAAGGTCACACAGGTGAGCCTCTCGACGATCACCATCGATACGGATACATTTCAGTTTCGTGATGAAGACTTAACCGAGTACCACGTCGAAGAGCTTCGATCACAACTAAGACCCCGTGAACCGCTGGACGCCCTAACACTCTGGCAATGCCCCAACACCAACGCACTGATAGTCTTGGACGGACACCACAGCTTTGAGGCATACAAGCGGTTCGGTTGGTCGAGCAAAGTCCCGGCGCGTGTCCACACATGCAGCCTCAAGGATGCACGGAAGTTGGCACTGACAGAGAACGCGAAGGCAAGACTGCCAATGACACCACAAGAACGAAAGAACGCAGCGTGGCGATTGGTCGATACTTATGCAGACGGAAAGCCAGTGTATACCAAGAGCGAGATTGTGGAGTTGCGGCTGGCATGTGACGGAACGATAGCGAAGATGCGGGTCACACGGCGCAAACTCGTGGAGCAGGGCTTTAGCATACCGGACACATGGGCGGATGCCTGCCAACTATTGAAAGAAACTGCGCAACGCGACGGTGATTGGGACGCAGACGAGTGGGTTCTGACAAGGGCGGACGCTATTGACGCACAGGTTGGCAAGCAGATCGGTTTCGAGGGTGAGCAGTGTTTAGACGCTGTAAGGATCATGCTGGAAAAGAGGCTAGGACATCGGGTGGCGGAGCTTGCCGACTACTGGGGAACAGGTGCGGACGAGGAAGGCATCGTGCCCTTTTGATGCTGGACCTAAAAATGCAGCGAATATCTGAGCGCCTTATATCTATAGCGCCGGATGCAGTTTATCCCCATCGCTTTTAGGGGGGTACCCTCCCCCTGCCACAGGAAATACTGCGGGCGCATGATGGTCGATATTAATGCTGCTGACGGAAGGACGCCGCGTGACGTTGTCGAGGTGGGGGGTACCCTACCTTCATCCGCTTAGGACGGGGCAGGGCATTAGGATCAGTGGCGGGGGACGAGACCACGGGTCAGATAAACCGAAGCGCTACCTAACGAGAGCCTCACCTCGTCGCCTTCAGGGCCATTCAGGCGCTGTGATGTAGGGCTGTGCGATGTTACACATGGGTCATGGCGGACGAAGGTCAGCGTGATGGGGCGGGCAGGGAGTGGAAGGCGAATGATCATAGTTGTGTTTTCCTTAGATTGACTTGAGTGGGCAACCTGTCTTGGTGCTGCGTGTCGGTCAACGTATGCGACCTTGCATACAAGCGGAGTGCCGCCCAGCGCAGGAAGTGTCCGATAGGGTATACCTTAGGCGACATCCAAATAGACCTGCCATAGGGTGTACGTTAGGGTTGCAATCAATCTACGGACATGCGTATCTAGGGTCATAACCTCAACGGACACCTAGGAGACACCATGACACAGACCATTCTCTACGCACGTGTATCAACAACCGACCAGAACCTTGAGCATCAGCGTACACAGGCCGAGGCAGCAGGTTTCACTATCGACGAGGTGGTGGCGGATCATGGTGTATCTGGCGTGACTACTAAGCTGGCGGAACGCGACGAGGGCAAGCGGCTCTTTGATAAGCTGCGGCATGGTGATGTGTTGGTGGTGCGTTGGGTCGATAGACTTGGACGTGACTATAAAGACGTAACAGACACGATCAGATTGTTGATGCGGCGTGGTGTTGTGGTGAAGACTGTAATCAATGCCATGACTTTCGACGGAGCGACTACAGACCCTATGCAGGAAGCCGTGAGAGACGCTCTCATTGCGTTCATGGCAGCGACGGCGCAAGCACAGGCTGAGGCTACTAAGTGCGCACAAGAGGCGGGCATAGCGGCTAACAAGGGCGATCCTAAGAAGTATCGTGGGCGCAAGCCTAGCTATGATCAGGATACGCTTTCCGCTGTGGGCGCTATGTTGTCACTGGGGAAGGGAACCTCAGAGATTGCAAGAGAGTGTGGGATGACCCGACAGGCTGTCTTGAGGATCAAGGCGGACCCAATAGCCGCACAGACTGCGCTTGAGCGATGGGATTAATCACTGCATGATCTTCCATAGAGATTTATGTGTTTGAACGATTGATACGGAGAACAAGATGGACGGTAGTGCGGTGTTGATTGGCGCGTTTGTGATTGGGGCGGCGTTTGTCGGCGGAATTAACTTCGGAGGCCCAGACCCGTTTCCAGAGTTCGTGCCTAAGTTCGGCAACGGTGAGGTGCAAAGCCACAAGTGTTATATAATTGCTAAGCGAGAGGGCCGTCGACGAGTGTTTGCTGGCTGCTACTCACTTCAACTCCTCAAAGAGCGGCAACGTTCTTGGAGCGCCTCTGGAACACCTTGGCCATTCAAAGTGATTGCTGAGTACGATAGAGAATTAGACCCACTAGACCTCAATCCTCGATACTAGGGCATGGTGGTGAGGAGGATAAGTGGCGCATAACTGGGAGGATACGGGGAATTTAAGCCATTGATATTGCTTGCTTTTAATAAGTGCTCTCTATTCCCTTCGTCTCCGCCAGCCACCCCCGTCTCTGTCAGCACATTTTTA
>TARA_R110002110_G_scaffold136797_2_pt1 | contig 25449 bp, 39 predicted proteins | sample TARA_R110002110 | Tara Oceans TARA_R110002110 (sample SAMEA4397330) | marine metagenome | biome: Polar Biome; feature: [SRF] surface water layer (ENVO:00010504); material: water (ENVO:00002006), including particulate matter (ENVO:01000060) such as... | depth 5 m
GCCAAAGACATCGTACTTGCCTTTTTGGTCCCGCACCAAGACCTTGTACTCATCGCCGCCGCGCCCGCAAACCGTGGAGTTTTGGCCGTCTGGCAAGGTAGTGAACATGGGCTGCAACGAGACATCCCAATCAAGGCTTGCTGCCTTCATCCAGGCTAATGCTCCTTCCTTGGGGTCCATTTTAGTCCCAAGGCCGTGCCAGGGAACGGTGTCGGCCCAAACCATACTCGCGGAGCCGTCCGCACCAATTTCTAGTTCATGTGACATAGTATACTCCTAATGTGTAGAGGGTGGGGGCGGCTGGAATTCAGCCACCACATTGTGAATAAAGTCTGTGAACCGTCCCCGCAATATATGTGCATTTTCGGCGAGCAGGGCTGGGTCATGCCTTGAACTTATACGGAGGACCGTGGCCAAGGCACAGATAAAGGCTTCCGTGATATCATCGATTGCCTCTTCATCATTGTCAGTACCGGCCATTAGGTCCACGCACACGTCCTGAACATAGCCGTGTATATCGTCTTTTGCTGTCATTGGCTTGTTATCCTTTCTGTTTTGGATGTTTGGGTTTGTTTATCAAGGCCAACCCTGTCGCCCGCTGTACGACCAGCCGTGTAGCCGGACGCGTCAGTTATTCGCTGTTTGGATGCCCGTGCCTTGCCAGTTTCCCCCCAGGTCTGCTTTATATATTCAGCAAGCATGGTATCGTTGGCTTGGTAGACGGCCGGAAGATTGGAGTGGCTGGTGGTGGCCGGGGCTTCTTCTTGTCGGCGCTTTTCACGCAACCGCGTAGCAATACGACTGGAACACCCCTTACGGAAATTGCCCTTGTAGGGACCGTCACCACCAGATTGGTTGGACAACTTAATAATGGTGTCGGTTAGGTAGGTGGCCATTTCCGCTGCCGTCACGGTATTGGCTTGCGTACCGATGATATAGTGGTAAGTACCATGCCCTGACCGCGAATACATATAGTCGCAGAAGTAAAGGTAGCAAGTGGCTCCCCAAAGGGTACGGACCCAAGGCGACGCGTGTTTGGTCGTCGCATTCATGTGGCCCATCGTTACATCTTTGGGAGCAGTTTCCTGCTTGTGGTTGCTGATGTCGAGCATGGATAGGTTATGCTCGGCAAGCATTGCATGGGCTTTTTCCGCAGCCAGTGCGGCCTCGTTTTCATTAGGGCTTGTTGACAAGGCTAGGAGCTTTTGCACCTTGTCCAACACGTTGTCTTTGGTCACTACTTTCTCCTTTCTGGGCTTAACAACTTATGAAGTATTATACCAGGGTTCCGAATCTGTAGACAACGTGATTTTGCTCGCTGCGAGCAATTAGTTTATCCCCATTCGGAGCCCACCCAAGCTTTCACTTCAGCGGTAGTAAGCAGGACATCACCGACCTTGGTGGCCTGAGCACCTTCATTATTCTTGATTGTGTGGGTTCCATTTTCAAAATGGTACTCAACTTTATTGATGGAAAATTGTAGAGATTGCTTTGGTTCGTCTGGGGTAATCTTCAACATAGTCATGTTAAATCCTTTAGTTTGCTTATGATAAAGGGCTCGTTGCTGTACATATCCCGCAACAAACGACGGAATATTGGCGCGGGCACATTCGCTCTTCTTGCTACTCGCTGGAGCATTAGTTCTTCTTCTTCCTTTCGACGCGTGGGGCTTTCCTTATTGAACGGTTTGTAGTCAGTATCATCAACTTTTACCGCGTACTTGTATGTTCTAAGGGGATGGTACATTAGAAATCACCGTCAGCACACTGTAAGCAAGTGAACCCCTGTTCCCGCCACATTTTCACCACTTGGGTACGGTCCTCAAACACAACCATTGGTTCGTACCCATTGTTCCTCATATGTTTAGTGTGACCCTTCTTTAGTATGTAGTCAGGCCGCCGATCTCCATCCTTACGCATATATAGCTGTTTATCAAGAGTGAACAGGTTATGGTTGCTGAGCCATTCTTTAGTCTTGTTTCGTATTTTTTCTGATCTACCTGTAGAAAAGATAACCGGGGTGGGGCTATTATGGAAGAGGTGGACTGCAACAGCAAGGATGGAGGGTACTGGTTCGTCTTTATCGCATTCATCATAAAACTTATCCCAGTCCTTATTGGGGCCGGTAATGTGATGTAGGCGGTGGGTAGGATTAGCCAACGTGCCGTCTATATCAAAGACATAGGCCGGTATGATATTCATTAAGACCTCCTTTTATTGGGGAAAACCACTTCGGTCTTGCCCTGCGCTTCCATGTCGCAAAGTCTGATTTCTCAGTTATGTAGTAGTTTTGATAAGACAATACTGTGTCATTACTTTTGCAATACTCGGGCATGCACATGGGCGGGTCAACAAAACCATTCTCTTTAATGAGGAGAGGTAATAGTCGCAATGGTTCAATAAGGCGCTCAGTAGCATGGTGCTTATCATATCGGTAGGTATATTCTTCCATCTGTGATAGCATAAGATTAAACAACCACTTGTAATGGTCATCACTAGAGCGAACCCAGATGTTGCTGGGATGATTTTTATGAGACATCTTGTATAGAGCAACTTTGTCTGCATATTGATCGCCATCAAGAAAACGGTGGGCGCTGGATAGCATTTGTGCTGATTCCAGTATCATCTTAATTACATGCTTATCGCAGTGCATTTCTGCGGCAACCTTGGGGTCACGGTCTAGGTAAAAAATGTTCATTAAGAACTTCTTATACGGGTGCGGTCAAAGCGGGGGCGAGCCTTACCGCAATTGGGAACGGCTTCGGCCAGAGCCTGTAGAGTGGAAAAGAATCCCTTGTGCTCCCAGCGGTGTCCCTTAGTGTATAGATGATCTTTGGGGCCATATGAAGAAAGACTGGCCTTGGGAAGACGGACGAAAGCATCGTAGCCGCGAAGCTGAGTTTGTTTGCGTTTCATTCGTATTGTCCTCTATAGGCACGGGTTAAAAGATTAAAGGTAAAGGTGTAGATACCAGGGCGAATATGTTCACGGTTTCCGGCCACATTTAAGATTCGAATGTGGTTATCCTCTAGCCAGTTAACAAGCTGGATTACAGCAAAGTCTAAAGGAATGTGGGGGTAATTCACATGGAACATGGGTCTGTCCATACGTCCACAACAATTGCGCGTGGTGAGACTTCCTGGTGAGTGTATATTGCCGACAATTAATGTGCCGTCGGAGAATTTGACATTATGTTCAGTCCTTGGGCGGTAGCTTGCCGAGCTGGACTCAGTCATGCCAAACAACTTGGCATAGGATGGCTTGGGGCCGTCGTGTGTGAGAAACCCATTGGGCATTTGTCCGCCCGTTGGTATCTTTAGGTGGTTGCCGGAGACGAGACCAGCGTGGTCCGCCCCCGACTGTCCACCGGATACTATGGTAGTGAACACTACTTAACTCTCCATATCCTAACGCTGTTGTTCTCCCTTGCAGAAACTATTTTCATGCTGTTATTTCTGGCGGTTTGCCTAACGGAGTCTTTGTTATCCCCAGGCTCCAACAAAAAGCTGTCACCAATATCCATCGACTTAAGTAGGCTAATCCACTTGTTGCGCTGACCAGCAAGTGGGATACCTTTTTCTATCTTGTATGGCACTTAACTCTCCTTTCTGTGGTATACTTAAGCATAGCAGGGTTGGATAAGGGAATGCAAGTGGGATTATAACCATTCCTCGCTGAAGATGTGGCTACGGAGTTTGGTTAAGGTTTCATCAAGCTTTAGTTCAGCCTGTTGTAGCTTTGCCTGACTTTCTGCTTCCCAAAGATCAATGTCCTCTACCATTGTTTTCCAAACTGATACAGCTTTGGTGACGGCCCGTATCTTACCGGCAAGGTCATCATCCCCGTGGGCATCAAAGAATGCTTTATAGATACGGGCCATATCGTACCCAGCTTTGGTATCCCCCACTTGTCGCTGACCAGCACTGATCATGGAATCTGTAATACGGCTAGGCATGATTTTACTTAAGCTGGACATCTGGTGGGTTTTCCTCTAGTGTATGGATTAAGGTACGGAGTGCAGAGTCAAGTACCTGTTTGCGGGTGAGTTTCGGAAGCTTGAGATAACTTTCAAGCATGTACTGGGCCTTAAGGAAAAGCTTACCAGAGTCGGTGGCAAGCTTTAGGGACTGTGGGGCATTCATCTTGGGTGCCTTTCAGCAAAGGTTTTCATCCAGTGTTGGTGGATATCGCGGGCTTTACCGCTGGTTAAGTCTGGGTAGGCCTCCATTAGATAGGGGGCTGCGCCCATCATATTGGTGGCACCCGACTTTCGTAAGTTGTCAAGATACTTTAGGTGTTCTTCTTTCATGGCTTGATTTTCCTACGGGTTAGCATGAAGAACTCAAGCATGTTGGGGTCAAACTTTTTGTTATCATACATTATGTCAACATAATTGTTTTCATCCAACTTCCTTAGGGCATCCAAAGTACGGTTAATTCTATTCAGTGTATGTTCTTCAGATGGTTGCGGTCCAGCCTTAATAGAAGCTACCCGTGGAATGAATTTGGCCTTACTGACAGGTGCCAGGGATATGTCGGGGAAGGAGTAGTGCCCTGCCATAGATATCCTCTTCTGAGGCCCAGTAAACGGTAGGCAAACTCGTGGGGGAAGGGTGACTGCGTTGTACTTGTGGTTAATCCTATACCCTCCCTTTCTTACCAGCTTAATCTTAAGCCCAGAAAGTAATGTCCCCCTGGCCATCGCAAACTCGCAATATTCCGGGATATCAATATTATCGGGGAATTTGATGTGCGCCCTTACGGGGTCGCCCTTGCAGACTGTAGCTAGGATGTGGATAATACTCATTATTCAAGCTCCTCTAAGGTAAGATAAAAGGATTTGGGAAACTTATCGTCTATAAACTGCTGTGCTTCGGAATGAAGATGTTTGTTTAGGAGGTGAAGTTTATCGCTCAAGCGGCGTTTGTGGTCTGGTAGCCTGGACAGGTTGACGTGGTCCGGGGCGGTTATTGTTAGGACTATATAGTGGATAGTTTGGGTCATAGTTATTCACCCAATAAAAGTTTGATGTCATCTGGGTAGATTCCCGCTTGCTCGTTAAGGGCTGCGATTGGGACCATGTACCATTCGGTTCGACGACCGTTGGTGCCTGATACAAAGCGATCGTATTCTGCTTTGTTGTAAGCGATACCAGCGGCGGTGAAATGTGGGTTTTCTAATAGACACACGGCCACCCACCTTTGTTTGATGTTCGTTTTCTCATTTTCATGATCATATATCGGTGGGATATATTGTTCTTGGACTTTGGTGCCGTGCTTTTGCAGGAATTCCTCTTTGGTCATTCCTGCAGCGGGGTTGATATATATGCCCATGTTAGTCCTCCTCAATTTGTTCGCTGGTTGGGTAATTGGAGTCGGTAAAGATGTCAGGGCGGTAGCCCTTTATCTTTTCTTCAATGCATATGTCGCAAACATATGCGATGAAGATTCTTCTGGCGTCTGCCAATTCTCGGCGTATTTCCCCAGAGCCGCAGTTGCATAGCTGCTCTTTCATGTGTTAGTCCTCCTTAACGCGAATGGTGAAATGGTGGCGGTGGTGAGGTTCGTTTAAAGACTCAACAAACTCGCGGGCCTGTGTTTTAATTTCATACTTAAGGTTTTCCAGATCTGCACTCATGGGGCTGTTACCCCATCCCTCATAATCTTTGGGGGCGTTGGTAGACCAAAACTCTAAGGTTAGATCCTCATCGGACAGGTGGGTATGGTGGTTGCGTTGTCCATAATGGTAGCCCTGATAATAGCCATCTATCATAGCTGTTATCTCTTCATCCGTAGCATTTGGATGATTGATATACAGGGGGTCGGCCTGATCCATAACGCGGATATGTGTCTTGTGTGGGGTAGTCCATACGTTGCAGCCCATAACCTGTCGCATGCTATTCTCCTTTCTGTGTGGCACTAGGTGAATGCCGATGTATGCTTAAGTATGGCACAGTTTGAACGTGGAGTGCAAGGGGATTTGCCTCTTTGGAAAAGTGCCCTCCTGGGGGGCTTTTTAAAGACTATGAAAAGTGGTCTGTAAAAATTCAATACCCTTATTTGCTAATAGATACAGGTCGCTCATGTGTTTGTGCATTGAATTTATTTGCGATTTGGGGGGTGTTTAGACGGTTTTTTGGGGTGCTTTTTCTGCGGAGTGGTCTGACAATATTCACGGCTGTAAGTGCTTGGAGGAGCTGGTTATTTTTTTAGATCGTTTAGAGGGGTGAGTGAGATAATTGGGGCTGTTCAATGCAGTTCAATGCAGTTCAATACTCTAAGGTGAGTCTTTTGTTGTTTTAAAACAAGAGTCCGGCATTGGAGAGTATTGAAGTATTGGCGTATTGGCAATATTGGCTGGAGGATCAGATTTCTGATTTTTGCCAGTGTGGCCATCGGTAATACTCAGCGATATAATAGGTCTTGCAATGGCTGTCATCAAAGGCTGTAGGTGTATTACGGAGGTATAACCTGGTAATACTCTTCAATACATTTGGCGTGACGCTCATATAGGGGTGGAGCAGGGAATGCAAGAGGTTGTTTGGGGTGTTTGACGTGTGGTCTGTGAGGTTTGAAGTATAGGGCAGGGGAGGTTGGTATTCATCAGGTGCGCGTGTTAGCCTATCCGATGACGACTTACACTGCCACTTGGAGTGTTTTTTATGGCCGACCAACCTTCACGATTCTTAAAGGAAGCTCAGCGAAGACGGGATCTTACCACCGACATGGAAAAGCAAAACAGGAAGGCCAGCAAACGACAGAAATGTTGCGATGTACCCTTTGATATTATAGTTGATAAGCTGGACGAACACAAAGGGAATGTAGCTCTTGTCTGCACTGAACTCAATATAGGCTATGCTGATCTCAGTCGTCTAATCACACAACGCAAAGAACTAAAGGAAATCCTCCTGACTTCTCGTGAAGGATTGATTGACGCAGCCGAACAAACCCTCCGGACCCATGTTGAGCTCGGAAGTCTAAGAGCATCAGTCTATGTTCTGGACACCATCGGCAAGAAGAGAGGCTATGTTAAGGAAGTCGCACAAGCGGCGGACGCTGACGAATACAACAAGGTCAAGGCGAAGGTCGATCTCACTAAGCTAAATGATGAAGAGCTTCGCCAGCTACAAGGTCTCATGAAGAAGTCGGACAACTCATCAAAGATGATAGACGTAACGCCGAATGATGATTGACGATTTACATAACAGAGGATGATTGACGATTTGCTTAACTGTTGTCTATGGACGACTCCTGACTCCTCTCCCGAGACTTGACCATCGATCCTCCTCCCGAGATCTTGAGGCTTCGTCACTAGAAGACTCATGACTCCTCTCTCATGTGCATGAGTGACGCGATAGTCCAAAGGAAAAGGGACCGAAGTCCCTAGTCCTTTAATCCTCTATGTTAAGGGCTGCGACTAAGAGCCATGCTCCCCAGAAAAATGTTGCTATCGCATAATAGATTACTGGGTCTGTCATCACATGTCGCCGTAGCAGTTGTGAAGAGCACTGTTCACTTCTTGGACGAAATTTAAGTCCTCTTTGTCGTTATGGTCCCAATTGGGATCTATAAAGCCGTAAGCCACGTCCGAAGAACTCTCCCATTTGAGATGCTCCCCGAACTGGGTTGGGATATTTATCATGTTAGTTGGTCCTCCCTATATCCCCTGGCCCATTCGTCGTGCCTACGGCCAGCGGGGTATGGGTTGGGAGGAGTTACTGCGGGCCGTTGCTCCGCTGCCCATCCCCCTTCGTTATAGGCCATTTCCGCGGGGTGATCCATACCCATCTTAGTGAAGTAACGCTTTTCTTTTCTTGGGTCTAAAGGGTTAACTGTCATAGTGTACTCCAAAGAGGCGTGGCCCACCCCCGAAGGAATGGGCCACTGGGTGACTAGGACTTGGGCGCGGCTAAGGTAATCAAACCTTTCTCAACCGCCCGCTCGGGGTTGTTGCGTGTGCAGGGGATGCCCGCCTCACGGCAGAGCGTGTAGTAATCCCCAACGGTCTTGCCGTTGCACTTGCTCACCAAAAGCTGCCACCGTTTCGCCCGAGCACAGCCAGGGCGGGCCGGTATCCTGGCCTCCTTGTTAGGCACGGTGATTACCATGCTGGTGAACGTGTTGTCCGTGGCCTTGGCCTTTGTCGTGGCGGCCAGCTTGTTGTTCAACACGCTGACTCCAGCCGTTGCTTGGACTTGCTTTACCATTAGAGTTCTCCTTTCTAGGTTGTGGGGTATCCCCCCATTAACAGCTATAGGTTAGCATACCTTGACAATTGAGTGCAAGCGTTTATTTCGTCCGTATGGATAGCGGCGCAAGAGAGAAAGTTCAGGACTTTTCACGTGATTGACGATTTGCTTAACAGTGTGATGATTGACGATTTGCTTAACAGCGGAGGACTCACGACTCGTCGCTCTCTCAGCTGAACGGTGTGGTGTGTGTTCTCACGAGAACTTGGTTGGTTGGTTGTTATCATGACCACCCAGCGTCAGAGAAGGTGGTGCTGGTGCGCTTGCACTTTTAGGCTATACTTAGGCATACATTACGTTAACCCTTAACCTAGGAGTTTAGCTATGGCTGATACCACTTTTGTGCAAAACGTTATTACGGTGCCCAATAAGGCCGCCAAGATACCCGCCCGCAAGGGCAGCGCCCGCGCCAGACGGTGGGCCATTTTGCTTACCCTTAGCGGGCAGACTGTTGGGGCCTATTACAAGGCTTGCCGTGACGCTGGCATACCTTGCACCAAAAACAACCCGCTGCGGGCGCGGGACATGGGGTTGGTGACGCTGGCCCCACCTAAGTAAGGATAAGCTACCGTCCCGCGCTGGCCCAGGCTGGCGCGGGACATTTTTTAGGCCGTAGGGCATCAGGACGGGGCACCCCACATTCTCCCGACGGGTCCCATATAGGGTTGGTACATGGTACCTAGGACTACATCACACGTCCCACAAACCTTTCCCCCTTGCACACGATCCTAGGCGCTGGTACCCTACGCAACCAAAAATTTTCGAAAAATAAACCTCATGGGCATATTTTCAAATATCCCCCCACCTTCCAACCCCAACCGCCACGACGCTGGATTTAAGTTAATCCCAAAGACGGCCCTAGAGCTTTCTAAGGGACCAACCTCTGCCCTCAATAAACTTTTGAAACTGATGCAGAGAGAACCAGAATTTGAACATGGAGCTTATGGGCTGCTTGATAAATCACCAGCCATTAAGCATAGAGGCGATAGTCCGCATGAAACTAATTGGCCAGACGAATATCCAGTCTTTATGGATGATGAGATCCCCTGGTCTAAGAAGTTTGATGCTCATGTCCACCCACCAAGGTATAAGGGAGTGAGCCAACCCCCATCCTCCCGGGATATATTAAGTGATTTACGCCGTCCGGGACTAACGAGCTATGTTATAGGTCCATCGGGGAGAGGCCCAAAGTCTATTGAAAGTATTAGGTTCCCAGAGGACCAAGAACCAATAAAAGATTGGGATCTTTTCGACTTCGAAGTAGAAAGATACCACAGGTACCTTGCTGACCAGTTGGGTGATAGGTTTCCGGATAAGGAAGACTATACAGAATTCATGTTCAATAGTGTTGAAGGACCACAGTATATTAGGTCACTTCTTGCGAGAGATGCTAAAGATGAAATGTATGACTATGCTTATACTCCAGCTACCAGCGAACATGAAGATATATTTTCTAAGTTCCTAGAAGAAGTAGACTAATGCCCGTTCTTTCCACTTCCAATCAACCACCTTCCAACCCCAACCGCCACGACGCCGCCTTTTTCCTAAAGCCCTTCGCCCAAAGATCATTAGAATCTCCGGGCCTCAAAAGTGCTTTGGAAAAAATGTGGTATATGATGCAGAGAGATCCGACTGTTGAACATGGTGGGTATGGATTAAAGAGTGACCCTACATATTCTCACTTTCAATTTGGTACCGAACGCGATGCGGCGCACATGCCGCCGGGGGACGAAGACTTCTTTACAGATCCTTCTATTCCTATGGACGACAAGATGTTCCTACACAACCACCCTCGAACTGACCCGGAATGGAACGAACATCCGGAAGAACTACTTGGCCAATTTGACTATACTGTAGCTCCATCCTCGGGCGATCTATTGCGACCCAGATTATATGAACCTGGATTAGAATCATTTGTTCTTGGGCATGACAGGAAAGGTAGCCCGATACTAGAAAGTATAAAAAACAAGAATAAAAGAATGACAGAAGATGAACGATTTATATATGACGACGAAATACACACCTTAAGAGAAGATTTTACAAAAGAAAAGTTTCCGGAATGGGACGAAGAGTTTCCCTTCCCGTTTATGGAATTAAAAGATCCGTCAGCCCAATATAGAGCTTGGATTGCTAAGGAAGCTGAAAAGGATGAGTGGGACTATACTTTATCCTCCCCAGATGATAAGTTGATAGAAAATATTCTAAGGTATATGAAATAGTGGCCGCTCTACCCCCACCCATGCGTCCCCCTCCCAACCCCAATCGCCACGACGCCGCCTTTTTCAGAAGGCCAGTGCAAGACTTAGTAAAGTCCATGCCAAAGGGAGCTCATTCTGCGCTTGACAAGCTTATTGAAATGTGGAATAAAACACCGGATTATGAGCATGGGGCTTTCGGCAGCAGGAACAGGGCTTCAGAAGTTGAAATGGTGCCGGGGAAGTATAATGACAAACTCATATGGCCTTCCAGACATAAGTACAAAATGAGGGATAAGCCATACGATAAGTTTGATATGCACGATCACCCCCCTGCCTCTCCCCAGTTTGAGTTTACCGTTCCGCCATCTTCTACAGATATTGGTGTGAATCGTATGTACCCAGGAGCTGAGTCTTATGTCATAGGTAGAAGCAAGCCTGGGGATATAACAATCGACTTGATTCGTCATGATAAGCGACTTCCACCTTATTCGTCAGATAAAGAAAAAGAAGCCTACGAGCATTTCATGACACAACACCTTTCTGATGAGATGGAGAAAAGGTTTTCTGGTTATCTAGGTAATGAGTTAAGTGTACTTGAATCTGGACCAGGAGGTGCCGCTCACAGAGCTATCATGGAGGACCTTGCTAATAAAAACTTCTTCGACTATATATATGGTTCAAGCTCCCCGGTGGATGCCCAGCACTTCGAAGAAGCTCGTGGTAAGAAGTTAGGGCCGTCAGAAGCATTTAGTACTCTTTCTAACTTCTTAAAATTGCCGTAATGGAGGGGCGCAGTAAGAAATGACAGTACTATCACTTCTTCAGAAAATGCTCAAGGAACGTAGGGCTCCTGGGCTTATCACACGCCAGAAGCCCGATCTAGAGCCCCCACCCCTAGAACTGCCGCCCGATCCAAAAGTTCAAACACCATATGATAAGCCAGGGGCCTTATCCTCCCTGGACATGCCGAAAATTGGGCGTAGAGCTTTCTTAGCTGGTACAGGTGGTGCTCTCGCTCATTCCGTGTTGTCTCGGCCTTCTCAAGAACTCATTGGGGCCTTGACCGGAGCCCCCACGAAAAAGCTATTTGATGCAGACCAAGGAGTCTTCAATACATTTTCAAGGAATCTTTGGGAAAGGCAATCTCCAGGCTGGAGCGGGATGGATAGGCTCAATATCACCCCATCCCTACAGTATGAAGTGGATCACAGCGCCGGTTATTGGAATGCCTTAGATAGTGCAATTAAAAAGCTCGGCGCAAACCCTATAGACATTCCCCCCGATGAATTAATTAAGCGAGCTGAAGGTCTTCACAACCCCAGGGAACGTAATGCCCTGAAGGATTTTCTTGACGAAGAGCTAGACAGCATGAGATTTGAGGCACAAGGTAATAAAAATCTCTTTAAAAGTATAGATGAACTTGGACCTCTTAGCACCCCCGCCAAAAAAGGAAAGCCCAAATCCTACTACACATCAGATGATTATGTGGATATTGGCGGTACAGAAAAGCGGACAATAGGTCGCTTAAAGCAGAATAAGGCCAAGCAAAAGAAAGATATAAAGTATCTTAGCGAAGATGCCACTGATAAGGAACTTCTGGATAACTACGAAGCTATCAACAGAAATATCGCCGATGATTACGACTATGAGCAGAAAAATATTCCCGGCTACGATAAGTTGAAAACTAGGATGGCTCAGCTCAAACCTGTGAAGGATATCCGCGTAATGAAGCGGGATATTGAAGGGTATTGGTCCAATCTAAAGTCTGAAAAAGATAATATAAAGCGTGAGATTAAGAACTTTAAGAAAGAACTTATGGACCCATACCACAGTCTCGGCACTAGGCCGGAAGATCACTCAGAATTCATTAGGACATTTAAATTCCCAAAGGAACTACAGGGTAAGGTTAATGAATTCCGTGACCTTCGTAGGCAGAAGTATATGGAAGAACCATTGTCAGATAGACCAGAAATACTTGAAAGTGTAAAAAAGCTAGAGCAAAAGATAAAGATCTTAGAAAAAGAAATAAACCCTCAGATCAATAGGTTCCTACGCACTGTGGATCTCCCAGCCAGGGCAGAAAAGCATTTTCAAGAGGTTCTTAAAAGAACTCAAAAGGCTGAAGATGTTATGTTGGGAAAAATACGGAAGTTAGAACTCCCATAGCCCTCCTACTTGCTATCCCCATCCCAAGCATGTTATAAAACTGACCCCATGGAGTATCCTACAATCGACGATTGCGTAGAGCATGGTTGGCCCTCGCTTCATGCGATGTGCTTCATGGACGATATTTCAAAAAATCCAGACGTGCCAAGCGAAATCTGGTGGTACTGGCTAAACCCAGATTATTTGTCTCACATAGAGCATTAGAAAGCACTTACCATGACAACCAAACTCATAAACGAAGGATAAGCTAATGGCAACTAGACGAAAATCCATTACTCTAGCTCCTACGGCCCTAGATCGTAATGGCATTTCTACTACGGAAACCTTCCTGGCCACTCGTCTTGACTTCCTTATCAACGGGGCGCTCTCGACGGGGTATGATCGTAATGGCATCGCTGCTTCCCAAACCCCAACTTCCTCAGCAGCAATGACCCTTGATGGAGCCCTTGGTCTTGACTTTGTCAGTCGAGATGGTGTCTATATTTTGATTTATGGGGCTGCTGACGATACTGGCCGCACCTTCTCAGTTGTTGGTCGAACCAAAAACGGCCATACGATTACCGAACAAATCACTGGACCTGATGCTGGGCTCATTGTTCTTGGAGCAGTTAAGTTCCACTCTATTGTATCGGTTGCTTCAGATGCTGCGACGGCTGGGGCTATTGAGATTGGTGTCAATGGTTATGTAGACCTTGCCGCTGCTGGAGCGCCTCAGCATTTTGCTATCTACTCTGCGGGCGACGATAGAGGGGTTACCATGACTGCCGTTGGTAAAAATCGATATGGTGCCGCACTAACTGAAACTATAACCGGCGGTAATGCTGGCACTGTCATTGGGTCTTTGAACTTTGCCAAGATTGATAGAATCTCAACGTCAGGGGCAAGCGCGGGCGCAGTAGAAGGTGGTATCGACGGACTATGCGAAAGTCAATGGTTTGTGCTCAATCAATACAGTAATGACTTCGGTGTTAGCATTGGTGTCGACAAAGTAGCGGGTACTCACACCTACGCAGTCCAGCATACATATACAAATGTTATGGCCCCAGGGTACACTGAAGGTGATGAAACTGTGTTCACCCACAGCACCATAACATCTAAGACTGCTGATTTCGAAGGAAGCTACACAACTCCCCCTGTAGCTTGTCGTCTGGCTTTCACGGCCTTTACTTCCGGCAGTTCAATCATGCATGTAGCCCAGTCTGGGAGTTAAATAAATGGTATCTGGTCTTTTGGTTACTCTTTTGATGCTGCTGCTTGGGGCGTGCTCTCCAGGGCAGATATCAGGCAACAAGAATGGCGTTGGCGAGTACGTTTGGACGGGCTGTCATGTGGTTACGGCAACCCCACACCAAGGCGCTTACGCGATTGATCCTCTAGGTGACTTATGGCTGGGGGATAATCTCTATTTCAAACAGGTGAGCCTCGACGGCACGGTTGGCCCAGTGGCTACTGGCAAGCCTTGCTAGCAGCGGCGAGATGGTCTGGCTTATCCCTGTTTTGATGCTGGCCCTGGGGGCCTGCTCTACACCTCGGGTGAAGACGGTTGACACGACCACAGCCATTCAGACGGCGGCGAGCCTGTGCGGGACCAAGGCTAAGATGACGGAGAAGCTGGCGATAGACCATCAGGAGTACCGCGTACTCACCGGACGGCTAGAGAGTGGCCTGATGCTTGAGATGTTAGTCTCTCGTGGCTCTCTCGGCTGGACAATACTTGTGACTAGTGAGTCTGGCATTGCGTGTCTTTTTGCAAGCGGGACGGAGTTCTCGACGGGGGGTGACGACAAGGCTTTTCCGGGCAAGAAACTACCAGGGGTGACAATGTGACGGATACTATCCTCTGTCCGTGGTGCGGCATTGGTACACGCCCAGTCGAGATTCAAGGGCATCTTCAATGTGGTCGATGTTCAAGGGTGATCTCGAGTTATTGTTACGTTGGGCAGGCGGAGCCCTCGCCAGAGGCAGACAAATGAGGAAGCCCCGCATAAATGTCGGCAAGCCACCAGAGCGGAATCTGTCCCGAGCGCAGAGGCGCTGTCTAGGTTGCGGCAAACCGTTCTCGTCAAGAGGATTCGGGAACCGCATATGCCAGCCCTGTCACAAGACCGCGAGCCGTGGACACCCAATCGGCGAGGACGGACGGCACCCCACAGGCCCTGTGGTGGTGATATGACTGAAATGGTGGTTTGCCCGTGGTGTGGTGGCGTCACGCGCCCCGTAGAAACTCATGGTCATCTTCAGTGCGGTCGATGTTCAAGAGTGATCTCGGATTGCTGTAACGGCGAGCAAGAGCAGCCAACCAGTTCAACTGCCGATACGGCCTCTTGCGATATAGAACTCGTAGTCTCCTCAACCTAATGAGCCCCCTGAAAGCCATAGCCCGCCTGATACAACTGGTTAAAGAGGAGAAATTGCCTCCCCAGGTCCTTGATAAGCTGCTAACAAAAGAGGGCGCACTCAAAAACGTCCCCATGCGGCACGGAACATCGTGGAAATTCAAAGAATTTACTGACGAAGTCCCCACCTATCTAGCTGAGGATCCTCGGGTTGCTTTCCACGCAGCTAGGTCACAGGTTTCGAATCTCACCCCCAAAGGGGCGCTGCCAGGACCCCGCAGAATCATAACAACGGTTCAGAACCCCCAATCCACACTCACTTCTAATTGGGATGGATCAGTAAAAGAGATGAACGCCTTGCTGGCTCGCGCCGAGAAAGAAGGACACGACTACATCGACATGCCCATCGCCCAAGACATTTGGATAGATTACCCCCGGAGCCCTCACTACGCAACCTCCCTGAACCCCAAGAACTTGATCCAGGTGGGCGATGACGTGGTTCCACAAAATGTTCGTTCTTTAAGGCAGTTCCATGAATGGTATGACTAACCCAGAAGAGTTTTTAAACGAGTATTCGCTTGATGAAATTAAGAAGACTCTCGCTGAGAAATCTATGAAGGAAATAGAGTGACCGACTTCCAAGCCTTATTGGAGAATGTGTCTGATGAAGATATACAGACAGAACTTATGTCGCGCTCTATGTATGAGTTCATTAAAGGGGCCTGGGCTACCTTAGAACCTGGTCGGCAGTTTTATGATAATTGGCATATTGAGGCAATATGCGAACATTTGGAGGCAGTATCAAGAGGCGAGTTGCAGCGCCTGATAATCAATATCCCTCCTAGGCATATGAAGAGTTTAACTTGCGCCGTAGCTTTCCCGTGCTGGACGTGGATTAATAAACCACATACTCAATTCCTATTCGCATCCTATGCTCAGCCTTTGTCAACCCGCGACTCAGTTAAATGCCGGCGATTACTTACTTCCCCCTGGTATCTTAAGAACTGGCCGGACTCTTTTAAGATAACAACTGACCAGAATCAGAAGCAGCGGTTTGAAAACGACCACAATGGTCACCGTATCTCTACATCAGTTCGTGGTGGGATGACTGGTGAAGGTGGAGATATTATTGTTATCGATGATCCCCACAATGTGAAAGAGGCTGAATCAGAACAGACCCGACAATCAACTTTAGAATGGTGGGACACTGTTGTGCCAACTCGTATTAATGATCCAAAGTCTGGAGCGTTTGTGATTATTATGCAGAGAGTTCATCAACAAGATCTAACAGGTCATATCCTTCGACAAGCCCCAGGTGATTGGACTCATCTCTGTGTCCCTGCAGAATATGAGAAAAACCACCCACACCTATATGTGTCCACTCTTCCCAACCCTAAGAATGAAGAAGATCCAAGAACAGAAGAAAATGAATTGTTGTGGGAAGAAAGGATACCCAAAAATCATCTTGACCGCCTAAAGGGACAGCTTGGTATGTATGCCTCGGCAGGTCAACTCCAACAGCGTCCTAGCCCCAAGGGTGGAGGCATTTTAAAGGAAGAGTGGTGGAGGCTGTGGGAAGAGCCAAAAATGCCGGATTTCGTTTATGTGCTGCAGAGTTGGGACACAGCCTATTCCGAAAGATCAGGTGCGTCACATTCAGCTTGCACGACTTGGGGCGTTTTTCCTTGGGCTAGTCGTTATGCAATAATGATTATGGGTCGCTATCGCGCAAGAGTGCCCTATCCCGAACTTCGCAAAATGGCCCGTGAACTTTATGACGACTTTGCCCCTGATGCTGTAATAATTGAAAAGAAGTCTTCTGGGCAAGCTTTAATTAAAGACTTACAGATGATGGGCATCCCAGCTTTACCTTATCTTCCTGAGCGAGATAAAGTTGCTAGAGCTCATGCAGTTTCGCCCTTGTTAGAAAGCGGAGTTGTATGGTACCCTGACCGACGTTGGGCAAAAGAAGTAATCCAGTGGTGTTCCGTATTCCCAGCAGGCGATGGAGCAGATATTGTCGACACTCTTAGTCAAGCCCTTATTCGTCTCAGGCATATGTGGTACGCAGAACCACCAGAAGATGAACAGTGGGATCCCAAGCGTATTGATCGTGATGACCCCATGTTAGACAACATCATTGTTCTAGATGATAAGAGGTCGCTTTATGGCTGAAGCCTTTAACGAACCTGTTGAAGTGGAATTTGGCGACGGCGTAGAGCAGATGCCAGACGGTTCTATTTTAGTGGACAATATAGAAGAAGTAGGAGATGAAATTCTTGAGCCGGGGCCGACATTAAGAGAATTTGACGAAAATTTAGTTAGTGCATTTAGTAAAGATGATCTTGAAGCCCTTGGGGAAAAGATTATTGAAGACTACGATGACGATGTTAGTGCTAGGACAGATTGGCTAGATATTTATACAAAAGGTCTTGAAACCTTACGGCCTGAGGAAAAGCAGATAAGCGAAGATAGGCCCGCTAATCGATCTTCTAGAAAACTAGCCACCGTTATTCACCCAGTTATCGCGGAGGCTGCAACTCAGTTTCAGGCTCGGGCTATCGGCGAACTATTTCCGCCTCAGGGACCAGTCGGGGCCACAATTGTAGGCGATACAACTGAAACTCTAACGAAACAAGCAAACAGAGTTCGCAACTATATGAACTACCAGCTCACAGAGGAGATGGTAGAATACTTCCCAGATATGGATCAAATGCTGTTCCATCTCCCATTGGTAGGGCAGACATATAAGAAAAGTTGGTTTGACATTAATCTTGGTAGGGTTACTTCCCGATTTGTCCAAGCTGAAAACTTTGTTATTGAACCTAATGCAGCCGATTTAGAAACTGCTACAAGATACAGCCATTTTTTAAGAATACCTCCGCACGAGTTTCAGGAATATGTAACTAATAACTTTTATGAAAATCTGCCTGAAGGGACTACGTCTGATGGCACGTTAACTACCCCACAAGAAATAGACGGTATTTCTCAGCCCGCCTCTAAAGAAAACGATTTACCGGCAGAATTGGTTGAGACTCACTGTTACCTTGACCTTGAGTCAACTAGTCTTGAACCTGATAAGCCGTTCGTCGTTACGGTTCATTATTCTACTCATCAGGTTGTGGCTGTTAGGCGAAATTGGGACGAGGAAGATACCGATAAGTATAAGAAACTTGTTTGGTTTACTTCTTATAAATTCCTTCCAGGCTTGGGCGTTTATGGGTTTGGGCTTTATCACATAATTGGTGGTCTTGGAAAAGCCGCTACTGGAGCACTTCGGGCGCTTCTCGATTCAGCAGCGTTCGCAACTCTCCAGGGAGGCTTTAAGCTGCGCGGGCGCGTACAGGGAGGGGAGGTGGAAGTCGCTCCCGGAGAGTTCCCAGATATTGATGCCGCAGTCGATGATGTTCGTAAGGCTATTATGTCTCTGCCGTTTAAAGAGCCTAGCCCAACGATGATGACATTACTCACATACGTTGTGGATACAGCCAAGAGATTTGCCACGACAGTTGAGACAAGTATCTCCGATGCGAATCAGAACACCCCTGTTGGCACGACTATGGCGCTGTTGGAAGAAAACTCACGGGTATTTAGTGCAGTTCATAAGCGTCTTCATAATAGCCAGAGACACGAATTTAAGGTCATAGCCAAGCTCAACGGTATTTATCTACCGGACAGGTACCCATACAAGGTTAAGGAAGAAGATCAAGTTATTCTTAAGGATGACTTTGACAGTAAGATAGATGTGATACCTGTAAGCGACCCAGCAACCTTTAGTTCTACTCAGCGAATTGCTCAGGCTCAAGCCAGTCTCCAACTGGCCCAGTCTTATCCTCAGTACCACAATGTTCCAAAAGTTCTCAAACGTATGTACGAAGCTATGAGAACCCCAAACTATGATGAAATGCTTCTTGACCCAGCCGATGTGCCACGGCAAGATGCGGTGGCTGAAAACGTAGCCATAATGACTGGTAAGCCTGTGAGAGCCTTAGAAGATCAAGACCATATGGCGCATATGACGGTTTTGGATGATTGGTTTAAGCGGCTACCAGATCAAATAAAGCAGGGGGTTGCTAATCCATATATGAGCCACAGAGCTGAACATATGGCTCTTCATTATCGTTCTATGATTCAAGCACAGATGCAGGCACCTATGCCGCCGCTTGCTAATCCTTCCGAGGAGCAGCCAGTTCTTCCCCCTCAACTAGATGCTCAGATTAGTCAGGCGGCGGCAGTCCTTGTTACCAAAAATCCACAACAGCCTATTGGCCCAGAGCCGCCTGAGATGCCGGGGCAGAGTGCCGACCAAGATCCTATGAAGGCGGCACAGATGTTGGCTGAGGCTGAAGCTATGTCTATCAAGGTTAAGGCCCAAGCTGACGCAGAGGCCAAGCAAATGAAGGCCCAACAGGATATTCAGATTAAGTGGGCTAATTATGAGATGGAAGTTAAGATAGATAACATACGAGAAACTACGAAAGCTAAAGTAGAACTTATGCGAGAGCGTAGGAGAACAGAAAATGATCAGGAGAAGCTCAATGCAGAAATCGATCAAACCTGGGCTAAAGCGGAAGCCGACATCCAAATCGCCAAAGAAAAAGCAGAAGCCCAAATCCAAACAAAGCTCATCGATGCCGAAGTACTAGCAGACGTAAAGCGTAACCAGAGTAGAGAAGATGTCGAAAGCCCTTAACCAACTATTCAACACTAGCGAGACAGGAGAAGCTCAATGCAGAAATCGAAAACAGCAAAGAAAATCCTGAAGAAGCCTTTCGGGCATAACCCATCCAATAAGGACCTCAAGACGCTGAAAAAGATGAAACTAAAGCGATCGTCACCTAAGCCGAAGTACTAGCAGACGTAAACCGTAACCAGAGTAGGAAAGATGGCTGGAGCACTTAACCCTTATATTGATCCCGGCAAGATTTGGGAGAGTATAAAAGCCCAGAATCGTAAGCAGGCTATAGCCCAATCTAGGGATAAACGACCAGGGCACCAGCAAGCTTACGACCGTATGGGCGACTTTGTTGGTGGATCCTATGATGCTTTTTCTGATTTAATTGGTACTAAGCCGGCTGGACTTAAATTGTCTGAAGGTGATTATTTGGGGGCCGCAAGTGACCTAGCCTATGGTCTCGGTCTTGAATTACCCTTTGCTATGGCTGCGGGTCCAGCGTCCATGGCAAAGAAACCCTTCACAAGGATGTTAATGGAATTTGCTAACCCAATGGGTGGTAAAAGTATTGGAGAAGAAGGCTTAAGAGAACTTTGGAAGATTATAGGCCCGGGAGTTAAGAAAACAGCTTCTGCTATTCCTGCGGGCGCGGCGGCGGTAGGAGTCTTGTCACAGCGCAGCGATAGCATTGGTGAGGACGAACGTTATAATGACTATTATGACATAGATATGGATAAGGACTATAGGTCTGGAATGTCTGAGCTATTGGAGGCAGAAGGTCTTAGTCCAGGTGCCGAATTGATGAGGCGGTACTGATGAGCAAAGCCCGAAAGGTAGCCGCCGCTGAAATACGGGCCGCGAAAAAGTGGCTGGAGCGTAGAGATATTTCAGCTAAGGAACTTTCACCTAAAAAGTTTGCTATGGCTGCAAAGCAGTTGGATAAGGGTTTCTTGGAGACCCTTAAAGTTATCGCTGGAGAACAAACAGGAGGTCAAATCTAATGGGTCCATTACAAGGTCTTGGTGAACGTGGAAGACCCCCTTCTAATGATATGATTCAAAATGTAATATATCAAAACCTGGCTCGGAAAGGTATGGAACTTACCCCACCGCTTATGGATATGATACGCTCAGTTATAGAAAAGGCTCGTATCGCTCGGGAAGGTAGTAATCCTAATCGGTACCCAGACCCCAATCAAGCCTTCTATGGATATAGGGTAGATCCAGAGCGTGGACCGACTCATTATCGTTCTGGCGGGTTCCCACCTCGTGATCCAGATAGGTGGCAGCACACTGGCACAGAAGGGGGTCCCTCCCTTCTTACTCGTAGTCGCCCCGGTGGCGGGCCTTTATCTAATCTAGAATTAGGTGATCCGGGGGATGCCTTTAATGTCAACCCGAGAATGGATCAGTATTTGGTTGATACCCCAAACCCAAGGAGCGCCCCTATTTCCGATGGCCCTGGGTTTGCGACTACTATAGACGATATGGTAAAAAAGTTTAAATCTGAGGAAGCTGCTCAGGCCCATCTTAATCGTCAAGGCTACGGTGATATTCCAGAAGAGTTTACTGGTCCGGTTGAAAGTTATGGATATCCAGGGGTTAAGGGAAGCCCTGCTGGTGATTTAGCGGCTGATCGCTCCGCTAGGGGTCCAGAATTGTTTAGAAGCTTGGCTCGTCAGAACCCAACATCCGGAATGGCTGGGGTACTTCAAACTCTTGGAAAGCGTCATAACAAGGTACCGCGCAGTACCTTGAGAAATGAACTTAGGAGGGGGCCGATTGCTGAATTAGCTAGGAAGCGTCCAGAAGATCTTGACTATACTACCTATTCAGATGACCCGGAACGAATTGAGGATATTCTCAAGGCATTGCGAGAGGAAATGTCTTTTAAGAACTTTTTCGATGATTCGGGGTTGTTGAAGTAATGGGCGCTCTTCAGGGGATTCCCCCTCCAGATTATGATGGTCTTCTCCAACTAGTTGGCGGAAAGGCTAAACTTGCTGAGCATATTCTTGATATAATTCGTGATATGTCTAGCCAAGGAAAACCCACACCTAGATTTCCTTACTCTAGAAATTCTGTGCGGAAGCAAGAACACTTAACTGGAGATGATTGGTATGAAGCCCACCCATTAGAATCAAGAAAAGGACCAGCTAGGGGAATAGGGCCAACTTGGTACGATTTCAATCGTGAATTTGGTGGGCCAAGAAATCAGTATAACCTTACTGGAGGTCCAATTTCCAAGTACCATTCTATAGGAAAAAAATTAGGTTTTGAGGATATGCAAGATCCATTCTTTGATTCTGGTGATATTATAGAATATCTTAGGCAAAATAAGAGAATGAAATAATGGATCTTGCGGGTTTCATACATAAGCATAGAAAGGAAATAAATAGTGAGATAGAAGATCTAAAGGAACAAATCAGCCTCGGACAATGTTCTTCTTATGAAGAGTATAAAGGGGCTGTGGGAAAGATTGATGGATTCAAGCTTTGCCGCGACAAACTAACAGAAACATTAAAAACGTTAGAAGAGGACGACGATAATGAGTAACTTACCGCAACCAAGAGGATGGCGCATTCTTGTTGAAAAGCCTCAACCGAAGGAAGTGACTTCAGGGGGTATTATACTTTCTGATGAAAGTCGGGAAAATGAAAACTACCTTAGCATCGTTGGAAAAGTGACAGCCCTTGGGCCGATGTGCTGGTGTGATAGGGAGACTGGAGAACCTTGGACTGGTGGCCCTTGGGCCAAGGTTGGCGACTGGGTGATTATCCCTAAATTCACCCAGCTTAAGATGGTTATAGATGAGGTTCATTATCGTATTATTAACGATGATGAAGTGATTGCTGTAATCGATGATCCTAGCGTAATTCAGGTCTACACCTAACCGCGGATTGACCTACCGCGCAGAAGGAGAGAAAGATGACTGATAAAGATGATGTAAACTGGGAACCAGAAGAGTCAGAACTCAAGGAAGATCTAGATTCTGAGGAGCTAGAGCAGTTTGTTGATATTGTTGACGATAGCGATGATGACGATAAATCGGGCGGTGTTGCCGATGATGAACCAGAAGAGGAAGATGACGGTGAAGGGCGACAAAGACGATTTCAAAAGCGTATCGATGAACTAACCGCTGGACGACACCAAGCTGAACGCAGGGAAGCTGCTGCTACTGAAGAACTTTTAAACCTTCGTTCTAGACTTGATAAGGTTGAAAGTGGTGCCGATGAAAGTCGAGTTGGTGAATTTCAAGAGCGTGTTCAACAAGTTCGTGATGGCTTAAAGAAGGCCTCTGAAGAAGGAGATACTGACACACAGGTAGAGCTTACAGAACGGCTTGCTGATATGAAGGCCGCTTCTCGTATTCATGAAATGCAGCAACGGTATAAAGAATACCGGAAAAAGGGTGCAGAAAACGCTGCGCGAGAAGGCGCTGCAAATGCTGGCCAAGAAGTACGAGTTCCTCAATTGGCCAAGAAATGGCTTAGTAGAAATAAGTGGTTTAATGGTGAAGGAACTGAGGCAGAAACGGCTTTTGCAAGATCAATTGATAATCAAGTAGACGCTGACGGGTTTGATCAGGAAACCCCTGAGTATTATGAGGAACTAGATAAGCGTTTACAAAAAGTATTTCCTAAGTTATACTCTCCAGCGAAAGGTCGGAACCGATCAAAGCCAGCAACAATCCAATCTGGTGGTTCGAGAGGAAAAGGAAAAAGGTCTGGTGATGGTCGTATCCGGTTTACTAAAGAACAGTTTCAGACAGCGAGGGATTTAGGTTTGACCACCAAAGAAGATCTTCTCGCATACGCTAAAGAAATTAAAATTTTGGAGGCAGAAAATGGCTGAAGCTAAACATAGAAAATCCCGTGAATCAGAAGAACTACATGAACCTCGTGAAGACACGGCTCGCGCTGAAGTGTGGACTCCCCCATCATTTCTTGAATCACCCCCTCCTCGTGAAGGGATGAAGCAAAGGTGGGTTTCAACCTCGATTCTGGGGAAAGAAGTACCACAACACGTCATGAGAAGGTTTCGAGAAGGCTGGACCCCTCGTTCTGCCGACACTGTCCCTGAAGATTTTCCCGTTCCTACAATTTCACATGGTCAGTTTGACGGCTGTGTTGGAGTAGAAGGCATGATCCTGTGCGAGCTGCCTATAGAGAAGGCAGAGGCGCGGTCTAGATACTTTAGGGGTAAGACCGGACGGATGGAGGCTTTTGTTGATCAAGCCCTTGATAACGTGGAAACCAGAGGCGGAATTGCAATCTCAAGGACGAGAAAGCGCTCTGTCTCTAGAGGTCAAAGAATCGCTGATGATTAAGGAGTACAACTAATGGCGAATGCTGATACCCCACGGGGTTTTTGGCCGATCCGTCACCTCTCGGGCGGAATTATCCGTGCTCGTGAGTACCTTATTGCTACTGGCTATACGTCCAATATCTTTCGAGGTGATCTCGTGAAGTTGGTCGCGGGTGGTGGCATCGAGGCGGCGGCGGCTGGTGATCGATTTGTTGGAGTTTTCCAAGGTGTTCAATACGTAGATGCGGCTGGAAACCAAGTCTACGCCAAACACTGGCCCGCTTCAACTACGGCTACTAATATCAAGGCTTCTGTGTATGATGATCCGATGATCGTGTTTGGTGTTCAGTCTGCTGGTTCCACGGTTGCCGCCGATGTTGGCAATCTTGGGGATCATGTAGCTGGAACTGGAAATACGAACACCAGTCTTTCTGCACATGAGTTGAATGGAACCACGTCTACTGCTTATGCGGGGTTCCGCGTTTTGGACAGGGTTAATGCTCCCGGTAATGCTTGGGGGACCAATGTTCTGCTCGAAGTTCAGTGTTATGAGCATGAATACGGTTCCTCGCTTGAAGCAACCACTCCGGGCGTGTAAAGGAGAACTGACTCATGGCAATGAATCGTGCTACATTTGCGAAACAGCTCGAGCCGGGTCTCAACACCTTGTTCGGTTTGGAGTACAAGCGATACCCGGAGCAATGGAAGGCTATATTCGAACAGAATACTTCCAGCAAAGCATTTGAAGAAGATGTCTTGCAGGAAGGGTTTGGAGAGGCCCCCGACAAGCCAGAAGGCGAGGGCGTTGCTTACGACACAGCCTCAGAATTGTGGACGGCCCGATATAACCATTTGACCACTGCCCTTGCTTTCTCGATTACTGAGGAAGCAGAGGAAGACGGTTTGTATGGTTCTATCGCCAAGCGTTATGTCAAGGCGCTTGCACGGTCAATGGTGCATAGTAAAGAGATTACTGGTGCCAATGTCCTCAACAACGGTTTTGATTCCAGCTATACTGGTGGTGACGGCGTAGAACTTTTTTCTACTAGTCATCCTTCTACTTCTGGTAATCAGAGCAATACGTTGGCAACTGCGGCAGACCTGAACGAAACGTCTATTGAGCAAATGCTCATTAACATTTCGGATATGGATGACGATAGGGGTATCCCGATTGCCGCCACAGGTCAGAAGCTTTGTGTTCCAACTTCTCTTGCCTTTGTGGCAGAGCGGTTGACTAAATCTCAGCTTCGTGTCGATACGGCAAACAACGATGTTATGGCTCTTCAGTCTGGTGGCTTCCTTCCCGGCGGCTATTCAGTCATGCAGCGTCTAACTGACACTGATGCTTGGTTTATCCCGACTGATTGTCCGGATGGACTTAAGATGTTCCAGCGCCGTTCCATGAAAAAAGGTATGGAAGGTGATTTCGAGACTGGCAACATTCGCTATAAATGTAGCGAGCGTTACAGCTTCGGCTGGACCGACTGGCGGGGGTGCTTCGGCTCTCCTGGAGCGTAAGGG
>TARA_R110002110_G_scaffold362177_1_pt1 | contig 25401 bp, 24 predicted proteins | sample TARA_R110002110 | Tara Oceans TARA_R110002110 (sample SAMEA4397330) | marine metagenome | biome: Polar Biome; feature: [SRF] surface water layer (ENVO:00010504); material: water (ENVO:00002006), including particulate matter (ENVO:01000060) such as... | depth 5 m
CAAAAGTACAACCTCCTATATTTACCCACAAGGTTTCCCGTAGAACCTCTTTTTCTTTAAAGCTCGAAGCTTGCTTCTCTTGATAAGGCTTTCTTTAAAAGCTGTTCGTATTCCTTTGCATCGATTTCTTTGCAACCGAATCTTCCCAAATAATCGTTGTAGAATTGTGTATCCCAAAGCTCAAACCCGTTATTTTTTAATATTTGATGACAATAGTATAGCGCCACTTTGTCCGCTTCTTTTTCTATTCTGAACATGCTTTCCCCAAAAAATGCGCCGCCAAGAGTAACCCCATATAAACCACCAACCAATTCTTCGGCTTTATAGATTTCTACAGAATGCGCATTTCCAGATTGATTTAGGATATCGTATGAATTGGTAATCAAGTCATTGATCCAGGTTGTTTCTCTGTTCGCACAGGCGTTCACCACTTCGCGAAATTGTTTATCTACTTTGGCTGAAAATCGACCTTGACGAATAATCCGCATAACATTCTTGGTCATGTGAAATTCATCTAGTGGAATAATTCCACGTTTTCTGGCAGAGTACCATTCAACTTCCCGATCTTCTCTTGAATCCGCCATCGGAAAAATACCTTGGGAATAAGCTTCCAATAATATTTCGGGTGGAATGATCTTCATTAATTAGTATTCAGATTTTAGTAGTTAGTATTGAGCGATATTACTCAGTACTAACTACTAAATACTCCCTGTTTTAAAACTCACAGTAAAACATCGGTCCCGAGCCAATCGGTGACCCCGGAGGGGCTGATTGTGTTCTAGGAATTTGAAATTCTTCAGGATCGTCCAGATAACTTTCGATCATCATTACAGCTTGTAGAGCGTAAGCATTGTCTTCTTCGGAAAGCATTTCCTCAAGTTCAACCAGCTTCGCACCAACAATCGCTTTTGTAATCGGGTTGGCCTGATTCGAGGTATGGAGCTCGATCAAGTTCTTTGTCACCACAAAGTTCACCACGTTCTGAATTGAACCAAGATATCCTCTAGAACTTCTTTTTTTCCAGCTATTTTCAATCAACTCATCTATCACTTCCTCTAAACTCAGATTGTTATCTCTGGCTCCGTACTCTACCAATCGATTTGCTCTTTGTGGATTCAAAATCAATCCTATTGGAAGATCCGATGCTGTTTCTGCAATTCCTAAGGCATCCAAACTTGGGCCTGTGTTACCGCTAAATAATTCTCTTGAAGAAGAAATACCGGCGGGACGTGTTGGGATTAAATCCAATAAGTTTTCAGGAATTGCCAACACTTTAGGATCAATTGCTTTCAGCATCTCGTTTAATGCTTTACGCTGAGTCGCAGCATCTACAATCTCCATATTTGGCTGATTGTCGCCGCGAAGTTTATAGTAATAATTCAATCCACCAATCATTTTTACCGTCCCTTCCAGCTGATATCGATGAAATAAATAGATCGGCACTAATACGTCTTCTAATTCTGACATTGAAGTTCCTTTTCGGATATTTGCTTCGCCAAAATTACTTAGTACAATCTTTCTGACTTCTAAAATATGGGTTAATTGCGTAGCAGGATCCGTTCCATATTCCCACAAATGAGCGTAAGGATGAGCCCCGCCTTGTGGGCGAGCATCACTATCAGAAATATATTTTAAGCCATCTAAATGCGCCGTTTCTAAAATTTTATTCAGTGCTTCTTTCTCGTTTATTCCTTTTGCAAAGTCCTGATAACCAAATTTGATGGTTACTTTATCCCATTCTCCAATTCCAACATCGTAGGCATCGCTCAGATCCAGTTTGCCGTTTTTGATATCTACTTTTGGATGAGGATAATCCATCACTGATTCTCTCCCGTTTACACTGGCTGCAAAGTTGTGGAATATTCCCAACGTGTGCCCCACTTCATGTGCTGAAAGCTGACGTATTCTAGCCAATGCCATTTCCAGCATTCTTGGATCATCTTCATTTCCTTCTTTAAACGGAGCTAATAATCCCTGAGCGATCATATAATCCTGTCGAACACGCAATGAACCCAGTAAAACATTTCCTTTTATGATCTCACCTGTTCTCGGATCAGTTACAGAACCGCCGTACGACCAACCACGCGTGGAGCGATGCACCCAGTTAATAACATTGTATCGAATATCTAAAGGGTGGGCATCATCCGGAAGCACTTTAACCTGGAATGCATCTTTATAACCTGCGGCTTCAAATGCTTGATTCCACCATCTCGCTCCATCTAGTAAAGCGCTTCTAACAGGTTCCGGTGTTCCGTTATCCAGATAATACACGATTGGCTCTACCGCCTCACTTACCGCTGCTCCCGGATTTTTCTTTTGTAATCTATGCCTGTTGATAAACCGCTTTACAATCGGCTCCCCAATTGGCGTTGCATAATCCTGATAAGAAGTAGCATAGAATCCGCCACGCGGATCAAATTCTCTGGGCTCATAATTATCATCAGGAAGTTGAACAAATGAATGATGCGTTCTCACCGTAATTGAATTTGCATCAGGAACTACAGATCTCAAATATCTTCCTGTCGGATTTCCTGCAAAAGTCAGCATAGCTTCGAATTCTGTATTCATCGGGAAATTAAACGTCCCTTCTGCATATAATGAAGATCTGTTTTTATCCAGATTGTACGAGCCTTCGCCCATTCCTCTTAATCGCCCTGAAATCCCATGAGAATCATCAATCAAAAATGGAGTAAGATCTATCAAATACGAGCCATCTTCTTCTGCTTCAATTTTGAATGCCTGAATAACAGAGGATGCGAAGGCTTCTCTTACTGATTTCTTTTCCAGTTTATTATCTGATTTTGCTACATAATCTAAATTCGGTTGAATGATCATTAATTTTGGTCCGCGCTTTTCAAAATAAACCACTCGCTGACCGCCCTGCTGACTTCTATCTAAGCCGATATCATTAGAACCGACACCGGCCGCCAAATAATTTACATGCAAAAACTCTTCATTTAGTTTGTCTACTTTCAGCCACATTTTGTCGTTGGCTTCATCGAAATAATAATCGAAATAACCTTCGGTAACTTTTAAATCTTTGGTCTTTTCTTTGATGGTTGGCGTTTGTGCTGTCGCTTCGCTGAATATTGAAATTAGGAATACGGGAATTAGGAATAAGGTGGAAAGTCGCTTCATTACTTTGTAGTTAGGTTAACATCTAAACTCAAAGTAACCGCTTTTTGATGGGATTTAAAATTGGTGATAAAGTTTTTTACAGTTTAAATATTAATGTCTACTGAAGTCTCGCTTCTTCACCTACATCAAAACTCTGACAGGGTTATGAGGGCATAAGTTTTTTCTGCGTTTTCGTATTGGTGAACCCTGTCAGAGTTGAAAGCTTATCCCTTAAAGAATTTTATTGATCTATTAATAATGTCTTTTTCGTTCCGACGGAGACCATCGGAACGAGGTGAAAAGCTTTTTACTGAAAGTCTTAAAACCTGAGTTCAATTCTAAAAACTATTTCAATAAGCTTTAAACCAACTTACTAAAGAAGTCTCTCAGAGCCTGCCTGCACGTAGCCGTTTTGGCAAAGGCAGGCGCAGCGATGAGTCTGCACAAACCCTGAGCTATTTCGTAGCTGTGTGGATTCTTCTCCGCCAGCTGGCGAATCTGAATGACAAACTCTTTGTTTAAGTATCTTTAAGAGTACTTCAAGAATCTGCCAAGGGCATCACTTTGTGGGAACTCAGGTTTAAAACAATTTCTAACAGCATCAGATGTTTTTAATGTGTATAATATTGAGAATCTATACACATTGAGGGTTAATTATGAGAACAAATATTGAAATTGATGACGAATTAATGGAAAAAGCACTCCAAATAAGTGCCTTTAAAACAAAAAAAGATGTTGTTAACGAGGCATTGAAAGTGTTTGTACAAAGACAGGCTCAAAAACAGATTCTAAATTATTTTGGGAAACTAGAATGGGAAGGCGATTTAGATGAAATGAGAGAATCAAGGTTCCCTGAATGGTTGTAGTAGATTCTTCTGTTTGGATAGATTTTTTTAAAGATCAGGATAATAGCAAGACTCAAATACTACGCAAAGCTCTACTAACAAATGACATTGTGATGGGCGATATTATTCTGATGGAAGTATTGCAGGGATTCAAAAAAGATTCTGAATATAAAATTGCTCGACTGTATTTAACTCAGCTTTATTCGGTTTCTTTATTAGATAAATTTATAGCATTAAAAGCGGCAGAAAATTATCGATTTCTCAGAAAAAAAGGCGTTACGATTAGAAGCACTTTAGACATGATCATCGCCACTTACTGCATCGAAAGTAAATTACCCCTTCTTCAAAAAGACAGAGATTTTGAGCTTATTGCTTCCGAGTTGGATCTGATTTTGCTTTAGCCTAGTTAGATCGGTTTTAGCACGACTAAAGTCGTTGCTTGTTTATGGACGAGATTGAAAATTATTTAGAAGGTACTCCTGATGGATCTGCACAACGAAGTTCATGCTAATTACTAATTTTTTCCGATCGATGGAAGACCAGAATAATGGAGTATTTATTCAAAAATTAATTTACAAAATCTCTTTTTTCTCCATTCTTCTGAAGTAATCTCTGGCGGCGGCCATTACTTTTGGTGACAGCAGAAGAGCTACCGTCATAGTAGGAATGGCCATCAGAGCAAACATTCCGTCCGTAAAGTTAAGCACAGCATTAATTGTCGCAACCGATCCAAAGATGATTGCTGCAGCATAAAAGAAGTTGAAGTATTTCTGTTTGTCTGCACCAATTAGGAAGCCAAGACATTTTGTGCTGTAATACGAGTACGTGAATAGAGAACTAAACCCGAAGATCAGCACAGAAAAAATAAGTAGATAAACACCGTATGGCCCTAATGCCGCTTCAAAAGCAGAAGCGGTGAGCGTGATTCCATTTTCATCGCCTGATTTCCAAACTCCGGTTACTAAAATTGCGAGCGCCGTCATGCTACAAACAACAATCGTATCAATGAATGGACCCATCATAGCAACCAATCCTTCCCGAACCGGCTCTTTGGTTTTTGCAGCTCCGTGAGCAAGCGTTGCTGTACCAATTCCGGCTTCGTTCGAGAATGCCGCTCTTCGAACCCCGGTTACGATCAATGCCCCAAGTGCTCCACCCATTGCTGATTCAGCTGTAAAAGCATCCGTAAAAATCAATGCAAAAGTGCTTCCAAGTACATCAATATTAATACCGATAATTACCAACACACACGCCACATAAATAACTACCATCGCCGGAACCATTTTGGATGCAACTTTTCCAATTCGCTTAATTCCGCCGAAAATCACTAAAGAAACGATAGCTAAAATCACTAAACCACTTAAAAAATTGCTCGCAAAAATTACTTCAGATTGTTGAGCAGTCATTCCATCAATGTTTTGTACTAACCAATTTGGAACAATGCTGGCTATCCATGCAACAAAGTCTGGTGTTGACTCTAATAAACCTCTTGGAACCAACACAAAATCTCTCACAATTTGAGTAACCTGATTTGCCTGAAAAATGGGCAGCGGGCCAAATAATCCGGCAACTGCAAAAAGAACGGCTAACGGTTTCCATTTTTTACCAAGACCTTCCACAATCATATACATGGTTCCGCCTTGGATATCACCATTGGTATCTTTTCCCCTATACATGACAGAAAGCGTACCAGTAAAGAATTTTGTAGCCATACCAACAATGGCGCTTACCCACATCCAGAAAACCGCACCGGGCCCACCAATTGCGATTGCCACAGCAACTCCGGAAATATTTCCTAATCCAACCGTTGCCGCCAAAGCACTGGCTAAGGCTTCAAAGTGACTGATATCGCCCGGATCATCCGGATCGTCATATTTACCTCGGAGAATTTGAATAGAATGAAAGAAATATCTGTAGGGAATGAATCTTGAATAAATGAGAAAAAATAATCCCCCTCCTACAAGTAAAACAACGAGAGGCGTTCCCCACATGAAGGATGAGAATGCGGCTAAAATTCGATCTAAAGTTTCCAGATTTCTATAGTTTTGTTTCTAAAAAAAGTGTGATAAGCTGTGAAGGTAACTTAGAAATGGCAATAATGATATGTTAAAGATTATATTCTGACTTCACAAAACATCCTATACCAATTTTGATTTCTCATACCTTAATAGTTAATGCCGGATCAAGCTCCCTTAGATCAGAAAGAGTAATTCGGGAATCAGAAGATCAAATTCATCGAGCTCTTCCAAATTGTGAGATTATTTATGTATATGAACCGGAAGAACTGATTCCGCTGAGTTCTCACGCTGCAAAAACCTCTTCTGTTGTTATTGCTTGTGGCGGGGACGGAACCGCTCAAAGTGTGGCTCGCGGAGTTTATGGTTCTGATGCTATTATGGGATTAATTCCCCTTGGCAGCGGTAACGACTTTGCTAAATCCATTGGATTAAAAACAAATAAGCCGGTAGAGTATTATCTGAACATCATTCAGCAACAACAAATAATAGCTGTTGATGTGCCGATTATTAACGATCAGATTTTTATCAATACAGCCGGCATTGGCTTTGATGGTTTGACCAATTATTATGCTTCCCAATCAACCTTTCTTAAAGGTGAATTTAAATATACTTATGCGGGATTGAAGAGTTTTTTATCAGCAAAGAAATTTGAGCTTTCAGGAAGTTTTGATGAACAGATGCTTTCAAAAAAGATTTGGATGGTTGCGGTGGCAAATGGATCTACAGAGGGCGGAAAATATCTAATATCACCTGATTCAAATAATTCTGACGGAATACTTGAACTGGTCATCGTTCCGGGGTATAGCCTCCTAAAATTATTAACCGCTTTTTTATGGATGAGTTTTGGAAACTCTTTGGGAAACAGATTTAGCGAAGTTATTCGTTTTAAAGAAGGAACCTTCAAACTTTCAAAAGAGCAGAGAATTCATCTGGATGGAGAAGTAGCGGAAAGTGATTCAGATTTTTCGGTCTCAATACAAAACAAAAACCTCAGTGTAATAGGGATTGCTACTGATGAGCAAAAGTTAAGAAATTCTCGTTCTGTAAATTGAACTTCTGCCTTTAAAAAGTTTTATCCTATACCGAAGAATTTAGCAATGCCATTAATAATGAACTGCACACCAATTGACAGTGCGATAAACCCCATCAATCGGGTAATAACCGTCATTCCGGTTTTTCCAATCAGCTTATTCAGCCATGGTGCTACTCTCAAAATTGCCCACGCCAAAAACGCCGTCAATAAAACAGCTACTCCTGTAATTATATAATCAGCCACTCCGGTTGCCTGAGAACCAAAGCTAATTACCACTGCTATACTTCCCGGACCGGAAAGAAGCGGCATTGCAAGTGGACTAAAACTAACATCGTCTTTATCCATTGCTGCTTCTTGATCTTCTTTTGAGAGTTTTCTTCCCGGCCTTTCGGGGTTCATCATTGAAAATCCGGCACGCATAATAATTATACCACCGGCAATTCTGATTCCGGGTAGTGAGATTCCGAAAAAACTGAGTATATACGTTCCTATCAATAAGAAAGTAATCAGCACACAAAACATATAAATGCTTGCCTTGCGTGCGGTTCGGGCTGTTTCTTTTTCTGTATTTTCTTCCGTTAAAGAAAGAAATATTGGCATAGCAGCAAGTGGGTTAACTACTGAAAACAGCGATGTAAAACTGGCTATAAGCAGTGCTCCGGCTCCCATCATCTGAGTAGAAAAAGGTATAATATCTTTAAAAAATTCTTCCATATCTTGTAAAAGATACGCACCTTTTTATCAAATTTTTAGTATTTCGGGAATGCTTTTATCAAAGCTTAACTTTATTATGATTCTCAATATTATATCTTCCTTTTTAACTTTTAAGAATTATGACAACAACTAAATCACTATCACTGAAAAACACGTTGCTGCCTGCTGTGGAAGAAATTATATCAAATAATATTTCTTTGAATGAAAAGCTCTTTGCCGTTTGTGAATTATTAGAAAACAACGTAGAGAATTTTGATTGGGTTGGTTTTTATATGGCAGATCCGGATGTTGAAAACCAATTAAAACTTGGTCCTTTTGTTGGAGAAGCAACTGAGCATACCATCATTCCTTTTGGAAAAGGAATTTGCGGCCAAGTTGCCGTTAATCATGAAACTTTTATTTCTCAAGATGTGACTACTGAGGATAATTATATTTCCTGTAGCCATTATGTTCAATCAGAAATTGTTGTTCCTGTAATCAAAAATGGAGCCTTTGTCGCACAGATTGATGTTGATTCAAATCAAAAAAATTCAATTACGGAAGAGCAAAAGGAACTTCTGGAAAAAATTTGTACGTTACTATCTAACGAATTCTAAAAATAAATTTATGAGCCCTTACGCCCTTACCGACGAAACATCTATTGACACATTAATTTTCTGGATCGAAAGTTCCGATGGAGCAATCTCTTATGCTGAGAAAGAAGCTGTAAAACGAGTGCTCAATAATATGAAATACGATATGACCACGTATAATAAAACACTTAGCCAGATTAGTGGAATGAGTACGGATGATGTTAAGAAAATGGCAAACGAAGCCGTTGACCATATAAACCGTAGTTTTTCTGACGATGGGAAAAAACTCACTTATCATTTGTTGGAAGCAATTGCTTCATCTGATGGCAAAATAACTAATGCAGAAAAAGCTAAGCTTGATGCTATTAAAAGTGAGTTGGGTGTTTAATTATTTTAGAAAAGAGATATGCTCAGATACAAAGTAACCTACTGTGTTGATTAATTAGGAGCTTTTCAATTTACGGGGTTTAATCCATAAAATTGTGCTTATTTCTTTTCTACTTTTAAACTTGAAATATGAAGATTAACACTATGATTTACTCTGAATCCATATTGGCCATCCGTATTCAGATCTCCTTTTTCCATACTGGTTAAAACTTCCCCGTTCAAAGAAAAAGTCATCTCCCCTCCGGCTACCCTTACCTGAAAATTATTCTCAGCAGAAGATTCTGTTTCTGTAGTAAACATCTTCATTGCATCCGTTTTCGTCCACCCCTTGATGGTAGACATTTCTGTACCTGTTCTTTTTTTAACCAGATATTCGCCTGTGTTTCTCAATAGAAAGTATATATAGCTTTGACCCTCACCTTTCAGATCATTTCCACCAATAAATATTCCGAATCCTTCACGGTCTCTGCCTTTTGTATCAAAGAGATAAATCTTAGAATTTAATGTATAATCTCCCTCAACTTTATTTTCAGGATGATAATAGATTCCCGCCGGTCCGCTAGTTATATGCCAGCCCGGTGTCATATTTACAAAAAACACATCTGCTGTTTCTGCTTCAGATCCAACCTTTACATCAGCGGCGGCTTTGTCAAATATCCACTCCCAGCCTTTAGGAGTTTTTAAGTTTTCACCCTGAGGTTTACTTCCATCAGGTTTGCCTTGTGCAAAAACAAATGAGGTGGTTAGAAGTATTGTAAAAATAAAACCCGTTGCTTTTTTCATAATGATCTCCAAAATTTGATTTCCTTTAATAAAACGATTTTTTGATTAAAAAACTTATCTCGAAATTACTTTCAATTTATTGGTTAGTAGTTCTTATAAATGTTATTGAGAATTTGTCCTATAAATATGTTTAGTATTGACTGATGATATGTTGATTTTTGAACAAAACTCCACCCATTCGGCTTTTGAATGATGGTCGGACAAAGCCTGCCTGCACGAAGCCTATCAATAAAACTCTCTATAGATGCCATGTTTCGGCGAAGGCGGGCCCGCCTACACAAATTGTTTCAGCGAACAGGTAAGCTTGCAATTTTGCGTGTCCTCTGTACGAATAAATCTCTCCAAGTTCGATATTATAAACTTTTCGGATTGAACGAAGACCATGAAATTTATTCAGCAAAATTTTACCTCACGGCGACCAGTATTCATAGCCAGGAGCTTCCCGCCAACTGCCGGATGCCTTCGGCATTGTTACTGGAGCCTGTGCTGAGGAAGCTCAGTATCGGCACAAAAGTAAGGCAGCTTCAAATACGATTCCTCACAAAGATCCTGTTCATTAGGCTCTTTTGGAGAGACAAGGTCAAGATTGTAGATGTCGTCTAATTCGTTGACGAAAAAATGAAATCATATTTTAACCACTATCTTCACGAACACCCCGGATTCAATCCGCCAGCTGGCGGATTGAATCATCCCCTCTGTGAGAGGGGAATTGGGCCATAGGTTTTTTAGATGAACTTATTTTATTATGCTATTTAGCGAGTTTAATTCGAATCTAAATAGTTTGTTTATGTTGATTGGGTTGTCAGCTCAAAACTCATAATTCAACATTCAAAATTTCTTCGATTCCGCTACCGCAAGTTGATCTACCCGTTCGTTTAATTCCAATCCTGAATGTCCTTTCACTTTTATCCAGCTTACTTTATGAGGTTTCATTGCTGAAAGCATCGCTTCCCAAAGGTCTTTATTTTCTACTGGTTTTTTGTCTGCTTTGCGCCAGCCTTTCTTTTGCCAGTTCTCGATCCAGCCTTTGGTCATGGTGTTAATGATGAGCGCACTGTCGCTGTGAATTTTAACATGGCACGGTTTCTTCATGGCTTTCAAAGCTTCGATCACCGCCTTCATTTCCATTCTGTTATTAGTCGTTTGCGGATCACCGCCTGAAAGCTCTTTCTGTTTTCCATTCCAGATAAGGATTGCTCCCCAGCCTCCGGGGCCAGGGTTTCCACTACAAGCTCCATCTGTATAAACAATTACCTCAGGTAAATCAGGCATATCTCTCTGTAATAGTATTTAATTTCTCTTTGGTTTGTTGGGCTGCGTGAGCAACATGTTCCGTCCAGTTCTCCTGATCACTCCCCGCATAAATAATTCCACGACTTGAGTTAATTAACGGAATTCCTTCATGCTCAGATAATGCTCTAGCTAATTCATCAACCGAACCGCCCTGAGCCCCAATTCCGGGAATTAAAAGTGATGCTTTTTTATAGAGATCAGTAACCGATTTGGAAAGATCCGCTTGTGTGGCTCCGATCACCATTCCCAAATGAGCTTTTGAATGCTCTGATCTTTTTTGAAGTTCAGAAGCAATATATTGAGCCATCATATCAAAACCTTCAAAAGGTTTTTTGAGGAAGTCGGATGCACCGGGATTAGATGTTAAAGCTAACACGTAGATCCCTTTCGTTTCATCATTAGTGAAAGCGTCTAACGTTTCAAATCCCATCAAAGGATTTAGGGTGATAGCATCCACATGAAACTGATCGAAAAACGATTTTTTGTAGTGTTCAGCGGTTGTGCTGATATCACCACGTTTAGCATCAGAAATTACTATTCGATCTTTGGGAACATGAGCTATTATCTCATGGAAAACTTCCAGGCCGGGTGCGCCTAAAGCTTCAAAAAAAGCTAGGTTTGGTTTGTAGGCCGCACAAAATTCCTGTGTATGATCGATCACATTCTTGCAAAAATTAATAACCTGATCTTCCGGCTCCGAGAATTGAGCTTTAATAGATTTTGGAAGCAAACTCAGATTCGGGTCAAGTCCGACACATAATACAGAGTTTGAAGAAGTTATTGCGGATTGTAGTTTTTGGGTGAATGTCATGAATAAAATTTTTTATCAGCGTGAAGATAACACATCTAAAACCGAAAATTCCAAGATAAAACAATCGGATTATAGAGCCTCTATTATCAATCTATGTTATAAACTTAATAAGTCCGAACAAGAAATATAGAATAGGATTCCATTCCTTCGGCATTTGAACGGTGGTCGGGAAAAGTGAACTTGTAAGTTTGCATGTCCGAAGGACGAATAAATCTCTACAGGATCGATGTTCTAAACTTTTCAGATAGAATGAAGACCATGAGATTTATTCAGCAAAATTACTTTCACGCCGACCAGTGTTCATAGCCAGGAGTTTACCCATGGGGATGCCTTTGGCGTTGTTACTGGAGCCTTTGCTGAGGAAGCTCAGTATCGGTACAAAAGTAAGATGGAACGTTAAATACCTTAGCTCCTAAAGGGAAGCAGCTTCCATTAACCACTTTCGTTAATTTCTGTTACATTAGCTTAATAATTTTATAAACAGATACTGATATCATGACAAAGCATTTTTGGCGACTAATTTTTTCACTTCTGATAGTTTCTTTAATAGTATTTGAAGCAGATGCCCAGAACATTAAAGTACCGGTCATTAAAGACGGGCAAGCTCAAATAATTCCTGAATTTGAAAATCAGGAAGACTGGATTCGTCATGATCTTTGGGTAGAAACTGAATTTGATACAGACGGAGATGGAAAATTGGATCGTGTTCATGTTTCCGTAACTCGACCAAAACAAACAGAATCAGGAAATTTAAAACTTCCTGTAGTTTATGAAAGCAGTCCGTATTACGCCGGTACGCCCCGACCACCTTTCGATTTCTTTTGGGATGTTAAACATGAAGTAGGCAAAGAGCCACCTGTAAGAAAAAAAGGAGCTGAAATTCCGGCTCGGGATATGAGGCCAATAATTTCCAATTCACAGATTAAAAATTGGGTGCCAAGAGGCTTTATTGTTGTGCATTCATCATCACCGGGAACAGGACTTTCTCAAGGTTCTCCAACCGTTGGAGGCGATAATGAATCGTTAGCTCCAAAAGCAGTAATTGATTGGTTAAACGGGCGTGCAAACGGTTACACAACTCCTTACGGTAATGAAAAAGTGGAGGCTTTCTGGGCTACGGGAAAAGTGGGTATGACCGGAACTTCATATAATGGAACATTACCTTTAGCAGCTGCAACAACCGGAGTTGAAGGGCTGGAAGCTATCATTCCTATCGCACCAAATACTTCTTACTATCATTATTACAGATCGAATGGGTTGGTTCGATCGCCGGGGGGGTATTTGGGCGAGGATATAGATGTACTGTATGATTTTATACACAGCGGAAATGATAAATTTCGTGCTCACAACAATAGAGTGTATCGGGATTCTATCATGGCAAACGGAATGGATAGAATAACAGGTGATTACAATGAATTTTGGGCAAGCCGTGATTATCTGAACGATATGAAGCCTTTAAAGGCTGCTGTTTTGATGGCGCATGGGTTTAATGACTGGAATGTTATGCCGGAGCATAGTTATCGCATTTATGATGCAGTTCGTAAAAAGGGTGTGCCACATATGATTTATTATCATCAAGGCGGTCATGGTGGCGAACCACCAATGGAGCTTATGAACAAATGGTTTACCCGATTTTTATTTGGCGTGGAAAATGGGGTGGAAGAACTTCCGAAATCATGGATTGTACGAGAAGCGGATGATCGCCTAAAGCCAACTTCTTATCCTGATTATCCTCATCCAAAAGCTAAACCCGTTACATTTCATCTTACATCGGGAACTCCCGAAAGAGGTGAGTTAGTACTGAGCGCTGAAGAAAAGCAGGGAACAGAAACTTTTATGGACAATGTATCATTTGATGGAACTGCACTGGCAAAAGCGGAGTGGACGAATCATCGTTTGATGTATGTTAGCCCAACGCTTTCCGAGCCGCTTCATATTTCCGGAATTACAAGTATTACGGTAAAAATAGCGAGTAATAAACCGGCAGCAAATCTTTCGGTTTGGTTGGTAGCTTTACCTTGGGAAGAAGGCAGAGGAGCCCAAATTACAGATAATATAATAACGAGAGGGTGGGCAGATCCTCAAAATCATAAATCAGTTTCTGAAAGTGCACCGCTAAAACCGGGGAAATTTTATACGATTACTTTCGATCTTCAACCGGACGACCAAATTATTCCCGCAGGACAACAAATTGGATTAATGATTTTTAGTAGCGATCAGGATTTTACGCTTCATCCTGATCCCGGAACAGAAATAACGGTAGATTTGGATGCTACCTCTTTATCAATTCCTGTGGTTAACGGTAAAAAAGCATTCTCATTTGAGAAATAGATGCGCCTTTTAATGGTCTAGTTTTGACTTTTTAATCTGAGTATGATTCTAAAACAGAAGACAGAGATTATTCCTATAGATGTTAGATAATACGTTCACACAATTTACTAGATATTTTATTTATACATGTGCTTTAAGTCTGATAACAAACACCCCGTCCATAGGACTCCTTTGGAGAATGAAGACCGGTATGCTCCGCACTTCATTAGCCCCTCTAAAAGAGGGGAGCTATAGTTCATTGCAAAAAAAGACCGTATAACATATCCGTAGTAATTCCCCTTCTCCCAGAGGGACGGCGGGGTAGAAAAATGGTTTTAGTTTTTACTATTTCGCTCGTATTTTTTAGAAAAACGTAAATATTCAGCTGATCGCTCTTTATTGCCTGTATTGCCGTACGCCTCCGATACCTTTCTGGATGCTTTAGCTAATCTGGCATAATCAGCTTTTGTTAACTCCAAAGCATCCCCATCTAAACTTGGCACCATTAAAGTACTCGCCGTTTCCACTAAGTTAGGATCGTCTTTTACCGTTTTATTAGCTTCAAATATCAATGGCCATAGATATGGTTCTCCATACACTTTTCTGGAAATGTCCCACAGCCATTCATCTTTTTTAACGATGTATGAAGTCATTGCTTTATTTGTGGCGACTCCGGTTGTTGCACTTGATTTAGTAGTTGCCGTGTTTTTTGGCTCCGGTTTCTTTTCAGCAGGCTGAGTGGCTTCTTTCACAGGCTCTGTATTTTCTTTGGGCGGCGTTGGTTGTTCCGTTTGTGTCTGCTGGTTGGCTGCTACTTCTTTATTGTTATAAGCTCCGTCCGCATCTCTTAAAAAGAAATACCACACGCCTGTGCTAATAGTAAATAAGATCAATAGCGCAAGTATCCACATTACCACAGGGCTTCTTTCTTGCTCTTTTCCGGGAGCCTTGTAAACAGGAGGAGGGGTTGCCGTTTCTTCGGCTGGCGTTTCAGTCTCCAAAGCCTCCGGCATAGGAGACTCTTCATTCTCCTCAGAACCGGTTATTACTTCTGCAAAAGGATCTTCAAAATCATCCTCTTGCGGTGTTGTTGCGGTAGTTTCTGGCGGTTCTTCTTTTTTTGGTGCATCGCCCAGTAGTTTTGACTCCAGATGAGCGAAAGGAGCATTTACTGTGGTTTCTAACGCTTTGTATGGCTTGAATGAAACCTTGGTATGCGCCGGTATTACAATCTCTTCTTTGGTTTGAGGATTAATCCCCATTCTTTCAGCAACTTCTTTTAGTTCAAAGCTTCCGAAATTCGTAATTGATGCTTTGCCATCTTTTTCCAGATCATCCAGAACGATATCAAACAAACCCCGAATAAGCTCATCCGCTTTTTGCTGCGTTATATTATGGGCTTCGGCAAAACTTTTTACTAATTCTGAAAAGGTAATTTTATCGCTCATAGCTCTGCCTCATTAAATTGGTCTTTAAGTACAGAACTTTGAGAAAACCGAACTACTTTCTTTTTTGGTAGAAGCATCATCTGTTTATAATGCGGATTATAAGACCGATACTCTTCTCTTACCTCAGAGTTAAAACTTCCAAATTCCGGAATGCTGAATCCTCCTTCTTTTGATAGATAGCCTGTTAATCGGGAAACCAACGCATTATAAAGCTCTTCGGTTTGTGTTTGTGTGAGGTCTAATTGCTCACTGAGGACTTTTACGGCCTGTATTTTATTCATAATTGGTAGTTAGTTAGGTTCAATTAGCAACAAAACTTTGATTATGTCAAATTATTAAAAAAATAAACGGCACATTTATTTATCGGATTTTATTCTCAATATTGATGTAATTCCTTTAAGTTAACTTAACTAACAATTTTAATTCTTAGTCTTTTGAAGCACAGCATCCAACCATTTCTATCTCAAATACTTGATTATGCAGGCTTATATCCGCCGGCATCACTACCTCTCAACGATGCTTTTGGCGAGTATATAAAGCATTATCAAAGCAATGAATTCTGGATGCTTTCTAAATTTGTGGCAGGAACCAACTATCTAAGCGACCTCGTAGAACTCATTAATGCATACGAAGAATCCCCGAAACCATTTTTAATAACAGCTGTTGCGGCTCAATCAGTCTCACTTCAAGGATTCAAACAAGTTGTTGTTGCCACAAAAAAAACTATTACAAATGCTGTTAACAAATCTTCAAAAGAAATACGAGTTCCTTCTTTGGAAATCAAATTGCCTGAAAATCTTTTTAAAGCTGCTGACACTACAGAATTACAGGAAGCTATTGAATATGCAGTTAATGAAATGACATCTTCGCCGATACTTCCTTATGAGATCTTTTTCGAGATTTCAGGTTTTGCCTTTGAGCAAACCAATATTGACTTAATAGTAGATATGCTCTCCAATCATCTTGCTGTTTTAGCATCCAAAGATCTAGAGTATTTTTCAAATATTGGGTTTAAAATTCGTTGCGGCGGGGTTGAGGCGTTTCAGTTTCCACCAATCGATTACCTTGCTCATGCTATTCATTCATCTGTACAAAAGAAAATACCACTGAAGTTTACTGCCGGTCTTCATCACCCTGTTCGTCATTACAACAGTACGGTATCTACAAAAATGCACGGATTTCTGAATGTATTTGGAGCAACTTTGTTATGTCATCATAAAGGTCTTTCAAAAGCTGAAGTCCGGAACATGCTGGAGGATGAAAATCCCAATAACTTTGTTTTCTCGGATGCTCAATTTATATGGAAAGATTACTCAATTGCCTCGGATGAGATCCAACTGTTACGATCTCATTATGTAACTTCTTTTGGCAGTTGCAGTTTCGATGAGCCTGTAGAAGATCTTCAGGAATTAACTCTTTTAACTTAAATTTTTTTCCATGCTAAAATCATTCATTAACGTTGATAAAGATTCTCACTTTCCCATTCAAAATTTGCCCTATGGCGCTTTTGAAACAGAAGAAGGAGAAATTCATCTTTGTTCTGCCATCGGAGATTATGTGATCGATTTATTTGAGCTGGATGAGGCCGGGTTATTAGATGGCAAGCATTTGAACAATCAATTTGTATTTCAGGATTCTACGTTGAATTTCTTTATGAGTCTGGGAAAACCCGCCTGGCAGGAAGCCCGGAAAACGTTGACCAATTTGCTTGATAAGAATAATGCAACTTTAAGAGATGATGATCTGCTGAGGGCTCGCGTTTTCATCCCAATGGAGGATGTTGAACTTGTGTTACCTGTTGAGATCGGCGACTACACTGATTTCTATTCTTCTGAACAACACGCCTTTAATGTAGGTTCTATGTTTCGTGATCCAGATAATGCATTGATGCCTAACTGGAAACATTTACCTGTAGGTTATCATGGAAGAGCCAGCTCTATCGTTGCCAGCGGAACCGATCTTCATCGGCCAAAAGGTCAAACTATCCCAAACGATGCCGACCAACCCATTTTTGGGGATAGTAAATTGGTTGACTTTGAACTGGAAGTAGGCTTTTTCACAGGGTCGGGAAATAAGCTCGGCGATACAATTTCTGTAGACAATGCAGAAGATCATATTTTCGGGTTGGTTTTGGTAAACGACTGGAGTGCCAGAGATATTCAGAAATGGGAATACCAACCACTTGGGCCTTTTCTTGCTAAAAACTGGGCAACCAGTATTTCTCCCTGGATTGTTACGTTGGATGCTTTAGAACCATTTAGAATTAATATGCCGGAGCAAGATCCTGAAGTACTTCCGTACTTAAAGCAGAAAAACCGCTCTACTTTTGATATTAATCTGGAAGTATATCTGAGTAATGAAGAGCTGGAAGAGCCACACAAACTTGCCGCATCAAATTACAAGCACATGTACTGGAGCATGGCGCAACAACTGGCACATCAAACAGTTACGGGATGTAATGTTCGTCCCGGAGACATGTATGCCTCGGGAACCATCAGCGGAAATACCGAAGATTCATACGGAAGCATGCTGGAACTATCATGGAAAGGAACCAAGCCCATTAAACTCAGCAATGGAACCGAGCGTAAGTTCATTCAGGATGGTGACAATGTAATCATGACCGGATTCGCTGAAAACGATGAATACAAAATTGGCTTTGGCGTGGTGGAAGGAAAAATTCTGCCGGCTAAAACTTAAATCCCAAAATTCAAATTCCAACATCTCTTAATTTATGAATGTAGAGTTTGGAATTTGATTGTTGATTTTTGTGATTTGACATTAATGTCTCTTACTTCACCAGCGTCATTCTTTTTATTTGAACCTGATCACTGGTTTGAAGCCTGTACATGTACACTCCTGATGCGTAACGCTGCAGATTTACGGGAATCGCATAGTTTCCATTAGCCAGATTTCCATCAAACACAGACTGCACTAATCGCCCTGTAATATCGTAGATGTCGATTTTAACTCGTTGGAATTCAGCTATAGTAACCGGAATAGTTGTACTCGGGTTAAAAGGATTCGGATAGTTTTGTTTAAGTTCCGTTGTAGTTGGTTTGGTATTATCAACCGGGATCGTAGTCGGGAATGTATCTGAAACTCTTATTCTGAATTGACCGGAAGCATTTTGTCTTTCATTCAATACCACCACTCCAAGGCGTTCTATCTCATCCCATTTCCAACCTTCGTTAACAACCAGAAACCCTGACTCTTCATCTGCTAATTCAAATGATACCGAACCATCATCGAATAAAGCTACAACCGCCAAACTAAGTCCTGCTGAATCAGCTTCCAACAGCACAGAAGCATCTCCTGTCTGGCTTTCAGGTGGAACTACATTCGCTAAATAAGCCGCAAATCTTCCTAAAGTAATGGTTGAGGAAAACTGATCATTAACTTGTGTGATATTACTTTGAGTATTCGGCGTTGGGTAGAAAAGGCTCTCTTCGAACCCAAAATTAACATTTCTATACGCCCCTGATGCAAAATGCCATGTATATAATTCTTGTAACGTCTCCGTATAATCGTCCCCTCTGTTATTCAATTCTTGGTCAATCGCATCCAAAAGAGCAAGGTCACTAAAACTATTTTCAATTCTCTGCCAAGTAGCCGGCCAAAAGTCCGCTCCATATTTTTCGTGGAAATAAAGTGCCCATGTCACATCTTCATAAGAACCCGGAATTACGGTTACACCCGGATTTCCAAATATGTCGCCTGAACCAAGATAATTGTAATAATCATTCACTACATCATAAACGACCTCTTCTGCCAATGTCGCATCCATTTCTGCCCATCTATGAGAGTCTCCATTAAAATTATTTTGAGCAAATTGAATGGCATGTTTAAACTCATGTGCTATCGTTGCTCTAAGTGCACCGCGTTGATCGCCATCAGGATCATCGTTTGCCGGAAAACCAACAAAATCGTTTTCAATCCCCATGACAGTGCCTGCTTCTGCTACGCCATTTGGTTCTACATATCCATAAGAACCCATGTCTTCAAACGAAATATCGTAGGTTGCCCCATCCGGTATAGGATCCGTATAACCAAGTATATTTACCAAATAGTTATAAGAGGAATCAGCGGCTTCCGCAGCCCATTCCACATAATCAGGTACGCCATTCGAATTAGAATCACCGGCCGGTACAGCATCATCTCCCGTTGTTTGATAGGTAAGCTCAAATTTCCCTGAAGCACTGGTGTACGTAGCTAAAGCTGATTTATTCTTGTTTGACCGTTCTCGCTGCAAAAGCGAATTAGAAATTTCAGCTCTATATTTATATTCAAAGATATGAAGCGGAGTAGCACATTTATGAATGGTACCATCCAGATAAACTGATTGCATCTTTAAGTAGGCTTCGTCAGCAGTCAGAGTTTTTTTACCATGTTCAATAAGTATTTCTGAGATTGAATAGGTTGTCGTCTGAGCAATCAGTGAGTTAGAAATAGTGGCAACCAATGCTATTAATATTATTAATCTATCTTTTTTCATCGTACTAAATCCGCATTAGTTGTTAATTAATAATCGTCATTGTTCTAAATTTACTCTTACCGCCAGTCTCTAATTTATATAGATACACGCCGCTTGCTAAATTAGAAGCGTTAAAAGGAATTTCATAAGAACCCGCCGACAACGTGCCTTCAAATATCTTAGAAATAAACCGCCCGGTATAATCATAGACTTCTAGTTTTATCCTATTCTCTGTTTTTAAAGTAACTGATATTATTGTATCTAAATCAAATGGATTTGGATAATTTTGAGCTAATTCAATTCTATCTGGTGTTTCTGAAGATGCTCTAAAAGTATATATATTACCCTCGTTAAATTGCGTGTTCGTTATTACCAAACCAACTTTGTCTATACTCCTCCAATTATAAGGCATAAATATATTCGCTTCCCCTGATTCATCTGTCATGTAGAACCTTTGATTAGAGGTGCCATTTTTGAAAAACACATTAACCCCTAGTTGAATAAACGGGATTTCAGATTCTAAATGTAAACTAACCTGACCATCTTCATTAGAGGATAAAATTTCGTAGTAATTTGAAGCAAACCTTGAAATAGAAACAGAATCAATAAATGCTTCTGAAACATTTAGATACTGTGCCTCAATTCTTGGATTAGGATAGTTAACCGCTTCATCAAAACCATATCCGGCAACCGCATTAACCCCTGATGAGTAATGCCACAAATACAATTCCGATAAAACCCTCCCGAAGTCATCCCCACGTTTTTCAACTTCTCTTTTCACCGCAACAAGAAGCGCAAGATCTGTTGTGCTATCTTCAATCCTCTTCCAAACATCTGTCCAAAATAACTCATCATAAAATTCTGAAAAGAACAGTGCCCAGGTTACATCTTCATAATTAACTTGATTAAACCCCGGAATAACTGAAACGCCCGGGTTATTAAAAGGATTATCTTCGGAACCATCTAAATAGTTGTAATAATCATTTACTTCATCATAAGTAACTTCTTCCAACATTGTGGCGTCCATCTCAGCCCATTGGTCTGAATCTCCGCTAAAATCATTTTGTACATATTGAATGGCGTGTTTCAATTCGTGAGCTATTGTCACTTTTAACGCTCCGTATTGATCGCCTTCAGGATCGTCATTTGGAGGAAATCCGTCAAAATCATTTTCAATAATTATACGGGTACCGGCTGCTTGGGAATTGTCAGTACGTGTTGCCCCATAGAAACCAAAATCTCTAAAGGACAAGTTATACGTAGCGCCACTTGGAATAGGATCAGGAAACCCTAATTCTTGTATCTGTTTTTGATAAGAGAAATCCGCCGCTTCAGCAGCTCTTTCCACATAATCAGGAACTCCATTAGTGTTCGTATCCGCTGTTGGCACTGCGTCACCGCCCGTGGTTTCATAGGTAAGTTCAAACTTGCCCGAAGCACTTATATAAGATGCCAATGAAGACTTATTCTTTTGTTCTTCAAACCATTTGGTAGAAATTTCATTTCTGTGTTTATATACAAAAGACTGAATTGGAGTGCCACATTTATAAATCCCATCTCCTTCAAATAAAGCTTTCATTTGCAATGAAGCATCGTTTGCGCTTAGCAGCCCATTATTAAATTGCGCTATAATTTGATTAAAATCTTTAGGAGAACCTTGTGCATCTACTTCAGATGAAAGGAGTATCAGAAAAGCAGTAATGGAAAAAAATATTTTATATAAACGCACTTAAGGTCTCAACATTATTTAGGTATAAAATTCGTAACTTTATACCTATGATAAACTTCACAAAAAAGATAATATTTTAATCGAGAATTACCCCATAGAATATGTACGAAGTCATTCTCTACTACTATTTTAATACGATTGAAGATCCTGAGCAGTTTGCGAGGCAACACAAGCAGTTTTGCAAAGACCTAGGAATTAAAGGGCGCATTTATATTTCTACGGAAGGAATTAACGGAACAACTGCTGGTACTAAAGAGCAAATGGAGACGTATAAATCCCATCTCCGTTTTATTCCTGGATTTGAGCAAACTGAATTTAAAACGGATGAATCTGATTACATCCCATTTTCAAAGTTGATCTGTAAAGTTCGCGAAGAGATTGTTTCTTTGCATGTGGATGATGTAGATCCCAAAGACGGCGGAAACCATTTATCACCCTCTGAGTGGCGTAACGTGATGGAAACCAACGATGATTACGTGATGATAGATGTTCGAAATAACTACGAATCCAAAATCGGTCACTTTAAAGGAGCGCTTAAACCTGATCTGGAAAATTTTTACGCTTTTCCGCAATGGCTGGATGAAGCTGAGATTCCCAAAGACAAAAAAGTACTCATGTACTGCACAGGAGGGATTCGTTGCGAGAAGTTTTCTGTGCTGATGAAAGAGCAAGGCTGGGACGATGTAAACCAGTTGCACGGTGGTATTCTCCGTTATGCCAAAGAAGAAGAAGGCAAGCACTTTGAAGGAAAATGCTTTGTGTTTGATGATCGATTGGTGGTGCCGGTAAATCCCAAAGATTTGGCGCCGATTGCAAAATGCGAAATCACCGGAAACCCGGCCGATACCTACGTGAATTGTGCCAATATGGAATGCAATAAACTGTTTGTATGCTCTGAAGAAGGCGCACATATTATGGAAGGCTGTTGCAGCGAAGAATGTAAACAAAGCGAATACCGCAGGCCTTTTGATCCTGAAAATGCATTCAAACCTTTCCGAAAGTGGTATAATTATTTTGGTGATGACTTTAAAGACCGACATGCTTCTCAGCAGATCGCAGATCAGTCGTAAAGTTCGGCTGATCACGCCGTACCCGATCACCCATCGGTTCAAGGTTCAGGACGAGTTTGTAGATAAAACCTTGCTGGAAATGATGTCGACTCGATTTCCATTCCGCCCTGAAAAGGAATGGCAGAGCCGCATCGAAAATGGGAGAGTTGGACTGAACGAGCAAAAAGCCGAAGCAATAACCCTACTTTCGAAAAAAGATTCCGTCTTTCATCACAACCCAAATGTGATAGAACCCAGCGTGCCGGACGAAGTGGAAATCCTGAAAGAAACGGAAGACTGGATAGCTGTATTTAAACCGGCTCCATTACCTATGCATCCCGGCGGACGTTATTTCAAAAACACACTCACCGCTATACTCGAGGAAATGGGGTATCCTGATCTGAAGATCATACACCGGTTAGATGCAGTAACATCCGGTATCGTACTCTTTGCCAAAAACAAAACCTTCGCCCAAAAAGCTATGACAGAATTTGCGGAAGGCAAAGTCCAAAAAATCTATTTTGCAGAAGTCTCCGGTGTTCCAGAAGAAGATGAGATCATCATCACCGCGCCCATCAAGCGTAAAACCGGGTTTGTGTTTGAAAGCAATCCCGATCTTACCAACGCCAAACCTGCCGAAACGAAATTCACGGTCGTTGAACAAAAACCGAACTCAGCTATTATTAAATGCGAACCCAAAACGGGTCGCACCCATCAAATTAGATTGCATTTAGAACATTGGGGTTATCCCATTATCGACGATCCCATTTACAGCATCAACGGCGACAAAACCAGCAAGAAAGCCCAAAAAACGGCTATTAGTTTAGTGAGTGCCGGGTTGGTTATTGAGGGGTTGGGAGTGATAATCTCGATTTCAAGCCTAAGCTCTAAATTTTTCTAAATATTCTGTAAACTCAAAAGAACGATTTCGGCTTTGACCTGTCCATTCTTTAAGAATTCCTGCTTCTTCAAAACTACGCACTAAATCTCCCGCTGCTTTGGGACTTAAATCACAGACCTCTTGAACCTTACTTATATCAACTATGGGTTGCTTAAAAAGGTAATCCAGTAACTTTGAGGCACTATCTACTCTTCTTCCCCAATCGTTACGGATTTGCTGATCTAGTCTATTCTTTAATAACAATATTGAACTCAACGTATCTGATGCTTCAATAGCAGTGTCTCTGATACCCACCAAAAAGAATTTTAACCAGTGAATCATGTCGTTCTTATCGCGTACCCTCATAAGATTATCGTAGTAATTTCCTTTGTTTTTTTCGAAGAACTTAGAAAGGTATAAAAGCGGTTTATCCAGAATTCCCTTGCTTACCAAATATAGAGTGATTAGTAACCGCCCTATTCTTCCATTTCCATCAAGAAAAGGGTGAATGGTTTCAAATTGATAATGAATCATACCAATACGAATTAAATCAGGAACTTTGATTTGTTCGTTATGGACAAACTCTTCTAAATCACTCATTAGCACATCTACATGTGGATGATCCGGTGGAATAAAAATAGCATCGTTGATTGAAGCGCCTCCAATCCAGTTTTGACTATTTCTGAATTCTCCGGGCTGTTTACGCTCACCTCTTACTCCTTGCATCAATAGTTCATGAGTATTACAGATCAGCCTTGTCGAAATTGGAAGTTCTTTTAGCTGATCAATTGCCGTATTCAAGGCATTTATGTAGTTCTTTACTTCATTCCAATCGTCTCTTCTTTCCAGAGAAACATCTTTTTCATCAAGTAGTGCTTCATCAATGTTGGTTTGTGTTCCCTCAATTCTACTTGATACGACTGCCTCTGTTGTCACATGGAGCAAAATGAATAAATCTATAGTTGGAACTAATCGTGCAAAAGCATTTAACTCTCCAAGTTTAATGGAGGCTTCTTCGAGCAACGTGTTTATATCAGAGTCTTCCCATAACCAACTTTCATTAATAGAAGCCGGCAAAAAATATTCATAGGACCTCCCTTTTCTTGCTTCACCCCAAATGTATTGCTCAATATTCATATTTTACTTTTGTTTGATAAAGTAAAATATAGGTGTTTTTATTATACCTTCCTATCGGAAAAAATGTTTTATTTTATTTTTAGACCTTAAAGTAAAATAGCATTATTCTTATTTTACTTTCTACCGTCAGACCCAAAACGGGTCGCACGCATCAAATTCGATTGCATTTAGAACATTGGGGCTGCCCTGTCTTGTCCTGAAATAGGTTTACAATAAAATTGTAAATTTATTCGCACATTATGGACAAAAAAGAGATTACCAGAGAAGAAATTATTGCTGAATATTTAACAGGCAATATTAGTTATCGTGCTTTAGGGAAAAAGCATGGAGTTCCATCACGAAGCATTTGTGATTGGGTTATGAAATACCAGGGTCGTTTGCCAAGTTGGAGTGAAAAAGAGAAACGTAGGAAAGAGAAGGCAACCGGCAAGAAAGAAAAGAAGTTATCAAAGGATGTAAAAGTCCTACAAAAAGCTTTACGCAAAAGTGAACTCAGGAGTGAACTTTTAGAAGAAATGCTAAAGCTTTCGGAAGAACGTATTGGGTATCGATTTGCGAAAAAAGTTTGGCGCCAAGCAATAGCAAAAGTAGAACAAAGAAAAAGCCGCAGTATAACTGCTCTTTGTTCGTTGCTTGGTTATAGTAGGCAGGCTTATTACCAACATTAACAATCTTAATACGCTCAATATTAAGAGAATAATTTGAACTGCTTTAAATGGGGGTAAATAGATTTGCTGTGTCCCTTACGTGTCCCAAATCACTAAACCACCCTGCACTGAAAGTGCAGGGGTTTGGGTTGGGACT
>TARA_R110002110_G_scaffold410347_1_pt1 | contig 25317 bp, 24 predicted proteins | sample TARA_R110002110 | Tara Oceans TARA_R110002110 (sample SAMEA4397330) | marine metagenome | biome: Polar Biome; feature: [SRF] surface water layer (ENVO:00010504); material: water (ENVO:00002006), including particulate matter (ENVO:01000060) such as... | depth 5 m
CTTGAACTAGGCTTGGGTCCAAGCGCGACGCTTGAACTAGGCTTGGGAGAGAGGTTAAATTTATAATCCCTGCGGAATATTAAAATTTTCTCATAAACCTTTATAGATATCGCTCATAATATCTAAAGAACTTTCCCAGGAGTACTTTAAAACAACATTTGTACGTCCATTTCTTCCCAGTTCTTTTGCAATATCGGGGTTTTTAAATAGCAACTCTATGTTCTCAGCTGTTGAAACAGGATCTTCTTTTGGTACAATCAACCCTGTTTTATTGTGCTCTACTACTTCTTGTAATCCACCGACATTACTTACAATAACCGGTAGTTTGCACGATGACGCCTCGATAATAGAAACGCCAAAACTTTCGGAATCCAATCTACTTAATGCTAAGAAAATATCCATCTTATTTAACCAATTTGGAATATCTTTGTGCTTTACAAAACCTACAAACTCACATTTTTCATATACATTCAATTTCTTTGATAAACGAATTAGTTCATCTTTCTTACTTCCTTCACCGATTATTAGTAATCTCGTCTTTAAATCTGGAAACTTCTTAACAAACAAAGCAAAGGATTGAATGAGGGTATCAATACCATACTTATTTTCTAATTTCTTAACCGTACCTAATGTTAAATCATAGTCCTTATTTCTTAAACCTTTTATAGGTTTGAATTTTTGGATATCAACGCCAAAAGGAGTTATCTGAATATCCAGATTTCTTTTAGCTACTTCTTTTATTTTATCACTCATAATATAGCTTGTAGAGCACACCGCATCAGCAGATAAGATATTTTTCTTAACGATCCATTTGTAGAAAAAATTCTTTCTTGTATCATCATAAATATCACTTCCAAGCACAGAAACTACATGGGGTTTATGCCCAGTCATTCTAGCTAAAAAACTATGGCCAAAAGCATAAAAAGAATGCACTAAATCAGGTTTTAAACTCTTTAATTTATAGTATAGAAAAGGGATGTTTAGAAGGTATCCATAAGGATTTTTGAAAGGCATTTCTATTACGCTAATACCGTCTGCAAAATCCTCTTTCTTGTCATGCATAGTAAATACAACTACTGTATTTCCCCTTTTGTATAATGAATTAGCCCAACGAACAACATGTATTGAAGATCTTGAACCGATTAATGCAATATGCATAACTCGCTTTTATAATGAGTGATGATAATACAACAGGTTAAAACGTATTTCAACTGAATCCTTTTTTATTTTGAGCTGATTTTCTTTAACAATTTATAGGGAAAGAAAAAGGATTTTAAAGTCGCTAACCCTAATTCTCGTGTTTGTTTAAAGAGTAAAAAGAATAAACTTCCACCAAATATCCAGGAAATGGTAAAAGTATAGCTCGCTCCTTTTAAGCCGTAAATTGGAGTTAGTATTAAATTTCCTGCTATAATTAATATTACTGTTAATACGGTTATAAACATGTAATATTTAGTCTTTCCGGTAACTACAAGCCAGGCTTTTATACCTTCATTCATTAAAAGAAACGGTAAGCTCCATATCAAAATACTAAATATCTCTGCTGAGGGCTGATAGGTATCCCCAAAAATAAGATATACTAGTTCGTTTGAAAGCAGATAAAATGGAATAACTAAACCAATGGAGCTTACTGTTATCCACCCAAACATAGAAGTCATTTTTTCATATTGCTCATCTCTATTTACTTTTTCTGTAATAATGGGTATAAATGACAGAGATATAGAAGAAGCTACAAACGTCCAAGTTGTTGTCATTTTAATAGCGACCGCATAGAAACCCAACGCTTGAAAATCTAGCAAATACTCAATAAGTAATCGATCTACTAAAAAAGAAGATAAGAGAGCTAGTTTCGCCAGTATCATAAATTTCCCATAAGTAATCATCTTTTTTTGGAGTGCTGAATCAGCAGAAAAGAATGAGAATTTCTTATTCTGAAGAATATAAAGTACCAAAAACCCAAGACCGGTCACTATTAATTGAAAAGCATAGGTTACTCCAAAATAAATTAAAGGTGCCTGTAGATATATCAATAAAATATTTGCAGCCATATATAAGAATTGAGAAACAAACTGAACTCTAATTGATAACCGGACTTTTAAATGTGCATGAAACCAAAGCTCATACGCTTCAAAAGACCTAAACCAAATCCCTACCCCACAAAGTAAAGAAAGTACAATTATGATCTTTTGATCAATAAGTGCAAATAAAACAAGGGCTAAAAGACCATATAGAACACTGTTACCTACAGCCATTAATTGGAACGAAGCGGCCGAAACCTCTGAAGTATTCTTCCCTGCTTTCTTTGTTTCATGGATTACAACTTCCTTGAGACCTTGACTCCAAAAAAGCATACTTAATTCCGCTACCCCAACGGCATACATATAGGTGCCATACTGTTCAGCTCCAAGATATCTTGCCACCCAAGCGGTTATAAAAAAAGCCACAGCTAGCTTTATAAGCCTGTAAATGAACAGCCAGGAGATGTTTTGGAGTAATCTATTTTTTATCAAATTCATTTAGTGAAGATTTGATCAATTTATTTATGAAAAAAACTCACAGCAATAGATCATTCCAAATTTTTTGGAAAAGAAAATTATCGTTCGGGTCTTACCAATTAATCCCTTCAATATTAGGATATTTATCCGAATGGTTATTTCTAGTCAGCTCAATAAAATATTTGTTGGGATATTTGGCCGGTAAATCAATATAACTCTGATCTTTATGGGATATTAGAATCACTTCTGATTCTTCTATTACCTTATCCATATTATCAGATAAAAGCTCTCCAATATGCGGTAAATGCGTATCAATATAGTTTTTGTTAATCCCCATCAGGTTTGTGTAGGATACATTTTTGTCATAAATAGAAATTTGAACTCCTTTTCCTAATAAGCCTTCAGCTACATCTACATACGGACTAAACCGAAGATCATCGGTACCCTCTTTAAAGGAAAGGCCAAGAATACCTACCTTTCGGGTATTTTTTGAAAGGACCAATTGCACCGCTTTTCGTTTTAATGATTCGTTAGTATCTGGCACAGCAGAAAGCATCGGAATATCAACAAATTCTTTCTTCCCCATATATACCATCCCGCTCAGGTCTTTTGGAAGGCACGAACCTCCATAAGCAAATCCTGGTTTGGTGTATGCTTTACCCAAGTTAAGCTTATGATCTTCCGCAAACAAAGACATTACTTTGTGAGAGTCGACACCGAGCTCTTTGCAAATCCCCCCTACTTCGTTTGCAAAAGAAATTTTCACAGCGTGCCAAGAGTTATTCACAAACTTTATGATTTCAGCTACATTAACTTCTACTTCCTTAATAGGTGCATTTACATCTTGATATATGGTACGAGCTATTTCTAACGCTTTCTCAGAATCTGATCCAATCACAGTAACCGAAGGATCGAAGTAATCGTCAACAGCTGTACCTTCCCTTAAGAACTCTGGGTTTGATATAACTGTATAGTTTATTTCTGGTACTTTTCCAGAAATTTCTTGAATTATCCCCGATACCATTGCACAGGTACCTGGAGGCACCGTACTTCGTACAGCCACTACATGAAAACTATCTTTTTCTCTTAGTGCTTGGCCAATATCTTGGGCTACATTCTTGACATAGTCAAGATTCATAACTCCTGTTGGAGCAACGGGTGTACCTACACAGATAAAGGAAAACTCCGTTTCCTGAACAGCCTCTTTGGCTGAAGTAGTAGCTTTTAAATTACCTGACTCAACCCCTTTTTCAATGAGCTCACTAATCCCTTCCTCAATAATCGTGGCTTTACCGGCATTTATGAGATTTACCTTGTGCTCCGACACATCTACCCCGATTACAGAATGTCCAAGCTTGGATAAACACCCCATACTTACACATCCTACATATCCTAATCCAAAAACTGAAATATTCATATTCTCTAAATTTTATCTGTACCTATATTATTATAATACGGTTATTTATTGTTTCGATTTAATAGTTGCAAACAACTGATTATAGATTAATTCAGATACATCAATCCATTGTTCAAATAAACGCTGCCTGTATACTTCCTGATCTTTACACAGAGATTCCAAATTAGACATTTTTTCTCCAAAAAGTTCTGGCGGAATAACAAAGAACAGCCCCTCTTTTTGTATAAAACGATTAGCTGCCATATCCCGAAAACCGATATAAAAACTAGGAACTCCCAACATAGCCCCTTCTCTCGCCATACTATCACCTGAAGAAACAACAGCTGAAGCATAATACATGAGTGAATGAATATCTTGAAGGGGTTCTTGAAGCAGAATCCAATCGGGAGGGTATTCATCAATAGTGTCTTTATTCTCTAAAGAAAGTAATACTTTTTTTCCAGCTGGAAATTGGTCGGCTACAGAAGCCACCACTCCAGCTTTTTGGTCTTTGTAATTCAATGAACCGGTATCTACTTCGCGGACAAATATATAATTCCCTGCTTTTACTCCCCACTCTTTAAGACTATCTTCATTGGGTTCGAAATATGCGGGTGAAAGATAGGCCCATTCTTTTAGAGCACGGTAAGTCTGCACAGTGGTTCCACTAAAGTCAGTTATTTCGGGATAAAATAAAGCATCTGAAGTAAGCTGCTCTAACTTCAAGTTTACTTTACGTTCCGGATCATCATAAAATTGGATATTGGGAATGCTTGATATCTTACATGCCAGCCCGGTTACAAACGCATCTACACCAAGCATAATGTCAATATTTTTATGTTTAATAAGTTTTCGAGCCTTAAAAAACTTAAGGACATTCGCCTCATACAAAATTGAAAAGGTAGTTCCCTGATGACGACCAATAGAATAGGAAGATATTCCCGGAAATTCTTTTTTAATGATCTTGGGAAGCTTACCACGTTCAATGTATGAAATCAGAACCTCGTGGTTTTCTTCTACTAGTCGGGCAATGACAACATTAAAAAAGTTAATGTGGGCAACGTGCTTGATGTCGAAGAGAATGGTCATATTGATCCTAAAATTCTTTGATAAACACCTGAAATTTTATTTGCCACTATTTTCAAGTCAAACTTTTGAATCTGTTTACGGTATTTTTTTTCGTGTTTACTATTTTTAATTACACTTTTTATTGTTTCAGCTATTTTCTCAGAATCATTTGACACTATATAACAGTTTTCTAAGTTTCTTAACACTTCAGATACATCCCCGACATCTGTCGAAACAACAGGAGTATTACATGAAAGTGCCTCTTTTACAATCAATGGCCCAGTTTCATATTTTGATGTAACTAATACAACATTAGCTATATTTATAAGTTCAGCTACTTGCTCTCTACTATAACCATTTAATTCTATCAAACGGGCTCTATCAATTAAAGAAACTGCTGATTTTGCCAAATCTGCATTCTTAACTTTTCTTTTAAAAGACGATGAAAAGAGAACTAAAATCTCAGTAGATGTATACCCATATTTTTTTCGTAAAACATCAGCTACCATTGGCCTAAAAACATTAGTATCAATACCGCACTTTATCACCGAAAAATTATCTTTTTTATACTGTAAATACAGTTGTTTAATCTGTCTTTTATTAGTTAGAATATTATAGACGCTCAATCTTGAACAAATAATTGAGAGTAGTCTGAACTTCAGAAAATGAACATCGCTTCCGTGGTAAGTGGTTATTACAGGAAGCTTTCTTTGTAGATTTGCGAGTAAACCACTAAGACCAAAATGAGCATGTATAAAAGAATAATTATTGGTCTTTATTTTCTTTTTTAATTCGCTGATGTTTCCCAGATATCCAGTTAACCCTTTCCCCTTTATATAAAAATATTCAAATTCATAACCTAGCTTACTCAAGCTATCAACTTGTTCCGTAATAAAAGTACTTATTCTTTCATGATTCCCACTACACACAATTAAAATTTTTGACATAAATAATTATTTAGTAACCCTTAATAATATTAGATAAATGGAAAACAAAAAAATCAAACACTCTTAATATTTCCAACTTAATCTTATCAACTTCTTTTTTATACTTGGCATAGATAGGCTCATATCCTTTCTTCTTCATAGAATAAAAACAAATTTGTTCAACCAGCAAGACTTTATCCTGGTCAAATTCCAAAAATTTTTTCTTGTTTTCTGATACAATTTTATCTGAATCCGAAGCTTTGCCATATTTTTCGGATGGTTTCTGAAGAACTGTCATTCCAGAATTAAATGAAATTGATAAAAAATCACATACTGAAGATAAAACTTCTTCACTATCACTTAAGAGCTCTTCAAACTTAACCTCAAGATAGTTCTGATGCCTTTCATTACTTTTGAAAAATTCTTGAATAATAGTATCAGATTCCTGAATCTCCTTATTCCATAAATATGCTGCTCTAGTTATGGATTTTTTCCAAGTATTATGAACAGACATACAACGATCTCGCGGATCTCGTACTATATGTATTACTTTTCCATCAGGAAATCTTTCAATTAGCTTATCAAGGATCCTTAAATTCTTTGGTGTTTTATCACCCCAAATGAAAGTTTCATTTATTTTTTTACCGACTGCTGTCTTTAAAATATACTCTAAGAAAGCAAGTAATTTGTCATCACTTTTATCAACTATTTCTTTTAAATTCGTGTAGTCGTTATTTCTATTAAAATATTTATTTGTTTTATAAAATTTAGATCTAACAACTACTGAATAACTCTCTTTAAAATTAAACTGATTCTCATTAATCTGAAGTAATGATGCCATGAAATGAGTTTCAATTGTTGATATCTGAATTTTCGGATGATTATTTAGAATATCACGTAACAACTTTGTTCCACTACGTGATAAACCTACAATAAAGAGTGGTGAGTTATTTTTTATCATCAAATTCATGCCTCAAAAAGCTACCTAAAAACATCCAAAATAAAATTTGAGTTTCAGGATATTCAAAATAATAAGCCAATAGGGAGTTAAGAATATAAAAAACGATAAATGACTGAAGGAAGAAAGCGTCACTCTCAAGCTTTTTTGAGAAGACCTTTATTCTGCTCATACGCTTAAATATGTCTTTAAAAAAAAGAAAAAATATTGTTAGCCCAACTAATCCAAATTCCCAAATAAATGATATCACACTGCTTCTAAAATCAAACAACGTTCCATACCATCTTGACCCAAAATATTTAACAGCATACTTCGAAGTAATCCAAGATGTAAATGGTGGTATAAAAGCGGGTAATTTAGAATCAACCTGTGTGCTTTGCCCTTCCCCAATAGTTACAGACTTATCCATAGTATCAGAAGCTCTGCTATTTGCTGCTCTTGATAAAAAAGTACCCGGCCCACTACCAATAAGAAAGACTGTAGGCTCATTAATTGGTAAATACAAAGTCTTTAAATAAAGCTGCAATTTTGCACTGTCTATAAATCTTATACTTACATAAGATACATCAACTTCACTTTTTACACTGAGTTGGATATATTTATTCTGTATATAATTGATCCCCAAAAAAGCCCCAACAGCTACAGAAATTATTACAATAGGTCTTAACCATTTCCTAATGTATAAAAATAAAAATATTGAAAAGCTCCCAATGATCATATTTCCCATAAGATATTTTGCGTCGCTCAAAAACATTACGGGAAAAATTAATGTGAACAATAAAATTTCATGTGGTTTGAATTTCTTTATTGTCTTACGTACAAATAATTTTCCAAACAAGAGAAGAAAACCCACCGCCATGTGAAAGCCTAATGTATGCGAACTTGTTGTACCACCGGTAAGCCTATCGACAGTCACCCCTAAAGTCCCAAACTGAATAATTGCAACTACAGCCAAAATGGTAATTAATACCATATAATACTGAATTAGATCATCTTTCATCTCTTCATCGACATAACGATAAGTAACCATGAACAAACTGGCGGGAAGAAAAAAGCTACCTACAAATGCCGGAAATGCTAACAAGTTTATTTCTATAACTTGATTAACGAGATAGGAAAAGAAACCAACCATAAGAAGTAAGTAGAGATACTTTGCTGGCTTCCTAAATGGGATAAATATTTTGGTATTAAAAAGAAGTACTGTTAGTAAAATGTACGTGTACTGATTGGCCTCTTTCCCAAGTAATATAACGAGTAAACCAAGTTTGAAATAGTTTTTTTTATCCCCACTAATAAATAAGTACGATCCAGTTACAATAATAAAAAAAGGAATCGTAGCCTTAAAAATTGTTAGATTATAAATTCTAAAAAAAACACCTAACAGTAACGTTACTGTTAGAATAAAATATGAAAGAGAATTAAATTTATTTACACGCATTATTTAGAAAAGATATATGCCAAAGCATAGCGAACGCTATGCAATAGTGGTTTAAATAGACGTGGATTCTGCTCATAGAAGCGTGCGCGAAATAATTTTAAATATAGTTTGAAAAGATTCCAATCCTGAACTTTACGATACTTATTACCAAACAAATCTAATATTGCTTTATTATGAGCAATTGCCTTCTCAAATCTTAAACCATTTTTTCTTTTTTTATACATCATGCCTCCTTCGTGTCTTCGATATACTGACATCGATTCCGAAAAACATTTGAGTTTACCATGCTCTGCCATTTTCAAAAAAAGCATAATATCGCCGTATAAAATATCCGGATGTTCATAAATTTTAGCATCTAAATATTTCTTTCTAAAGACTACCGAAGCCGTTGGAATAGTCCATTTTCTCAAAACCTCTTCCCCAGAATAATTCCTATCTTCAAGCTCTCGAAATAATATTTTATCCTTATTACTGTTTTCAAATACAACTTCTGCATTGTGAAAACATAGCGAACAATCCTCGTTCTTCTCCAAAAAATCTACCTGTTTTTGAAGTTTTAATGGGTCTGTCCAGTAATCATCCCCTTCGCAAAGAGCTATATAATTACCTCTTGCCGAATAAAGATTATAGAGAAAGTTAAATCGGCCAGTAGGTTCCCCCCCTACTTTAATGTTATTCTCTCTACTATGAAGAAATAATTTTATTTTATGAGGATGTTTCTTTGCATATTCAATACATATTTCTCTTGTCCCATCTGTTGAAGCATCTTCTCCTAATAAAACTTCAAAGGGAAAGTCTGTTTCCTGCATTAGAATACCATCCAAACACTCTTTAATGTAAGGAGCATGCTGATAAGTTTGAACACAAACAGATACAACTATATTTTCCTGAACTTTATTCGGAAACTGCTCGACCTGAACCTTTTGATATTTATCTTTAAAGTCTTTGAAGTCCATTTAGCTGATCTTGTATTTCTATAAATCTATTATTTGTCATAATTAAATCAATTACTTCTTTCGGCAATTCATCTTTCCATTCATTAGCTCTTTTATTTTTTCGATATACGTCATAGGGGTCATCTGAGGATTTCGAAGTACTATCGTTTATGAAATTTAAGGTTTGTTCATCAAGTGGTATTCCACAAAATTCAAACAAACCAGTTACTATTGTTTCAGTACTCTGGAGAAGATTTTCATAGCGTACTATCTCAAACTGACTCGGATACTTATTTCTTATTTCAATAAACATCCTTGTCGTCTCAATCCACTTTTCAAAACCATAATAATCATGACGATTTTTATTTTTCTTATATGCATATCTCCATTCCTCTAAAATGTCCCAATCAGAATTGAATTCCTTTGGGGCTTTCATCCATGATTTTATTACACCACATGGATGACGTACTATTCCTATCACTTTTGTGTCAGACTTTTGGATAAGATTTTCTATTATTTCCAAGTATCGAACTTCTTTCCAAGCTAAAAACTTGATGTCAGTTTTTTTAAAGCCGGGTGTACTATTGCCGCTTATATTCTGTTTTTGGCAAACAAAAGGATCATCGGTTTTCAATAAATCAGAATGAAACTTTCGAATTTCTTCATTAGAACTATCTTTACTCAATTTACCGTCAAAAGAATAGGAGAATATTGGCTGATACCGATAGGTTACTTCTGTGGAACTATTGAAAATTTGTCCAAGCCAAGACGTTCCTGAACGTGGAACACCAAAAATTGCTACTTTTTTCATGCTCTATATTAGTTTATAGTTAATTAAGAGCTTCTTATTAATATCACTCACTGAATTAAACATTAGTACATCAATGATTGATAAACCGGGAACAAATTCATGCTTGAACTGTTCATATTCGGTTATTGCAGGCTTCAAAAAATCTAACTTCACTTCATTTTCAATAAAATATTTCTTGTCATATAACTCCTCTCCACCAATTGGATTTACATAATGAGTAATCTTTTCAATCTTACATATATCAATTAGCCTATCCGCCGCATCTAATTCCTGATTATCATAATTCTCCGAACTTTTTTGGAATTCGCATTCTAATTCTAAATAATCCGTTACTCTTGTAATACTTTCTATAGCTAACTCACTAATTAATTCAGTTTCTTTCTCAAATACCTTTTCAATCACTGGAAATACATTTTCAAAATAAGGAGCATTACTATAAGTGAAGCGTATTTTTTTTAATAACTTCTTTTTGCTCCTCTCGTCTAAGGCATGTTCCACCAAATTTATTAATTTATTTGAAGAAACATCTTTACATGGAATTGTAAAATATTTCGGTTCCCCATTGATTAAAATCCTATTTCTATTAATCCATCCATTTTTGATAAAATCAACATCATCATAAAAAACAAATTTATCTACCTCATTTATGAGTTGAAAGTATCCAATGTAAGGGAAAAAGTAAGGCTGCATTACAGCTATGCTATTCATAATTCTCTTTCTATTATTTTTATAATTAACTCTTTATTTTTTCTACTTAAATCAAAGTATAACGGCAAACATAAAATACGTTCCGAAATATCTTTAAATACGACTACCTTTTCCATTTCCTGCTTTTCCACAGGAGCTAATAAACCATTAACTTTAGCTAAAATTTCTTCGAGGTTATAGTTCTTTTCAAAACTCATCTTAAGTTAAATAATCAATTAAAGATTCAATAGTCTCTTCCAAGCTCTTTTCTGGTTTCCAGTTTATATCTTCATAAAATATTGAACTATCCATGCCAAACTTCATTTGAATATCTTTAGAATTATCTATTTTTATTTCAACTTGTTTCTTATTTGTTTTTTTTGATGTTACTTCTGCAACTTTATGTGCTATATCTATTAACAGATGAGTTTCCCCAGAGCTAAAATTGTAAATCGGTTTAAACCTCTCTGAAGGCATTTGTAATAATCGAATAATTCCATCTACCGCATCCCGAATATCAAGGCGTTCCATTTGTTGCTGACCTCCTACTACGGTTAACGGTTTCCCATCTAAAGCTTGTCGTGTCATTTTGGTTAGAAGGTCTGTTTTTATTAAACCACTCGCCCCACCTGCGAGAGCCCCCAGCCTTATCGAAGTATAATAAAATTGATTATTTAAACTATTCAAAGATTCTAAAGTAAGCTCGCTTGCATATTTTGCTTGTGCATATGCAGAAGAAGGGCTAACTCGGGTTTCTTCACTCCAAAGAGGCACTGACTCTAATCCATAAACACTCTGAGATGAAATATTTATGACAGCGGGAACATGATTTAATGCTACCCTGGTAAATAATTCGTTCGTAAATTTAAGACTCTCCGCTATTTCATGATTACTCTTATGTGGTCGTGCAAACCCCATATGCAGCAGAATATCAACATTTCCAAAATGTATATTTCCTTTTTTCAGATCTTCTTCATCAAAAGAAAACTTAACTTTGTCTTGTAGTAGCACATCATTCGTTTTCGTCTTATTTCTTCCGTATACCCAAATTTCAAATCCCCCTACTTTATTTAGGTTTCTTATAAGATTCTGACCTAAATACCCAGTTGCTCCTGTTATAAGGATCTTCTTCTCTTTGGCCTTATAATTTTGTCCAAGTTTTTCCGAAAGTTCTGACACTTTTTTATTCCTAATAATAGGAACTGATTTATCTGTTGTTTGCCTCATTCCAAAGCGAGTATGATTAAATTGGAGTTTATTTTTACCCTTATCAATTCCTAACCATTCTTTTACACAAGCTTCTACTTCATTAAAGCCCATGAGTGCACGAAGCCCTGTTATTCCTGTAAAGCGTGGATTCATTTCAAATAACTTCAACCCATTATCCGTTAGCCGTCCTTGTAAATTAATGGGACCTCTTAATCCCATTTTTAGTAGCTCTTGACTTAGCTTGTCCACTATTTCCCAAATATATTCATCTTCATAGGGTAGTATTTCAATAGGCACCCCACCCTTTAAATTATTAAAAGAAGCCATTCTACCCATTAACTTACCATTGGGTCCATATACCAATTGAATAGAAATTTCTGAAACTTGCGGATTCTTATTTTGTTCTATTTGCTTTAAATAATATTCCCTGTTCGGATCTTCTTTATGAGGAATAGCTAATTCCTGAATAATGTGGTCATCATTAATCTTAGTTAAATCATTTTCATTTAGAATGATTTCTATACCTCTTGAAGCAAATCCTCTTTTTGGCTTCGCAATAAAAGGAAATTTGACTTTTCCTGCCTTTACATCCTCATTAAGTGTCTTTTTATCAAAACTTTTGACAAATACATTCACTACCTTATTTAGCTCAAGACTCATGCGCTCTTTATCTCGGCACAAAGATATTAACTCTTCTCCCGCATAAATAGCTTTAATGCCAGCTTGCTGAAACTGCTCTTCGTTTTGTGCAAAAATAAGTGCTTCATCATCCAACCCAGGGATAACTAAATCCACATTATGTTCTTTGCATTTTTCAATTAGCTTGTCAACATATCCATCTGAATAAATACTTGGCGTGTAGTCATAAGCATCGCAGTCATAAGCCCCATACGCAAAAGGATTTGTACCAAGACCTACCGTTCTCAGGGGCAATCTCGAAAGCCTCAATGAGTTAACAACAGACTGCCCCACCCCACTACCAATACAACTTATTCCGATCGTAAATTTTCGTATCATCTAATTAACGTTCTAAAAATAATATCTGATATTTTTTTTATTTCTTTCTCCTGAAGAGTAAAATATAACGGCAAACATAAAATACGCTCCGAAACATCTTTCGAGACCTTTACGCTTCCTGTGTTCACATAACCCAAAGTATCTAAACTAGGGTAAAAGTATCGACGGGGGAAAATACCGTTTTGTTCTAATGCTTTTTTGACCTTTAAGGTTAACTCTTCACTTTCAAAAATGATTGGGTAATAAGCAGAATTCCATTCAGAATGTTCTTGAATAGTAATTCTTTGTACAGGAGCCTTCACCAGTAGTTCATCATAGCGCATACACTGCTTTTTTCGCATGTTAAGGATTTCTTCAATATGACTAAGATTGCACAATCCCATGGCTGCATGAAATTCCGAGTTTTTCCCGTTAATACCCACGCCGTCATACTGTTCAAAACCGGCATGCCCAAAGTTCCGCATCTTGCTCATCCGGTAATTCAGATCTTCATCTTTGGTAAAAACTGCTCCGCCTTCTACAGTATGAAAAAGCTTTGTTGCATGAAAGCTGGTAGTACTTACATCCCCATATTCAAATACCGAGCGTCCTTTGTAGATAGTGCCAAAGCAGTGAGCAGCGTCATAAATAACCTTTAGATCATGTTTGTCGGCTATAGCCTGTATAGCTTCAATATCACAAGGGTTACCAAATACGTGAGTGGCTAAAATTCCAGTGGTTTGTTCTGTAATAGCCGCTTCAATCAAAGACGGATTAATATTCAGGGTTTCCGGATCAATATCTACAAACACAGGTTCACATCCCTCCCACACAATACTGGAAGTGGTAGCCACATAGGAAAATGGAGTGGTTATAATTTCTCCTTTTAGTCCCAACGCCTTAATCGCAATCTGAAGCGCAATGGTTCCATTGGAAAGGTACAGCAAATGTTTCAACCCAAGGTATTCTTTCAGCTTTTGTTCAAGCTCTTGTACTAGTGGACCGTTATTGGTTAGGTGTTCTCGTTCCCAAATCCCTTTTAGATATTGTTCATATTCATCCCTTGATGGCATAAATGGTTTTGTTACGGGAATCATATATTCTATACCTCTTTTGTTTTATTTTTCCATGGAAAAGAATTACCAACGGGTTCTACACCTAAAAAATGACAAAGCTTTTGATAGGCATTATCCTCTGCGACATTTAACACTAACAAATCATTGGGTCGGTGTCTGAAATATTCTTTCACACTATTATTATATTCTACATAATGCTGAGTCAAAATATTTTTGTTATAGGGATCATCTTCCGGTGTGTTATACGTGACCCGATTAGCCCTCCAAGGCCGTCCCTTTTCAATGTACGTTGCTTGCTGCAGATCTTCTTTGGTAGGAATTCTTCCGTCTTTACCCCACTTTTTTGCGTGAAATTTAGTCAAAGAATTATACCATTGTTCTGGGTTATCCCGAACCGTTAATATGAATTTACTGCCTGGAAATTCGTGGTCTACTACTACATAAGTATACGGTTTACTGAATGGCACATCCTGAAAAAACTGGGCAGATTTACAATAATCTACAATTCGTTCAAAGTCTCGACCAGCCCAATCATCTATTAGTTTTTCTGCTGTTCGTTGGTGTCCTACCACAAAACCAAATTCTTCCATTGCAGCTTTTAATGAAGTAGTTCCCGTTTTGTTATTGCCAATCCCAAATATTTTTTGCTTTCCCGCACTTCTGATCCTGCCTAAATTTTTTCGAATAATCCATTTGATCGAATCAGGAAGTGATTTTTTAATTTTCTCTATCATCCTTTCCATGATTTGAAATTAACAATCGTCTTTTTAGTGTACATCAGTATTTCGTATTCCGTTTTATAAATTATGCCGGCATATATCAACGAAACTATCAGTATTCCTATTAAAATGGAAGATATATCTCCTAAATTCAAATAGTCTAAAATTCCCCAAGAAATTCCCCCTGCAATAACTGAAGCTGCAATAAACTTCCATACATCTTTAACCTGTTCCCAAACTCCATAATCAATGAATTTGCCACTATAATAGCTATTTACAAAATAGGCGAAGAATGAATGGAACACACGATAAATGACTAATGCCAGTACAGAGAATTGAACAAAAATAAATATTCCAATCAGAGCCACTCCTTTCTTGATTAATCCCAGATATAGAAACAAATCGCTTCGGCCCTTCACTTTCAAAATATTCAAATTATAGGATTGTACAGGGTACAGTATTCCGCTAATGCACAACAGCTGGAAATAGGGTACGGCCGGCAACCACTTTTCTGTTAATACTACCCTGAACAATGGCTCTGCTACAACAATTGCTCCAACCATGACGGGCGTAATAATCAAAAATACCTGCCGAATTATTTTTTTATAAGCGCTTTTTAATCTTGCATCATCATCCTGTATCCCTGAAAGAATTGGAAATGTAACCCGGCTTAATGCACTCGAAATATTCTGTACCGGTAACTGTTTAATTTTATTCGCCTGTGTATAAAACCCAACTTGTGCCGTAGAAAAATAACGGCCGATCATTAGTTCATAGAAATTTTGATAAATGGTACCTAGCACCCCTTCAATCATCATTTTACTACCAAAATCAAACAGGGATTTAATTCGTGCCCAGTCAAACACCCACAAAGGTTTCCACTTAGATTGTATCCAAATCTGAATAGAGTAAGCTGTGGTATCAATTAATTGCTGTATTACCAAACTCCATACTCCGTAACCCCAATAAGCAGCTGTAACACCAACAATACCCCCCAATAGAGTAGAAGGAAGTTTGGCTATCATTAATTTTTTAAATTTTACTTCCTTAGTTAACCGGGCAACTTGAACCATAGAAAACGCTGCTATTATAAAGCGGAATCCCAGTACTCTAACCAAATTCACCAGCTCCGGCTCATTATAAAACTGGGCAATCGAAGGCGCTGAAATATATAAAACCCCGTAGACCAGTATGCTAACAATCAAGTTTATATAGAATACCGAAGAATAGTCGATTTCATCCGTATCTTTCTTTTGAATAAGCGCCTGACCAAATCCGCTATCCGTTAAACTTTGGCTAACGGCAATAAATACAGCAAGCATTCCCATTAGCCCGAAAGCTTCGGGGGTTAGAATACGGGCAAGGACAATAAATATGACCATTTGAAGGGCTTGGGTGCCAAAACGCTCCATAAAAGCCCAGAAAAAACCACCAATGGTTTTATTGGTTAGAGACATGTAATTCTATCAACCTTTTTAAATATTCACCATAGCCATTTTTTTTGAGCTCATCAGCTTTTTGCAATACTTGCTCAGTAGTGATCCATTTTTGCCTCCAAGCAATTTCTTCTAAACAAGCAATTTTATATCCCTGCCTACGCTCAATAATTTCTACATACTGGGCTGCTTCCATCATGGCATCATGGGTTCCGGTATCTAACCAAGCATACCCCCTTCCAAGTACTTGGACATTTAATTCCCCAAGTTCTAAATAAGCCTGATTAACAGTAGTGATTTCGAGTTCTCCTCTGGCAGAAGGTTTCACATTTTTTGCTATTTCTACAACCTTATTATCATAAAAGTATAACCCTGTTACTGCTACATTGCTTTTTGGGTTTTCAGGCTTTTCTTCAATCGAAAGAGCTTGAAAATTTTTATCTATTTCAACTACTCCAAATCTTTCTGGATCACTTACTCTGTATCCAAAAACGGTAGCACCATTTAAATGTTCTACGGTTTCTTTGAGCTTTCTGCCAAAACCCTGTCCATAAAAAATATTGTCTCCCAGAATCAGGCATACATCATCATCCCCAATGAATTCTTCGCCAATGATAAAAGCCTGAGCCAAACCATCGGGACTTGGTTGAACTGCATAACTAAGTTCAATTCCCCACTCAGATCCATCTCCAAGTAATCTTTTAAAACTTTCGTTGTCTTCTGGAGTTGTTATAATCAGAATTTCCTGAATACCAGCAAGCATCAATACTGATAGTGGATAATAGATCATCGGCTTATCATACACTGGCATTAACTGCTTTGAAATTGCTTTTGTTACCGGATATAATCGTGTTCCGCTTCCGCCAGCTAAAATTATTCCTTTCATGGTGTTTTTGAGGTTGAGGTTGAGGTTGAGGTTTAGGTTGAGGTTGAGGTTTAGGTTTAGGTTGAGGTTTAGGTTGAGGTTTAGGTTAACCTATAGATTTCATGATTTTATTTAGTTGGTGTATCAGTTCTTTGTATTCGGTAAATAATCGGTTTGTGTCTTCCTCGGTAAAATATCCAACTCCGTTTCCATATTTCAAGTGACTTTGTGTTTCGAATGCTGATCCTCGTGCGATCGTGTAAAAATAACTTTTGTCTTTCTTTGTTTTTCGTCCAAATCCTTCCGCAACATTTGCGGATACGCTGTTGGATGATCTCCTTATTTGTGACTTCAGTGCATAATCCTCAGAACGTGGGAGCGGTACCGTTAGCTGAAATATTTCTATAGCTAACTCATTAGCTTTTTGCCATACGTTCATCTCGGTGAAGGATTTGATCATTGCTAATTAAGTATCAAATTGGATTTTAAGATTCTTTGTTATTGTTTTTGAGGTTTAGGTTGAGGTAAAGGTTTAGGTTTAGGTAAAGGTTTAGGTTGAGGTAAAGGTTTAGGTTGAGGTAAAGGTTTAGGGTGAGGTAAAGGTTTAGGGTGAGGTAAAGGTTTAGGTTGAGTGTTTTTCTTAACCTTAACCTTAACCTTAACCTAAACCTTAACCTATTCCCAGTCGTTCTAAACTATAATTATTCTCCGTCACTGCTTCTACCCAATTCATATTATCTAAATACCATTTAATGGTAGCTTTTATCCCTGTTTCAAAGGTTTCTTCTGGTGTCCATCCTAGCTCTTTTTCAATTTTTGATGCATCAATAGCGTATCTAAAATCATGCCCAAGGCGATCTGTAACAAAAGTAATCTGATCCCTGTAGTTTTTCTCTTTTGGAATTAATTCGTCGAGAGTGTCACAAATTGTATGAACAACATCAATATTTTTTTTCTCATTGTGACCACCGATATTATATGTTTCTCCAGGCTTTCCTGAGCTCAACACCTTGAATAATGCTCTGGCGTGATCATCCACATACAGCCAATCACGAACATTATCTCCTTTTCCATATACGGGTATGTCTTCTCCTTGAATTGCTTTGAGGATTACAACGGGAATAAGTTTTTCAGGGAACTGATATGGCCCATAGTTATTTGAGCAGTTGGTAATCAAGGTTGGCAAACCATAGGTGTGATACCAAGCGCGAACCAGATGATCAGAGGAAGCTTTACTGGATGAATAAGGAGAACGGGGATCGTACGCTGTTTCCTCTGTAAAAAGATCCTGATCTCCTAGAGACCCATAAACCTCATCTGTAGATACATGCAAAAACCTAAATGTGTCTTTTTGTTCTTTTTCTAGGTTCGACCAATATGCCTTTGCAGTTTCTAAAAGAACATGGGTTCCAACAATATTGGTTTTTATAAACTCAGCTGACCCATCTATAGAGCGATCTACATGAGACTCTGCAGCCAAGTGTATAATTGCTTCGGGTGTATACTTAGAAAAAATACTCTTCATTCTTTCAGAGTCACAAATATCAGCCTGTTCAAAAAAATAACGGTCAGAATTCTTAACCAATTCTAAAGATTCAAGATGTCCTGCATAAGTCAATTTATCAATATTAATAACTTTATGTTCGGTGCTACTAATAAGAAACCGAATTAAAGCAGAGCCGATAAACCCTGCTCCCCCTGTAACAAGAATTTTCATATTCTTTACTCCACCTGCCTTAATATTTTATGCCCGGCACCCATCAGATCCAGATCTTTTCTAAATAATTTCACATCTGCCTGCATCATATCTTCCAGTAAAGCCTGTAAATTATACTTAGGCTCCCAGCCCAGTTTTTCTTTAGCTTTTGTTGGGTCTCCGATAAGGAATTCTACTTCGGTTGGACGGAAATAGCGGGGGTCGACTTCGATGAGGGTTTGGCCGGTGGCCAAGGTTGATTTGTTTAGTTGTTGAGACGTTGAGGTCTCAAACTTTTTCTGATCGATAGAGTCGATGATGCCTTTTTCGTCTACATCAGTTCCTTCAAATCGTAATATGATGCCGACTTCAGCAAAAGCTAGGCTTATAAAATCACGTACTTTTGTGGTTACTCCGGGGGCGATCACGAAATCTTCCGGTTTGTCTTTTTGTAAGATGCGCCACATAGCGTCAACATAATCTTTTGCATGCCCCCAATCGCGTTTTGCATCCATGTTTCCGATGTAGAGTTTCTTCTGAAGTCCCAACGCTATTTTTGCAGCAGCACGTGTAATTTTTCGCGTTACAAAAGTTTCGCCTCTTAGCGGAGATTCGTGGTTAAATAAAATACCGTTGCACGCAAACATATCGTAGGCTTCCCGATAGTTCACGGTAATCCAATATGCATACATCTTAGCAACTGCGTATGGGGAACGGGGATAAAAAGGAGTGGTCTCAGACTGAGGCACTTCCTGCACCAGTCCATATAGCTCAGAAGTAGAAGCCTGATAGATCCTGGTTTTCTTCTCGAGACCCAGTAGGCGTACGGCTTCCAGGATCCGAAGTGTTCCTATCCCATCCGCGTTGGCGGTATATTCCGGGACTTCAAAACTCACTTGAACATGGCTCATAGCCGCAAGATTATAGATCTCATCCGGCTCACACTCTTTAATAATTCGTGTGATATTCATGGAATCCGTCATATCTCCATAGTGCAATATCAATCGTTGATTTTCAACATGGGGGTCCTGATATAAGTGATCGATACGATCAGTATTAAACAACGAGGCTCTTCTTTTAATCCCATGTACTATATATCCTTTTTCCAATAACAATTCAGCCAGATAAGCTCCATCCTGTCCGGTAATTCCTGTTATTAATGCGACTTTGTTCATATAGAAGATGTTTATTTGTTTAGGCGTTGAGACGTTTAGGTATTTGACGTTGAACTATGCAAACGGTTTATCATTGCAGTGATATGTTCTAATTCTGCTCTTAGTTCTTCGTATACCTCAACAGACAAAAAATGTAGTTCTTTACTTATTATTAACTGATTCAATACCTCAATCGCTGAGCTGTAAGCAATGGTATAGAATCGACCTTGATCTTTACTCGTTTTTCTTGAAGAACCCTCTGCAATATTGGAACTGACAGAAACCGCTGCTCTTCTCAATTGTGATATTATTCCAAACTTTTCTTCCTTCGGAAATGATTGAGTTGCACGATATATCTTTACCGCAAAGTCTTTTGACTTATTCCAAACATCCAGTTTTTCGAAGGAGTATTTCATTTTAGTTTAGGGGTTTATTTGTTGAGAGGTTTAGGAGTGTAGAAGTTTAGGACAAAAACCTAAACGGCTACACAACTAAACTCCTCAACCATCTATTTCCACTTCTTTAAATTCTTCAATATTCGTCAAAAACCATTGATAGGTATTTTCAATCCCTTCACGCAAGTCAATTTCAGCTTTCCAACCCAGTGCATTGATTCTCGATACATCCATCAGCTTTCTGGGAGTGCCATTAGGTTTGGAAGAATCCCACTCAATTTTCCCTTTATGCCCCACTACTTTCTGCACGGTCTCTGCAAGTTCTTTAATCGTCAAATCTTTTCCTGTTCCGGCATTGATCAGATCATACTCAAGTTTTCCATCATATTCCATAACAAATCGTACTGACTTAGCCAAATCTTCCACATGCAAAAATTCTCGCATCGGCGAACCGCTTCCCCATAATGGAACTGGAGTATGTCCGTTTTCTTTCGCTTCGTGAAACTTACGGATCATAGCCGGTAATACATGGGAGGTTTTAAGATCAAAATTGTCGCGAGGGCCATATAAATTAGTCGGCATCAAGGAAATATAATTTCTGCCATATTGCGCATTTAAGGCTTGACACATTTTAATACCAGTAATTTTAGCGATAGCATACCATTCATTTGTGGGTTCTAATGCTCCCGTTAGCAAATATTCTTCCTTTAAAGGTTGCGGGGCCATTTTCGGATAGATGCAGGAGCTTCCAAGAAAAATCAGATCCTGAATATCATTTTGATGAGCCGCATTGATCAGATTAGCTTCGATCATTAGGTTATCAAATAAAAATTGCCACGGGTATTCGCTGTTTGCCAGGATACCACCCACTCGTGCAGCAGCAATGATAACTACTTCCGGTTTATGCTCTCTGATAAACGCATTACAAGCCTGTTGATCTCTGAGATCTAACTCTTTGCTACCAGCGGTAATTAGGTTTTCGTATCCATTTTCCTTCAAATTTTCGACAATTGCCGAACCCACCATCCCTCGGTGACCAGCTACGTAAATTTTTAGTTTCATAATAACTTATCTACCACCTAATCTATCTAATAATATAATTGTAGATGCAACGGCAGAAACTGTTGAGGCAAATACGCCTAAATAATCCCTAAAAGAAGGCTTTCGTTTTACTCTTACCGTAATAGTTTGATTATTCTCAAGTTTAAATTCTCTCATACCTTCCGGGAAAGGATCTTCAAATCGGTACTTGAACCTTGTGAGATTCTGACCGCCATTTTCAGCATCATACTCTTGTATATTTATTTCCACACGCATTTTAGACCAATCAATTTGTGTTTGCCCATCCCTTAACGTATTTGGTCCAAAGCCATAAGAAAGCAACTTTACTAAACCTGTACCTTTTGGAATTAAATATCTTCCGGAACTACCAACATCACCCCATACATTTACTGAGTCTGATAATTCACCCGGTTCAGAAATCCGAATGATCCGTTCTCCCAATCTAAATTGTTGAGAAGCAGGCGTTTGTCTGGTTTGTGCTAATACGTTTTCTGATAGAGACAGAAAAATTGCTATACCAATGAAAAATAAAGTCCCTAGTCTTTTCATTCTGAAAAATCTCTTTTTATAAATCTAAAATTCGGCACAATAATAGGCATTTATTTACACAAAATTTCGTTTTAATATCTTAATAAACGATGTGATTCGCCCCTGGTAAAACCCATCTTACTTAAACCGGTGATCACTTTCTCTGTATTATACTCCACTCTTTCAATTTTGAGTTCCCACTTGTCTGTATCTATTATACAATAGGAAGCACGGAAGTCCTCGTCCCTTGGTTGGCCTACACTTCCGGGGTTTATCAGATATTTATGCTGTTTGTTAAACCCTGAAATTCCGATTTGATCTGACACTAAAAATGGGATATGAGTGTGCCCAACAAAGCATAATTGAGCATCAATACTATGCAGCATGTTTCGAGCTTTTATTGCGCTATCTACATACCCCCATTTTAAGGGCTCAATTGGATTGGCATGTACTGCAATCCAGTAGTCTTCTTCTCTTAATGATACCGGCAGTTCTCTTAACCAATGCAATTGTTCTTCGGTTAGCAATTCCTGAGTTTTTTGTATTAATCTTCTGTTTGGATCCCGAAAGTGTTTAATAGTGAGTTTTCCAGAAACACCGGCATCGTGATTCCCCAGCACTGTAGGAATATTCCTGTCTCTGATCAAATCAATACATTCGGACGGGAATGGCCCATAACCCACAACATCACCTAAGCACACCCATTGATCAGGCTTATAAGAGTCGATTTTTTTTAACACAGCTTCTAATGCCGGCAGATTCCCATGAACATCAGAAATAAGTGCTATTAAAGGCATAACTTGTTTAAGTTAAATTTTTAAAAACCCAATATTAAGACTATTTAACTGTAATTAATAGTAGTAATGAAGAATAGTTTTTTTATCTTTATTAGTTACAATAAAATTAAGTTTAAGACAACAACCAAGAGATGCATTATAACGGAAACTCTCACAACGGTTATAATCCTAATAATTCACTACCTGAATCATCGGGTTCGTACGATGAGGAAATAGATCTACTTAAGATCTTTAATATTCTACTGCTTCATAAATGGAAACTGATCGGGATCGTATCTATTTTCACGGTATTGGCTGTAGTTTATGCGCTTCTTCAAACTCCTATTTATGAAAGCAAGGGTACTATTATTATCAGCGAGAGCAAAAACAGATATTCGTACGCAGGAGCGGGTATTGAGAATCTGCTAACAAGCACGTATGGTATTGGGGTAGGAAGTACTATTGCCAATGAATTACAGATCATGAAATCTCGTAAGTTGAGTTTAGACTTGGCTGATCGTATTGAAGCATTAACTTATGATGACAATGGAAGGAAGTTTCCTATCCTTTGGCGAGCTTATCCAGAAGATTCCAGTACAGTAGCCTTGGATACCATTGCTATGCGATACAGGGCTCTTATTACCTTTGAAAAACCGGATCCAAGTGCTGATATAGTAGAAATTTCATTTACCAGTCCTTTACCTACAGAAGCTGCTATTATCATTAATCTCACTATGGATACCTATTCAGCGCTGTCCACAGAACAAAACAGAACCATGGCTGTTTCAGCTCTGGATTTTCTAAGAACAGAACGTGCCAAATTAGAAGAAGAGCTCGTCTCTACTGAAGATTCTCTCCAGAAGTTTATGAATCGTACAATGCTGATTGCCGTAGACCCTCAGGCAGAAGAGATCATCTCCACCATTGCTGATCTGGAAGTTGAAAAACAAAAACTGGAAGTGGGATTGGTGGCCGTAAATTCAGGAATAACTCAGTACGAGAATCAATTAAATGAAATTAAACCCGGGCTTGCCGACCAATATTCTGAGGCTATCGGACCGGTTATAGTGCGCTATCAATATGCCCTGGCAGAATTGGAGACCAATAAATTATTGTATCTAACCAAGAACCCGAATATTGCCGAAAACAATCCGGAGCTTGTTCGCATTGAAAGAGAGATTGAACAGGTAAAAAAGCAAATCAAAGATCGAACTAATAACTTACTTGCTTCGGGGTCTGATCTTTACTTGAGTTTTATGGGTGACGGTGAAGGAGCAATTACTCAACGAATTTCTGCAATTACCCAAACATTGATCGAGTTGAAGGTACAACAAGCTCAGTTGGAGACGCAGGGCAATGTGATCAGTAAGCGCTACCTTGAGGTAAATAATAAATTTGAAGAACTACCTGATGAGATCATTCAGCTTGCCCGTTTAAAAAGGAACGTACGGGTTAATGAAGAAATGTATTTACAGGTTTCTGCTCAATTTTCTGAAATGAGCCTTTGGGAAAAAACTCAGTTTGGATTAGGCAGACCTTTGGATTATGCAATACCGGCAAAAAAACCAATAAAGCCTAAAAAGAAAATTATTGTTGTAATTGGATTTCTTTTGGGGGGCATATTTGGAGTAGGTTTTATTCTGGTTAGTAATATGGTTAACGATAGTATAAACTCCACTGATGCTTTAAAAGCTTTTGATCCGCCTCTGCTAGGTACAATACCTGACTTTGCTGTGATTGGTGATGTTGATCCCTCCGAAAGACAATTCATTGGTGATAAATCCGTTTCAAATCAATTAATTACATTTTTTGATCATATCTCTCCTATTTCAGAGGCTTACAGAAGACTTAGAATCAATGTTGTTTACGCAAACCCCGACAAAAACTACAAAGTTCTTATGGTAACCAGTGCTACCAAGGGAGAAGGTAAAAGTACGGTTGCTGCAAATTTAGCGGTTACTTTTACCGGTTCTGAAAAGAAAGTGCTCGTTATTGATTTGGATTTACGCAGACCTACCCTACATAAAGTGTTTGGTGAAAACAGAGAACCAGGCTTAACGGATGCACTTTTTAACTCGTCTGGGAATTACGATGTAGTATTACATACCGTAGCTCCGAATGTGGATTTGATTACCGCAGGTCATAAAACTCCGGAACCTGCTTCTGTACTGGATAGCAAAAAATTAAAAGAATTAATTGATAGATATTCTTCAGAATATGATCATATCATTCTTGATACAGCGCCTTATGGAATTATTTCAGATTCCGCTTCTTTGTTAAGATTAGTTGACGGTATGATCATCGTATCTCGATTTAATGTAACTACTAAAAGAGAACTTCAGTTTACTCTTAATGGTCTTAAACATTTGAATGCTGACGTATTAGGTATCGTACTCAATGCGTTCAATCCGAAGAAAAGCAGCGATTATTACACCAATTATAATTACTACCAGAGAACTTATTCTGAGTATTATAAGTATAAAGAGTAGATTTGGATTTGTCACGCCATAGGCATGGAATTTTGAATGTTGGGTTTCAAATCTCCTATTGGGTTATCAGTCGGGGAGGTCACTTCGCACTACTCGTGAATGTACCTAAAAAATATTTTTGCAAATTCTTCGTGTTAACATCCCAAACCTAGTTCAAGCGTCTCGCTTGCACGTGTAAAGATGGAGGAGATCTGGATTTGGG
>TARA_R110002110_G_scaffold68731_10_pt1 | contig 25200 bp, 29 predicted proteins | sample TARA_R110002110 | Tara Oceans TARA_R110002110 (sample SAMEA4397330) | marine metagenome | biome: Polar Biome; feature: [SRF] surface water layer (ENVO:00010504); material: water (ENVO:00002006), including particulate matter (ENVO:01000060) such as... | depth 5 m
ATCGCATCACGGGACATAAATGGTTCTTCTCCGCGCCGATGTGCGACGCCTTTCTGGTGCTGGCGCAAGCGAAGAACGGCATCTCTTGCTTCCTGATGCCGCGCTTCACGCCAGACGGCGAAGCGAACGCGATCCGCATCCAGCGGCTCAAGGACAAGGTCGGCAACAAGTCGAATGCCTCGTCCGAGGTCGAGTTTCAGGCGGCGGCGGGATGGCTGATCGGCGAGGAAGGGCGCGGGGTGCGCAACATCATTGAGATGGCGACCTATACGCGGCTTGACTGCGCGGTGGGGACGGCGGGGATGATGCGCGCCGCGGTCGCCCAGGCCGTGCATCACTGTTCCTATCGCACGGTGTTCCAGAAGAAGCTGATCGATCAGCCGCTGATGGCGAATGTGCTGGCCGACCTCGCGCTCGAGACGGAAGCGGCGACGGCGCTCTCCTTCCGCGTGGCGCGCTCGTTCGACCGCGCGGGCGAGGATGAGGCGGAAGCGGCTTTCCGGCGCATCATGACGCCGGTGGCGAAATACTGGGTCTGCAAGCGCGCGCCGAACCTCGCCTATGAGGCAATGGAGTGCCTCGGTGGCAATGGTTACGTGGAGGAGGGGATTGCCGGGCGCATTTATCGCGAGATGCCGGTGAACGCGATCTGGGAAGGCTCGGGCAACGTGATGTGTCTCGATGTGCTGCGCGCGCTTGGCCGGGAGCCGCAGGCGCTCGACGTCGTGTTCGCGGAGTTCGACAAGGCGAAGGGCGTGAATACGAATTTTGACGGCGCGCTCGCCGCGCTGAAGGACGCATTTGCGGATTTCGGTACGCTGGAAGGGCGCTCCAGGCAGGTCGTGGAGCAGATGGCGAAGGTGGCGGCGGGATCGATCCTCTTGCAGCACAGCCCCCACGCCGTGTCGGACGCCTATTGCGCAACGCGACTGGGCCGCGACTGGGGCGACCTCTACGGCACATTGCCGGAAGGTGTGGATATCAGGGCGATTGTCGAGCGGGCGCGGCTGGCGGGGTAGCCCGCCGGATTGCTTGCTCGGGGTGTTTGAGGCTGAAAGAGATCGGCCGGACATTCCGGCTGCTTGTGTGCGGTGCCTCTTACCCCAGCAGCCACAGCACCAGCGGCATGGTGATGATGGCAAGGATGGTGGAGCCGGTGATGAGGCTTGCCATCAAGGTTGAATCGCCGCCGAGCTGGCGGGCAAGAATATAAGATGAGGTTGCGCCCGGCACCGCGCCACTAATGATAACGACGAGGCGCGGCAGGCCCGTGACGCCGAAGATGAAGCACCAGCCAGCCATGAGCAACGGCATCACGATGAGGCGGAGCCCGCTGGTCAGCAGCACGATCCATTTGGTGTCGAACGCGTGGGCGGGTTTCAGCCCCGCACCAATGGCGATGAGGCCGATGGTGAGGGCGGCGCTGCCGAGAATGTCGAAGGTCGGCTCAAGAGGGCCAGGCAGACCGATGCCGGAGAGGTTCAGCGCAATGCCGGCCGCGCAGGCGAGAATGAGCGGATTCTTCGAGAGGAGCCGCAATACGGTTCCCATGCCCGCAGGCGTGTCGCCGGCATAGCGCGTGAGAATAAGAACGGAGAGGACGTTGACGGAAGGCACGAGCACGGCAAAGCTGACCGCGGCGAGCGCCAGACCCTCATTTCCGAAAAAGGAACCGATAACGGCAAGCGCGACAAATCCATTCCAGCGCGCCGCGCCCTGGAAGACGCTTGCGAATTGCGGCCCCGAAAGCGGCAGCACCGGTTTCAGGCTCATCAGGATCGCGACCATCGTGAAAAGACCGGCGGCGAGGGCGGACGCCATCGGCGCGATGTCGTAGTCGCCAAGATCGGCTATGGCGAGCGTGCGGAAGAGCAGGGCGGGAAAGAAGATGTAATAGGTGAGCTGGTCGAGCGGCGTCCAGAGCCCGTCGCCGGGAAAATCCATGCGCTTGATGACGAAGCCGAGCGCGATGACGATGAAGACGGGGATGAGGGCATTGAGGATGTCGAGCATGGGTGTGCCTGGGATATGCCTGAGCGGGTCCGGCCGTACGCTTCTTTTTATTTGGGCGTGAACGAGGGGTCTCGTACCAGATGTGGGCTGATACGGCTATTTGTTCCGTCTGGCTGTCAGAGTCGGCGCAGGCGGTCGAGGGCGCCTTGGAGGATGTAGGAGGCCGCCATCTTGTCGACCAGTTCGGCACGGCGCGCGCGGCTGCGATCGGCATTGATCAGTGTGCGGGTGACGGCCATTGTGGACATGCGTTCATCCCAGAAGGCGACGGGGAGGCCGGTCAGTTTTTCGAGATTGCGGATGAAGGCGCGCGTGGACTGGCAGCGTGGGCCCTCGGTGCCATCCATGTTGAGCGGCAGGCCGAAGACGAGGCCGCCCGCATCATGCTCGCTTGCGAGCGCGATGAGCCGCTCTGCGTCGGCGGTGAATTTGGTCCGCCGGATAGTTTCGAGGGGGCTGGCGATCGAAAGGGAGACATCGGAGAGGGCTAGGCCGATGGTTTTCGTGCCGAGATCGACGCCGATCAGGCGCTTGTTGCGGCCAAGACCTTCTTTAAGTTCTTCAAGAGGCTTTATGTTCGCGCTCAAGTCACTGTATTCCCCGGATATTCCTGAAAGGATATTTATCGGAGCGGACCATAGGCGAGGGCTGCGGGGCGTGCAATCGCGCTGCACCATATATATAGACATGCGCGTTGCGGCGCGGGGCTCCGGCTTGTTATGTTCCCCCGCGATTCAACGGGCAAGGGGCGCGTGAAGCATGGAGCTTCAGCGGCTTCTTCGCAAAACATCAACAAAGGCGGACCTATGTCGGTCGATCAGAAAACGGTCCGGCACATCGCCCGGCTTGCACGGATTGCCGTGCGGGACGATGAGCTGGAAGGGCTGGCGAAGGAACTCAACGGCATTCTCGACTGGGTGGAGCAGCTCGGCGAGGTGGATGTCGAGGGCGTGGAGCCGATGACGAGCGCGGTCGCCGTCGCCATGAAGATGCGCGACGACACGGTGGAGGTGCAAAATCTCCAGACGGAAGTGACGCGGAATGCGCCCGGTGCGGAAGATAGCTTCTATGTGGTGCCGAAGGTGGTGGAGTAAGCGATGAGCGACCTGACGAAACTGACGCTCGCCGGAGCCCGCGACGCGCTGAGGAAGAAAGAGATCACGTCAACGGAGCTGACCGGCGCCTATCTGAAGGCGATGGACGGCGCTTGCGCGCTCAACGCCTATGTGACGCCGACGCCGGAGAAGGCGATGGCGATGGCGAAAGCCTCCGACGCGAAGCTCGCCAGCGGGGAAGGCGGGGCGCTGGAAGGTCTGCCGCTCGGCATTAAGGATCTCTTCTGCACCAAAGATGTGCTGACGACGGCATGCAGCCATATTCTCGATGGCTTCGAGCCGCCTTATGAATCCACCGTCACCGGCAATCTGTGGCGCGATGGCGCGGTGATGCTGGGCAAACTCAACAATGATGAGTTTGCGATGGGCTCGTCGAACGAGACGAGCCATTACGGGCCTGTGATCAATCCGTGGCGGCGCAATGGCTCGGACGCGAAGCTGGTGCCGGGCGGATCGTCGGGCGGTTCGTGCGCCGGGGTGGCGGCGAAGCTCTGTCTCGCGGCGACAGCGACCGACACCGGCGGTTCCATTCGTCAGCCGGCGGCGTTTACCGGCACCGTGGGCCTGAAACCCACCTATGGGCGTTGTTCGCGCTGGGGGATCGTCGCCTTTGCATCATCGCTCGATCAGGCGGGACCGATCACGCGGGACGTGCGCGACGCGGCGATCATGCTGGGGTCCATGGCGGGGCACGACGACAAGGACACGACGAGCGTCGCGCGGCCCGTGCCCGATTACGAGGTGGCGCTGGCGGGCGGCATCAAGGGCCTCAGCGTCGGTATTCCGAAGGAATACCGGGTCGAGGGCATGCCCGCCGAGATCGACGATCTGTGGACACGCGGTATCGAGTGGCTGAAGGCGGCGGGTGCGAGCGTGAAGGAGGTAAGCCTCCCCCACACAAAATATGCGCTGCCGACCTATTACATCGTGGCGCCGGCGGAATGTTCGTCCAACCTCGCGCGCTATGACGGCGTGCGCTACGGATTGCGGGTCGATGGACGCGACATCACCGACATGTATGAAAAGACGCGGGCCGAAGGGTTCGGTGCGGAGGTCAGGCGGCGGGTACTGATGGGCACCTATGTGCTGTCTGCGGGCTATTACGACGCCTATTACCTGAAGGCGCAAAAGGTCCGGACGCTGATTGCGCGGGATTTCGCGGAGGCGTTTTCCGAAGTGGACGTGCTCCTGACGCCGACCGCGCCGTCTGCGGCATTCGCGATCGGCGAGAAGGCGGACGACCCGCTCTCCATGTATCTGAACGATGTGTTCACGGTCACGGCGAACCTGGCGGGGCTGCCGGGAATTTCGGTGCCCGCCGGATTGTCGCGGGAGGGACTGCCGCTCGGGTTGCAGCTTATCGGGCGGACATTTGACGAGGAAACTCTGCTTCGCGCGGCCTTTGCCATCGAGCAGGCGGCGGACTTCACGGCGGAACCGGACGCTTGGTGGACAGCATGACGACGATGGTGAGCGATTTCGAGGCCACGATGCGCAAGCGCGAGGCGCGGGAAGAAGACCTGATCCAGGGGCGGACAGGGGATTGGGAAATCATTCTCGGGCTCGAGGTTCACGCCCAGGTGACGTCAAAGGCCAAGCTTTTTTCCGCGTCCTCAACGAAATTCGGCTCCGAACAAAACAGTCAGGTGAGCTTCGTCGATGCGGCGATGCCGGGCATGCTGCCGGTCATCAACCGCTATTGCGTGGAGCAGGCGGTGCGCACAGGGCTCGGTCTCAAAGCGCGGATCAACCTGCGTTCCGTGTTCGACCGGAAGAATTATTTCTATCCCGACCTGCCGCAGGGCTACCAGATATCGCAGTACAAGCACCCGATTGTGGGCGAGGGCGAAGTGCTGCTCGACATGAAGGACGGGCGGGCGGTGGTGGTCGGCATCGAGCGGCTGCATCTGGAGCAGGATGCGGGCAAGAGCCTGCATGACCAGCACCCGGCTATGAGCTTCGTCGATCTCAACCGATCGGGCGTGGCGCTGATGGAAATCGTTTCGCGGCCCGACATGCGCTCGGCCGGGGAAGCGCGCGCCTATGTGACCAAGCTTCGGACCATTCTGCGCTATCTCGGGACATGCGATGGCAACATGGAAGAGGGCAGCTTGCGCGCGGACGTTAACGTTTCGGTCCGCAGGCCGGGCGGCACGCTCGGCACACGCTGCGAAATCAAGAATGTAAACTCAATTCGCTTCATCGGACTTGCGATTGAATACGAAGCGCGCCGGCAGATTGAAATTCTCGAAGATGGCGGCAAGATCGATCAGGAAACGCGGCTTTTCGATCCCAAGACGGGCGAAACGCGCTCCATGCGGTCGAAAGAAGAGGCGCATGATTACCGCTACTTCCCCGATCCCGACCTGTTACCGCTGGAATTCACTCAGGCATTTGTCGACGGCATCGAGGCGTCGTTGCCGGAACTGCCGGACGAGAAGAAGACAAGGCTGATTTCCGACTATGGTCTTTCGCCCTATGACGCGACCGTTCTGATCGGAGAAGGGGCGCGGGCGGACTACTTCGAGGCGGTGGCGAAAGGGCGCGATGCGAAGCTCGCGGCGAACTGGGTAACGGGTGAATTGTTCGGTGCGCTGAACCGCGAAGGGCATTCAATAGAGGACACGCCGGTGAGCGCGAAACAGCTCGGAGAGCTGATCGATCTCATCTCCGACGGCACAATCTCGGGTCGAATCGCAAAGGGCGTTTTTGATTCGATGTACAAAACGGGCCATGACCCCGCCAAAATCGTCAAAACGGAAGGTCTGCAGCAAGTCACGGATTTTGGCGAGATCGAGGCCGCCATCGACGCTGTCATCGCGGCAAATCCCGATAAAGCCGAGCAAACAAAAGTCAAGCCTCAACTTGCGGGCTGGTTTGTCGGTCAGGTGATGAAATCCACGTCTGGTAAGGCTAATCCGCGAGTCGTCAATGAAATTCTCGCGAAGAAGCTTGGTCTATTATCCGACGGCTGACGAAAATTTCTCCTCTTTAGATGAACCGTTTGTAAACCACTTTCCCCGAAGAGTGGTCTGGTAACTCATGCACAAAACCTTTGCATTGTGTTGCCGTGTGCATTTTGCACGCTCATAGTATTTGCCTGCGCCTGAGGGGTACGAGGGCGCTAGCGATGAGTGCGTTGCGAACACATGAAATGTCGCCAAACGAAAACGGCACATCAGGAGCTAGAGAAACATGGCTACCACGAAGACAAAAACCAAACCGAAAGCCGCTGCGGCTAAGAAGCCCGCAGCCAAGAAGCCGGCTGCGAAGAAGAAGCCGGCTGCGAAGAAGACGGTGAAGAAGCTCGCCGCGAAGACGACCGCAGCGAAGAAGGCACCGGCAAAGAAGAAGGCGCCGGCCAAGCGGAAGCCTGCCGCCAAGAAGGCGCCTGCGAAGCGGACGACAGCCGCCAAGAAGGCGCCTGCGAAGCGGACGACAGCCGCCAAGAAGGCGCCTGCGAAGCGCAAGACAGCCGCCAAGAAGGCACCGGCGAAGCGGACGACGGCCGCGAAGAGAAAGCCTGCCGCGAAGAAAGCCACGGCTCGCAAGACCACGGCTCGCAAGACCACGGCTCGCAAGACCACGGCTCGCAAGACCACGGCCCGCAAGACAGTTGCCAAGAAGGCGCCTGCCAAGCGGAAAGCACCGGCAAAGCGCGCCGCAGCCAAAAAGCCTGCCGCACGGCGCAAGACTGTAGCGCGCAGGAAAGTGGCCTAAGAGCCAGGATAAGCGATGATCGCCGGACAAAATCCGTGAAGGCGGCAGCAAAACCATCCTCGGCAAGGCAGTGTCCCCCATCCGCGCGGGACAAAGCCAAAGAGATCGAACTCTATTGCCGGCCGGCGCCAAACGGCTGGAAAATTTCGATCATGCATGCCAGAGGAATGCGGGCCGCCTTACACGGTGAAACCGGTGAATATCGGCATTGGTGATCGGTTCAAGCGATCTTTTCTGAAGATCGCGCCGAACAACCGGATGCCGGCCATCGTGGATCCGATTGGTCCAGGGGGGGAACCGATCTCGATCTTCGAGTCGGGGGCCATCGTTCAATATCCCGGGCGCAAGACGGGGAAAGTCTATCCCGCGCGTGAGCACTCGAGAATTGAGGGCGACCAATGGCTGTTCTGGCAGATGGCTGGGCTTGGTCCCATGACGGGCCAAGCCCATCATTTTCGCCAGTATGTTCGGGAGAAAATACCCTATGCGATCAAACGGTGTACCGATGAGGTGAACCGGCTCTACGGCGTGATGAACAAGCGCCTCAAAGACCGTGAATACCTCGCCGGATGCTACTCGATCGGGGATATGGCGTGCCGGGGCTGGATCGTACCCTGCAAGAACCAGGGCCGGCAGCTTGACGATTTCCCATTCCTGAAAGACCGGTTTGCGCGGGTTGGCGCCCGTCCGGCGGTCAAACGGGGATTTTCTCTCGGCCGTGAATAGCATCGAGGGATCATCGGCGACAGGACCAAAGAGGCCGAATGGGCTCATAAAATCCTGTTCGGGCAACGCGCACGAGAAGAGTAGGGACGGAGCGGGCTTTCCGGTCCGTGCCCTTGTGTTAAGCTCACAGCGCTTCCGGGAAACCGGGGGCGCTGTTTGCCGTTGGCGTTTCATTTTTGTGTTTTCATCAACTCTCGGGGGTGTTCCATGCGGAAATATTTCAAGATTGCGCTCATCGTCGCAATCGCGGGTGTTGGCTTTGCGCTGCCAGCGGTGGCCGAGACCGTCACAGCAACGGGGAGCCTGATCAAAAAGGATGCCTACGGAACGCAAACCGAGTGGGGCCGCAACCTGGTGCTGCCGCGTGCGGGCAAGGTTGTACGCGTCATGGATGGCACTTACGGTTTTTCGCTGGTGAACGCCAAGGGACAAACTGTCGCCGATTTTCTGTTGCCGCAGGAAGCCGTGGGTGTGGAACTGGCACCCGGCGAATATGAGCTGGTGCCCTATGTCTGCAGCCGCCACCGGCATCATCATATCGAGATGACGGTCGAGTATTGATTTCTCGATTTGCGGTTTGAAATCCGGTCTTGTCCGATTTCGACTCGTCTGGAATGTGTGGTCTCCAGCTATCGGCTCGGCCGGAAACCCTGTGGGACAGAGGCAAGAGAAGCGCGTTTTTTCCGCAACCGAAAAAAGGCGAGCGCAATGATCGATCTCTACACATGGACCACGCCCAATGGCCGCAAGGTTTCCATCATGCTGGAGGAAACAGGGCTTCCTTACGAGGTGCGAGCGGTCGATCTAGGCAAGGATGAGCAGTTCGAGCCGGCGTTCCTGAAAATCAGTCCCAACAATCGCATACCGGCGATTATCGACCGGGATGCGGATAGCGGCCCTCTCCCGGTATTCGAGTCCGGTGCCATTCTGGTCTATCTCGCCGAGAAGACGGGCAAATTTCTTGCCGTGAAAGGCGAGCAGCGCGCGAAGACGCTCGAATGGCTGATGTGGCAGATGGGCGGCGTGGGGCCGATGTTCGGGCAGGCAAATCATTTTCTCAACACGGCGCCCGAACAAATCCCTTATGCGATCGAGCGCTATATCGGTGAAGCGGCGCGGCTGATCAAGGTGCTCGATACGCGGCTCGGCCAGTCCGAATATATGGGCGGCGACTATTCGATCGCGGATATGGCGACCTATCCGTGGATCGAGGTGGCGTTTCCGCTGATTGCGCCGGCGAAGCCCGACATCATAGGCGAGGGCGCGAATGTGAAGCGCTGGCTGGACGCGTTGGGTGCACGGCCGGCTGTTGTCAGCGGCATGGCCGTCCCGAACGCCTGAAATACAGCAATTTCCGGATTTTGTTCACGGCAGGTCACCATGCGGGTACATGGCGGGGCGCCGTTAACCATTTTTTTAGCGTGGATATGGAAAGTGGTTGCGGGCAGAGGAGGATCCTCGCTCCGCCGACGAAAGAGGCGAATGGGCTTAACGTCGCTATCGGGAGGAGAAGGCACATGGCTCGCATGCAACTCGACGAAATCGAGAGGGGCGAGCTTGCCGCACAGGGTGGCAAGTGTGACGCGCTCTATAATCTTGGGCTGATGTATTCGACAGGCCGGGGCGTGGAGGTGGATCTGGTGACCGCGCATAAGTGGTTCAACCTGGCCGCCATGCAGGGCAGCATGGATGCACGGACCTGCCGGGCGGAACTGGCGGCGGAAATGTCGCCGGTAGAGGTTGCCGAGGCGCAGCGTCGGGCACGCGAGTGGCTGTCTCATCATTAGGCTGCAAACTCCTGCATTCAAACGATTTTTTAGCGCCTGCTAAAGGCGTTTGCGAGAAGCCTCTGTGCCGCCAAAGGCGGTGACAGGGTGTGGTATTCCGCTTATGTTCCGGCCACTAGCGTTTTTGAACGTGCCATGTTTTCAGGCGCGGCGCGTTTTCCAGGAGTGGCCATGACCGACACCTCCCCCCGGACCGACCGCACGGCCGTTGAAGATCTGGTCGATCTTCTCGATCTCGAACGGATCGAGATGAATCTGTTTCGCGGGCATAGTCCCGATGTGAGCTGGCAGCGCGTGTTCGGCGGACAGGTGATCGGGCAGGCACTGGTTGCGGCCTACCGGACGGTGGACGAACGCATCTGCCACTCGCTACATGCCTATTTCATCCGTCCGGGCGATCCGAAGGTGCCCATTGTTTATGAGGTGGACCGCGCGCGTGACGGCAGGAGCTTCACCACGCGGCGCGTTGTCGCCATTCAGCACGGCAAGCAGATATTCAATCTCGCGGCTTCGTTCCAGGTGGTGGAAGAGGGCTTCGAGCACCAGAGCACCATGCCCGATGTGCCGCGGCCGGAAGATCTGCCGAACGAGGGTGAATTGCGTAAGGCCATCGAGTCGAAACTGCCGCCTGAGATCGCCACGCATTTTGCGCGGCCGCGTCCGATTGAAATCCGTCCGGTCAATCCGCAGGATTATATCGACCCCGCGCCGATGAAGCCGGTGCAGCATGTCTGGTTCCGCGCGCGCAACGGGCTGGGCGACGGCTTTGCACTCAACCAGTGCATTCTTGCCTATGCGTCCGACATGACGCTGCTCGATACATGTGTTCGGCCGCATGGCGTGAGCTGGGTGTCGGGCAAACTGCAATCGGCGAGCCTCGACCATGCGATGTGGTTTCACGGGCCGTTTCGCATGGATGACTGGCTGCTCTATACGCAAGACAGCCCGAGCGCATCCGGCGCGCGCGGTTTCAACCGGGGCAGCATCTATACGAAGGATGGCCGGCTCGTTGCGTCGGTGGCGCAGGAGGGGCTCATCCGCTATCACGGCGGCCCCAAGGGCTGAGTGGCGGGCGGCGGCACCCGCGCTGCGACATTGGCCTTGATGCGACCCGCAATCTTGGGCATACACGGGGGGAGCTGGAGAGGTGGCCGAGTGGCTGAAGGCGGCGGTTTGCTAAACCGTTGTACAGTGTAAAGCTGTACCGTGGGTTCGAATCCCATCCTCTCCGCCACTTGCCCTCGCGAAAGCGTTCTCCCGATCCGGCTGCGGCCGGATTTTTCCGTTGTTTTCGAGAGTTATGCGGGAGGGGCTGAGCACCGGCATGGGTGCCATGTGTCCCGGAGGCGTTCTCTCTGGGGCGATATTCTCCCGACCTGTTAACCGCGCACATTCCGGTTCAGTAAATCAACGCCCTGATATCCAAGGGTTTTCGGGCACGGATAAGGTATAACCGTTGGGGAATCCGTACCCATGGCGCACGGAACTGGCGTCGAACTTCGGTAATGCTCACGGCACGTAATCAGACGCATCTGCGCTTTCATACAAAGCCTTGATGGACGTCGCCGTAGAAACCGACGCTCGCGTCGCGACTTCTTTCAGGTCCAGAACACGGAACTTGTCACCGATCTTCGCAACGGCCTCAATCCGGCGATACTGATCACCGAAGCGTTCGGCGTACTGCGCCAGCCCCCTGAGCTTCGGCATCGCGTCGCCGAACTGGATGCCGTGCGGATCCACGATATCGGCGGCGACGGCTCCCGTCCGTGCGAGTTCGGATTGCACGACTTCACCTTCCCAAGAATTGAAGTCCTCGGGAAACATCCCGTGCTCATCGCACAGCATGTGCCTCTCGAACGATGGCAGCGGGGTCTCTGTGCCGTTCGCCTCCCGGATCGTCATCGGCTGCATCCATGACATCGGACGCGCCAAGTCCACATCCATGGGATTGGCGCTCATCTCCCGGATCTGCCGATACACGTCCCGACGCTCGTCTGAGAGGTTCTTGATGTCGACCCGGAAGCGAGTGAGCCATTGGTTCGCGAGCTTCTCGGCCTCAGCCTCAAGCGTCTCTCGGATGCCGGGAACCAATCCCAAAGTGCCAATCGTGACGTGGGCCTCGATGAGAGCGGCTTCCATGTCGTCCGCTTCGCCTTCGTTTCGCGCCAGGTAGTCGCTATACGACGTCGCGAGATCCGGGCTGATCGCGCGGCCCGCCCTGCGATACGCGTCTTCGATCACGGCGTAGTCCGCTTCCTCAAGGAAGTCGTCGAACGACATGCCCCCGCCCTTCAGATCAGCCTTCAGGCTCTTGCCTTCGACTGGCAGGACCGATTTGCGGGCGGTCTCGATTTCCGCCTTGTAGCGCGCCCGGGCGCCATCGAGCACCTTGTGCATTTCCGCGTGGGCAGCCTTGCCAGCGTCCTCAAGCAGTCAATCCACGGCAAGCTCATGCGCCAGCGATGTCAGTCGCTTGACGGGACGGGCATGCCGCTTTGGCAGGGATTGGGACGGCAGCGAGAGCAGCTTGTCCTACACCGCCTCCGGGATCGAAGGAATGGGCTTCAACTCGACGGGGTTGGTCAGCACGCGGCGACCCGGCAAGTCGTCGCCACCGTCCCCACCGGACATCAGCGCCTTGGCGACGTCCTTGACCGAGGCTTCGTCGAAGAACGGTAGCAGGCAATCGACCGAGTTCAGTCGTTCGTTGCCCGGGATCCGCCGCACCAGTGGGGTGCGAACCATGCGCCCCAGTAGCTGCGTGATGTGCGTCTTGTCCCGAGCGGGCCGGAACGACACCATGACTTCGGCGCGTGGACAGTCCCAACCTGTGCTGATGGCGTCCTTCGCGATCAGGACCCGGACCCAGGTCGATTCCTGAACACGTTCGGGCGAGATGTAGGGCACGGTATGGCGGCCGAAGGTCTGGGTGGAGTGCTCCCCGAAAACATGGGCCACCGCATCCTCGGGCAAATCCGGCCACTGCGTGAAGACGGTGTCGAGAGCCCTGCCGATATCATTGTGATCGGGCGCGTTCGGAACCTGCAGCACCATCAGGGGCAGCACAGTTCCGGCATCGTCCTGCTGCTGGCCATAGGCCTCCTAGGCGGAGGATATTTCCTTGAGCTTGTCGGTGCCGCGGCGCACCAGCACGGTATCGAACTGCCCGGCCTCCTTCGGCACGTCCAGGATGATCGTGTCCTTCAGCAGACCTGACGCCTGGACCTTGGCGGAATCCACCACCACGTTCGGCAGGGTCGCGCGGCCCGGCGAGCCGCCCGGTCAGCGACGAGACCTATGTCGCGCAGACTTTCACGCCCGCGGGCGTGAAAGTCTGCGGCCATTCTCCGTCGCCCATGTCGAGCAGCCTTGTCGCAGGCCTCGCACGCCCGGCGATCTGACCATCCGCTGGACGCGCCGGTCCCGCGCCCTTTCCGCCGACAGTTGGGGCGCGGTTGAGGTGCCTCTCACCGAGGAACTGGAAGCGGGGACGGCGGTGATCGGCGGGCTCCTCAGCGGGATCGCCGCGAGTCCGTGGATACGGGCGGCGATGCGCTACGGCGCCGTCGTGCTCGCCGTGTTCCTGTTCTTGCTTTCGCTTCGGCGGTCCGGCGAGCGGGCGGGACGTCTCGCAACGCCTTGAGACCACGGAGAAGACCCATCATGCCCAACGCCGGATGCTGGAAGCGGCAGCTCGCCGCCCTCGTTCTCGCGACGATCTGGCTGAGCGGCTGCGCGACGGTGGGTTCTGACGGGCGCACCGTCGGGATATGTCCTTCCGTGGTCGAGTACAGCCGGGAGTTCCAGACGCAGGCGGCCGAGGAACTGTCCCTGCTGCCGGAGGGCTCGGCGGTTGCTGAGATGCTGGCCGATTACGCCGTGATGCTGGAACAAGCCCGGGCGTGCCGGAGGCATTGATGGCGGGGGATGCTACTAATTTTGGCCTGTCAAGGATGGTGTTCACCAACTCTCAGGTGGCGGGTGTGGGGACAGGTAAATGCCGCCGGGCATCAGGTGAAAACCTCTCTACTGAGCTTCACAACGTTCCGCGCGCGGTAGCTGCCCGCGATACACGTGGAATTATCAAGCTGGCGGCTGTCGCCGGAACAGACCGGCTGTCTGGCGGGATGTTGGCGGCGCCTGAAGGCCATCACGGCGTCCGGACCTTCGATATGGCTCGGATGTTCGGGACGGCCATCAAAACACTTGACGCGACGGTTTTCACCCGTCTCACAACGGTTGAGGGTCTGGAACTCGCCGCGCAGACTGTCGACATGCAAGTGGTGAAACTGTCACGTCCTCAGAGGAGAAGATAGAGAGAAGAAGATAGCCTGCGGGGTCTGCCCGATGGCCGATGACCATGGGGTCCTCAGCGCGACGTACACCTACCCCTGATGCTGGCCGCCAATGCCTTGGAACATCTCGCGCAGATCGACGGTGCCGCGTTCGCCGATGAAGGGGACCGTCTCGTCGAGCCAGCGCCCGGCCGTCTCGCGGCCCATGTCGCGCAGCTTGGTCAGGAACGCCCATTCTGTGTTCATCTTCGACGACGCTCCCAGCGGTTTCAACTCGGCCTGGTTCTCGATTACATGCACCCGCACCTGACGGTAGTCGTCGGCCGAGAGCTTGCCCTCGCGGATCAGCCGATCGACGAAGTCGATCGCGCGCAATTCCTTCAGCAGGCTGCTGTTGAAACTGATCTCGTTCATCCTGTTCTGGATGTCCAGGGGCGTCTTCGGCGCGTCCTTGCGCTCGATCGGGTTGATCTGGATCACCACGATATCGTCGCTGCCGGTCTGGCCATGGAACGGGAAGAGCGCCGGGTTGCCCATATAGCCGCCGTCCCAATAGGGCACGCCATCGATCTCGACCGCCTGATAGAGATGCGGCAGGCAGGCCGATGCCATCACCATGTCCGCCGTCAGCGCCTCGCGCGGGAAGACCTTGACCTTGCCGCTCTCCACATTGGTGGCCGAGATGTAGAGTTTGAAGGCCGTGCAATTGCGCACCATCTCGAAATCGATGCTCTCCTCCAGCAGATCGCGCAGCGGATTGAGTTTCATCGGGTTGAGCTGATAGGGGGAGGCCAACCGGGTCATCGCGTCCATGATGTGATAAACTGGGTTGTGATCCAGCCCCCAATAGCCGGTCAGCATGTCGTAGGGCGTCCGCTTCAACGGGCTGTCCTTGGCGCCTTCGCTCATGCAGCGCCAGAAATGGTCGAGGGCTGCGCGCGCCCCGTCGGGGCCTGCGCGGGTATAGCCATCGGCCAGTGCGACGGCATTCATCGCCCCCGCCGAGGTTCCCGAGACTCCGGCGATCGCCAAACGCCCATCTTCCAGGATGCGGTCCAGCGCCCCCCAGGTGAACGCGCCGTGCGCGCCGCCGCCTTGCAGGGCGAGGTTCACGGGTTTCGGTTTGGTGGCCATCGGATCGATTCCTTTCAATAGGTCTGAGGTCTGATCGCGGGCGCGTCAGGCGAGATAGTCGTGCACGACGCGGCCGTATGGCAGCGACAAGTCGGCGATGATATGCTGGCCTTCGACGATCCGTCGTACCGGAAGGTCCGCCACCGGCGCGTTGACATGCGGCACGAGGTGCAGCCGCGCGCGCCCGCGCCAGAAGCCCTTGACTGTGATCTCGGTCATCTCGAAGGCGACAAGTTCGGCGATCCGGGGTTTGCCGGTCACGCAAGGAATGAGCTTGAGATTGACGGCGGTCTTGGCCAGTTGCTTCCCGCAGTCCGCCGGGTCATCGCAGGCGCTTTCATGCTTGTAGACCATCGTGCCCATCGCCACGCGCTGCCCGGCATAATTGAGCGTGCCGGTCAGCGTGTCCTTTTCCACCCGCAGGGAAGGTTCGCCCCAGCGTTTGGGAAACCCCCAGATCTCGCGCCCCGCAGTAATCGGCGGCTCGATGTTGAGAAACATCATCGCGGTATAGTTCACCGGCTTGCCGTCGAGCAGGCAGGGGATGACGATGCCCGATTCCTGATAGGCGCCGAAGCCGGAACTGTCGGGCATGTCGATCCATTCATAGACCACCGTGCCCGATCCGTTGGGTTCCAGCGGTTCCGGCACCATGGCGCGGATCGCGTCGGGATCGCTTTCGTAGATCACGTTGAAATACTGCCGGTTGACGAACCGGTAAGGGCCAAACGGATAGCTCGGGTCACCCGGCGGCATCCCGGCGAGGGAGAGGATTTCATCTTTATTCATGGGAGGTCTTTCGGATGTGGTTGAAGTTCATGCACCGGGGCCGCAATCTATGTCACGAGGCGGCGGTTCGGCGCGCCGCCCAAGGTTCACGCACAGATCGCGCAAGGCGGTGCGCAGGCCTTCCTCGATGACCGGGTGATAGAACGGCATCTCCAACGCCGTCTCGGCATCCATGCCGATCTGCACCGCCCACGCCAGCAGGTGTGCCAGGTGTTCGCCCCGCGGCGCGATCATCTCGGCGCCCAGAAGACGGCACGTTTTGCGATCGCCATAGATCCGCAGCAGGCCGTGGTTCTGGCGCAGGACGCGGGCACGGCCTTGATCAGTGAAATCGACCGCGCCGACAGCAAAATCGTATCCCGCCTCGGTCAGTCAGGTCTCCAAACGATGCGCCTACGCTGGCGATGTTGGGATCGGTGAACACGATGGCCAGCGGCGTGCGCCGGGGATGCTGTGACACAGCGGGCCAGCGTCCAGCATTGTCGCCAGCGATGCGCCCGTCATCGGCGGCCTCGTGCAACAGCGGGATGTGCGCGGCCACATCACCGGCAAAGAAGATATGGCTTTCGTCGGCCTGCATCGTCCGCAGGTCGATGCGCGGGCTGCCGCGCTCATCCAGCGCAAGGCCGGATGCGGCAAGGTCCAGCCCGTTCAGCGCAGGCTTGCGTCCGGTGGCGGCCAGCAGCCAGTCGAAGCGTTCCTCGCGCATGGTGCCATCATCGGCGAAGCGCACGACAACGGCGTCACCGTCACGGCTGATGTCCTGCACGTCGGCGTCCCGCAGGAAGGGCAGACCGGCCGCGATCACCTCGGCTGCCCGGGCGCGCACATCCGGATCGCTGATGCCGCCGACACCGCCGCACCGTCGATGCGAACAGGACCGGCGCGCACCCCGAAACCGGCGGCCGAGCGCACATCTTCGGCCGCCTCGGCCGCCGCGATCAACAGCTTGGACGGCATGCATCCGACCCGCGCGCAGGTGGTGCCATACGGCCCGCCCTCGATCAGCACGACGCTTTCGGTATGCTGGCGCGCCGCGCGATAGGCGCCCATGCCGGCTGTGCCTGTGCCGATGACGGCGACATCAACCTTGCGCATGGTCATCAGTCCATCCGCCAGCCGTGGCTGACCACTATGCTCTGTCCGGTCAGCGCATTGCTGGGGAACGTCGCCAGAAACAGCGCTGTGTGCGCGACATCCTCGACGGTGGTGAACTCCTTGTCCACCGTCTCGCCCAGCATCACGTCGTTCACGACCTTTTCTTCGGAAATTCCAAGATCCTTCGCCTGCTCGGGGATCTGCTTTTCGACGAGGGGCGTCTTGACGAAACCAGGGCAGATGACGTTTGTGCGCACGCCTTTTGGCCCGCCTTCCTTGGCGATGGTCCGCGCAAGGCCCATCAGCGCGTGCTTCGCCGAAACGTAAGGCGCCTTGAGCGCCGAGGCTTCCTGCGAATGCACCGATCCCATGTAGAGGATCGTGCCCGAGCCGCGTTCGTACATGCCCGGAAGCACCGCCTTCGAGGTCAGGAACGCCCCGTCGAGATGGATCGAAACCACCTTGCGCCATTCGTCATAGCTGAATTCTTCGACTCGCTTGACCATTTGGATCCCGGCGTTCGACAGAAGAACGTCTACCCGCCCGTGCGCCTCGATCACCGATGCGACGCCGCGCTGCACGGCGCCCTCATCGGTCACATCCATGTCGATGCCCATGTGCCCGTCGCCAAGCGACTGCGCCGCCTCTCGTGCCGCATCGACGTCGATATCGGCGATGACCACGGTGCCGCCCGCCGCTGCGAAGGTCTTGGCGATTTCAAGCCCGATGCCGCTCGCGCCGCCGGTGATGAGGCAGATCTTGTCCTTGAGGTTCATTGGTACACTCCTGCTTGTCGGTTGCGGTCGTCGTCGGCCGAACTGAATATTTCGTGTCGCGATGGGATGGATGCCGGTCAGGCGTCGGGGTTGGGAGCATCGAGGAACCTGGCGATCCGTTCTGCGACGTCGTCCGGCTTCTCCTCCATGATCCAGTGCGCCGCGCCGGTGATCCACTCCAGGCGGGCGCCTGGGATGGTCTGCGCGAGTCGGTGCGCATAGGCAGGCTTCTGGAACGGGTCGCTGTCACCCCAAAGAACCAGAACCGGCAGATCAAGCGTTTCCAGTTCGCGCGCAATCGCCATGGTATATTCCGGGTTCAGACGCCGGAAGTTGCGGAACAGCGCCGCCTTGCCGGCGTCGCCCGCCCAAGGGCGCAGCATGATTTCCACGGCCTCGCTGCTCAGCCCGTTCGCGTCGGCCACGCCCTGCGGCAGGAAATCACGCAGCATCGCCCCGAAGCCCTCGACAGTCAGGTCGGCCTCGGCGCCGGCTTCCTGCAACGGCTCGAATTCGGGGATCGGCCAACTGTCGAAACAGACCGCGTTGGCAAGGATCAGCCGGTTGAGTCGTTCCGGGTGCCGCACTGCCACGATCTGCGCCACGCCGCCGCCGATGTCATGCGCCGCAAGGTCGACCCGGCCAAGGCCGAGCGCATCCATCAATCCGATCAGGATGCGGGCCTGTGAGGCAATCGAGACATCGGTGCGCGCGGGTTTGTCGGACCGGCCGTAGTTCAACATGTCGGGTGCGATCACCCGGCGCTTCTGCGCCAGCACCGGGATGATATCGCGCCAAAGCAAGCTGTTGGTCGGAATGCCGTGCAGCAAGATCAGCGGCGGTCCGTCGCCTTCATCGAGATAGGCGATGCTGTGTCCTTCGACTTTCAGAAACTTGTGGGTCAGATCGTGTGTTGACATGTTCGCTTCCTCGCGGTGTGACGTAATGGGACGGTCGCGTTTGACCTGTCAGGATGAGGTTGCCTCACCCGTCAGCTTGGCAAAGCTTATTCCCAGCACCGCGCCGAAGATGACGTGCAGCATCAGCGTCGCGACCGGCACCATCATGCCCGCGATCAAGGCGATCACGTCGAGATCGGGCATCACGCCCATCATCCCCTTGAGCAGCATCAGCGCCGAGAGGACGGCCGTGGCGATCAGTCCTGCAACGATTCCTGCGATATTTGCGTTCATTTGGTCTCTCCCTCAATTGTGGGTTGTGCCATGGTTTTGACGCATCCGCCGCGACGGCGGTGTGCCTCAGGTTGCGCCGCTCCGGGCTGCCGGAGCAAAGGCGGTGGCGCTAGCGTCGCGCCATGCCTCTGCCCAGTCGGGTGGAACGTCGCTAGCGCTCAGCAATTGCCCGGGTTCCAGGGAATCGTAGAGATCCGCATAGGTCCTGACCCGCATGTCGCCAGTGCGCCGAAAGATCAGGTCGGGTGTGATGTCGCGGATCCCCGCGATGCCCATGGCGTCCATCAGGTCGATCAGGCTGTCGATGGTGGCCTTGTGAAAGCGGAACACACGCTCCGCCTTGTCCGGCACCACAAGCCCCTTTGTCAGGGCCGGGTTCTGCGTCGTGATACCGGTTGGGCAGGTGTTGTTGTTGCAGCGCAGCGACTGGATGCAGCCGAGCGCGAACATCATGCCGCGCGCGCTGTTGCAGAGGTCGGCCCCCAAGGCCATGGCGCGGATCATGTGGAACCCGGTCATGATTTTGCCGCTGGCGATGATGCGCACGTCGTCGCGCTTGCCCACGCCGACCAGGGCGTTGTGGACAAACGACCAAGCCTCGCGTGCGGGCATGCCGAGGGAATTGGAGAACTCCAGCGAGGCTGCTCCGGTGCCGCCTTCGCCGCCATCGACAGCGATGAAGTCCGGCGTGATCCCAGACTCCAGCATCGCCTTGCAGGTCGATAGGAACTCCACCCGACGGCCTACCGACAGCTTGAAACCGACCGGCCTGCCGCCCGAAAGATCGCGAAGCCGGGCGATAAACTCCATCATTTCGAGGGGGGTGGCAAAGGTTCTGTGTCGGGGCGGGCTGATCACGTCCTCGCCCATGTGCACGTTGCGGATCTCGGCCAGTTCCTTGTTGACCTTGCACGCAGGAAGCACGCCGCCGTGACCGGGCTTGGCGCCCTGCGACAGTTTCAGCTCGATCATGCGCACCTGATCCTGCGTGGCCTTCTCCGCGAACATGGCGGGATCGAAGCCGCCGTCCTTCATGCGGCATCCGAAATAGCCGGTGCCGATTTGCCAGACCACGTCGCCGCCGGCCTCCAGGTGATAGGGCGACAGGCCGCCTTCGCCGGTGTTGTGGGCAAAATTGCCCTTCTTCGCCCCGCGGTTCAGCGCCCTGATCGCCGCGGGTGACAGGGCGCCGTGGCTCATCGCGCTGATGTTGAGCAGCGATGCCGAATAGGGCATGGCACAGTCGGGGCCGCCGATCGTGACGCGGGGTTCTGTGTCCAGCCTACCGACGTCGGACAGGGCATGGGCCGCCCATTCGTACCCCACGCGATACACGTCGCGCTCGGTGCCGAACGGTTTGGTCTCGAGTTCGCCCTTGGCGCGCTGATAGACGATGGCGCGCATTTCCCTTTCGATCGGCCGGGCGTCGATATTGGATTCGACGAAATACTGCTGGATTTCGGGGCGTATCTTTTCGAGCCAGTAGCGTCCGTGTCCGATCACGGGAAAGTTGCGCAGCACCGTGTGTTTCGTCTGCCATACGTCATGGAGCCCGACCGCGATCAGCGGTGCGATGACCACGAGCCCCCACAGAACGGCGGGCCAAACCGGCGCAACCAGGATCAGCGCCAAGACGAGCGCCGTCGACAGGCCGTAGAAATATCGTCTCACCATTGGCCAATTTCCCGCTGCTTCGGGATCCTCGGCAAGACGCGTCTATGATCGACCAGCAATGAGGTGTCTTTGCCGAAGCAAGGCATCAGGCGCCGAAGACCTCGCGCACCTTGGCCAGCCCGAAGTTCACCGCCTGCGACAGGCCAATTTTCGGAGGCATGATCAGCGCGCCCGGATCGACCATCACGTCGAGCAGCGCGGGCCCGTCCTGAGCGAACGCGTCTTGCAGCGCCGGGCCGATTTCGTCAGGGGCGCTTACCTTCCGCCCCCAGCCACCACAGGCCGCAGCCACCGCCGCGAAATCGGGGTTGGTCAGGTCGGTGCCCCAGTCGGGCAAACCCTTCGCCTCCAACTCCAGCTGGATAAATCCCAACTTGGCGTTGTTCAGCACCACGGTGACGATGGGCAGGCCGTATTTAACGGCCGTCACGTAATCGCCTATCAGCATGGCAAAGGCGCCATCGCCGCAAATCGCGACGACGCGCCGGTCGGGAAAGGCCAGTTGCGCCCCGATCGCGCCGGAGAATGCAAAGGCCATGGTGGCAAGCCCGCCCGACAGGGTATAGCGCTGACCGGGCCGCACACGCAGGTGCCGCGCGGTCCAGGCCGTCGCCGTGCCGGTATCGGCCAGAAAGATCGCGTCGTCAGGCGCGGCATCGGAAATCGCACGCATCAGATGCGGAGGGCGTATCGGGGTGGCCGCATCAGCCTCGGCCTTGTCGCGCGACGTGCGCCAGCTGGTCATGTCCGCCTGCATGTCGCGCAGAAACCCGCCGTCGCGCGGTGCGTCCAAGGCATTGGTCAGAGCCGTCAAAATACTGTCCGCCTCGCCGACCAGCCCCAGATCGACAGGCGCCCGACGCCCGATATGGGTGCGCTCGATATCGATCTGGATGACCTTTGCAGCCTTGGGATAGAAATCCAGATAGGGAAAGTCGGTCCCGACCATTACCAGCAGATCGCAATTATCCATCGCCTTGACGCCCGGAGCCCCGCCCAGCAGGCCAAGACCACCGATGCACAAGGGATGGTCGTCGTCGATCACCTCTTTCGCGCGCAGGCTACGTACGATGGGGGCCTGTGCGGCTTCTGCGAAGGCGATCAGCGCGTCCCGCGCCCCGGCGCAGCCGATCCCGGCCAGGATAGCCACCTTGTCCGCCGCCGCGATCATCTTCGCCGCCGCGGCACAATCATCCGCGTGGAGTGCCACGCGCCCCGGACGGGCGGGACCGAGCGGGCGGCAGACGTCGAAATCGACTGATTTGTCCGCCACATCGGTTGGGATCGACACATGCGCGACCCCGCGATGCGCGATGGCCGCATGGCAGGCGCGCAGCAGGATCTCGGGTGCCTGATCGGGGGTCGTTATGGTTTCGTTATAGACGGCGACATCGGCGAACAACGCCTTCAGGTCGACCTCCTGATGCGCCTGCGTGCCGATGAACCCGCGCGCCACCTGGCCGGTGATGGCCAGAACCGGCGCATGATCCAGTTTGGCATCATATAGTCCGTTCAACAGATGGATCGCCCCCGGACCGGCGGTGCCGACGCACACGGCAAGGCGTCCGGTCAGCTTGGCAGTGGCCGAGGCCGCAAAGGCGCCCGCCTCCTCATGGCGCACACCAATGAAGGCGATCTCGTCCTGGCGGCGGATCGCATCGGTGACGTCGTTGATCGCATCGCCGGGAATGCCGAAGACACGGCTCACACCGTGGGCGGCCAGTATCCGGATCAAGGCATCGGCAACATTCACGCGATCTTCCTTCATGCTGTAGTCAAGCCGGCCAGAACGCTTTTTGAACAAGGCGATCGACTGCGGTTTCATGCACAGCCATACCACCAGCCTGCGTGCGCAATCGCCTCAATCAGGTGCACTTTCACCCGCCTCGGTGCCAAACAGCCCCCGGAAAAAGTCGCGCAGGTAATTCGTCGACCGACCCGGCGCGTGACCCTGTCTGAACTCGGTCGGATCGGCCCCCATGACCTTGCGAAAGGTGCGGGAGAAATGGCTGCGGCTGGAATAGCCGATGGCGGCGGCGATATTGTTTACCGGTAGATCGGTTTCGGCCAACAGGAGTGCTGCGCGGTGAATGCGCAGACTCACATTGAACTCGGCGACGGTCATGCCGACGATATCCAGAAACTGCCGCTGGAACGCGGCGCGACTCATGCCCGCAACGAATGCGAGGTCTTCCGCCGAAGGTCGGGTTTCACCAGCATCGAGTAGCGCGCCGATGGCGCGGGCGATACGCGGATCGCGTAGCGAAATGACCCAGCCGGGATGCGCGCCGTCGCCGTCAAGCTGCACGCGCAGCAACAGTACCAGCATTTGTTTCAGCAGCGCCGATGCGATTGCGCGCGATCCGAAACGCGGTTCGCGCAGTTCGGCCACCAGATTGTCGAAGATCGCCGGACTGCGCCCTGCCGCGTTCAGATCGAACACCAGCGGCTTGTCGATGTCGGAAAAAAGATCGAGGTGATGCAGATACCTTGTCGTCACCGTGGCGCAGGCAGTGCGCAGATCCGCGTTGTCGCCTGCCGAAATGCGCAGCAACCCTTCAGTGAGCGCGCGGAAATCAGACATTCCGTCATGAACCTTGATCGACCGGCCCGGCGCCTGCAACTGATGGCCGACGCCCGCCGGCACGACGATCAGCGATCCGGGTCCAAGCGGCTCGGATCTCCCGGCCAACCGACCCGTCCCGCCGATCACGTAGTGCAGCAGCGTTGTCGGCATCGGCCCCAGATCAAGCCGCCAGCCTTCCGCGACCTCGCACATGGCAAACGCTTCGACGCGCGCGTCGAGATGCAGGAGCAGCCTGTCGATCTTGTGATGCATGTGACTTTGACCCAGGGTGATGTCCATTCTTGTAATCTCCTCGATTAATTTTGATAAGGACTAGATGTCGGCCGGAGCTACTGCGGCATGCCTCAATTTCCGTGTGGATCATCGGGGTCGATCTCGCAAAGAACGTGCTCCAGGTGCATGGCGCTGCGGCGGACGACCGGCCCGTGATCCGAGAGAAGCTGTCACGGCCGCAGTTCGCCCGATTCATGGCAGAGCTCTGCGTGGCAATGGAAGCCTGCGTAAGTACCCATCACGTCAGTTGGATCGTAAGCATCCGGCGTGGGCCGTGGGGCGTCAGGGTTTGTCCTCGTCAGCCATGACGCGCTCGATCATCTGGGGCTGGCAATACTGGTCTATCAGGAACTGAAGGATGCCGCCGTCCCAGGTCCGGACGTCGGCGAGGAACTCCTGCAGGGCTTCGATGCCGCGATCGGTGAGGGTGGTGATGTCCTCCTCGGTCCCGTCGTGGACATGGATCATCTCGCCATAGTCGATGTTGTCGGAGTTCCGCCTGACGACGTCGATCAGCTCGAGGCTCTCGCCTGTCATCTTCGCGACTTGGTCGATGCTGTAGACGAGGGTGACGCGGGCCATCAGGCCGCTCGGCGCTGCTCAGAGTGCTGCCGCCAGTTCCACGGGAGCAGGTCCGGCAGGCGCGAGACGGAAATGTCCGGCATACGGTCGAGAACATCGGCCAGCCAGGCCTGCGGGTCGATGTCGTTCATCTTGGCGGTGACAATCAGGGAGTACATGAAGGCGGCGCGGTCGCCGCCACGCTCGGAGTCGGCGAAGAGCCAGCACTTTCTGCCGAGGGCCGCGCCGCGCAGGCTGCGCTCGGCCGCGTTGTTGCTGAGGCAGATGCGGCCATCCTCGAGGAAGCGGGTGAAGGCCTGCCAGTGGCCCTCCTTCTCGACCATGTAGTTGATCGCCCTGGCGACGGGATTGTGCTTCGACATCTGAGCCCGCTCGGCGACGAGCCAGCCGTGCAGGTCGTCGATGAGGGGGCGCGACAGCCGCTGCCGGGCTTGCAGCCGCGCGTCGGCGGACAGGCCATTGAGGCCGCGATCGATGTCGAAGAGCGCATCGATGCGCTTCACGGCCTCGAAAGCGACCGGCGAGATCTGCGCGGCAGGCTTGCCCTTGCGGAGCGAGCCATCGAAGGCGCCACCGGTCCGAGCCCGATGGCGAGCGCCCGCGATGTCGGCCAGTTCGAAGAACTTGCGCCGGGCGTGCGCCCAGCAGAGCGCGCTGGTCACCGGCGCGGGCGCGCGGTCCGTCCGGTAGAGGTCGTTGTAGCCGCCATAGGCATCTGCTTGCAGGATGCCCTGCCAGCCGGCGAGATGCCGATTTGGATGGGTCTTTTCCCGGTCGGGCGAGAAGAAGAACAGCGCGGCCGGCGGCGCGCCGCCGGCGAACGGCCGGTCGTCGCGGACGTATGTCCAGAGCCGCGCGGTGCGCGTGCCACCGCGCGCTAGCAGCGGCACCGTGGTGTCATCGCCATGCAGTCGTTCGCCCGCCAGCACATGCGCCTGGATCAGCGCATGCAGCGGCTCCAGCGCGACTGCGCAGGCACCCACCTGGTCGGCCAGGGTGGAGAGGCTGAGCTCGACGCCCTCGCGGGCGTAACGCTCGGCCTGCCGGTTCAGCGGCTGGTGCTGCCCGAACTTCTCAAAGAGGATCGTCGCCAGCAGGTTCGGCCCGGCCCAGCCTTGCGGCGTTGGATGGAACGGCGCCAGCGGCCGGGTGATCTTCTCGCAGTCCCGGCAGGTGAACTTCTCGCGCACCGTCTGGATCACCTTCCACTGGCGCGGGATGACCTCCAGCGTCTCGGTGACATCCTCGCCGAGCTTCACGATACGCCCGGAGCCGCAGCAGCCGCCTGGAGCTCCTTGAGCTGGAGCTCCAGTTGCTCGATCAGCCGGGCGCGGCGTTCCGAGCGTTGCCCGTATTGCGCCCGCCGCAGCTTGGCGATCTCGAGCTTGAGTTGCGAGATCATCGCCTCGGAGGCCGAGACACTGCCCGCGCCTGCGCA